>JAEEGH010018978.1_pt1 | contig 14480 bp, 20 predicted proteins | sample 9134181 | NCBI WGS metagenome assembly JAEEGH01 (sample SAMN16246544, study PRJNA631951) | gut metagenome | biome: gut microbiome; feature: rumen; material: DP-attached | host: Bos | place: Iran: Karaj | collected 2018-10 | reverse complement strand
TTGATAGCGTCATTATACTTCTGGTCGCTAATAAACGGCAACAAGGCCTTGCGGTTTGGATCGGCATACCGCTCCAATATCGTAAGGGCCGTCTGATTCAATGGCACCTTGATTGTCAAAGGATGCCCAGTTTTAGTCTTGCGTGCGATATAGTGCACTTCGCCATTGATGACGTTGGCTGTTGTCAAAGACCGCAGGTCGCTTACTCGACAGCCAATGCAGCAATGGAACACGAAGATGTCGCGCTGCACCTCAAGACGTGGACAGTCACTCAAGTCGGCATTCTCGATCTGGCGGCGCTCTTCAACGCTTATATAATAGGGCGAGCCATAGACGTCTTGTGCGATCTTGAACCGCCTGAACGGGTCGTTGGTGGTCAAGCCCTCATTGATTGCCCAGATATAGAATGTCTTGAGTTTCTTGAAGAATCCATTAATCGTATTCTGGCCACGTTGCCCAGGGAAACGGCTCTCCGGCACCTGTTTGATAATCATCGGGAACTGCAGGAGCAACTCATGTTCATTCCTGATGTAGTTTTCTAGGTCATGCAGCAACAACTCGTCAAAGCCATCGAGAGTCAGTTTGAACTTGTGGTTGAGTAATTGTCGATACAATTCGAAACGCATCAAAGTTCGATAGATGACTTTAAGATGGCGCTGCCTACTCAAAGAGATCTCATGACTTGAGATGAAATTGTTATAGATATCAAAGAACGAGGGGGCCTTAGGTTTCCTAGGCTTGTGCTCTTTCTTATTCTCTTCCGCCATGGCTTCTTCTTGAGCCTTATAATATTTGTCGATTTGCGCTGCCAACCAGCCTTTGGAGATGTTATCCATGCCATCAGCAGAGATGCGATTGTCAATATACTCCATCAGCTGCTCAACGCACCCTCTCATCTTAGCAGTATGCTCTACTTCCGGTGTCTTTGTTCGTGAGACTGAAAGAACGAGTCGTTTTGACTTTCGGCCTCGACTACTTAAGTAATGTTCCGTTCGCACATGTTGAGGATTGACAAAGATCCGCGTCGCAGCCTGTTGGTCAATCTTACCCAAGCGAAGACGCAACTGCAGTTCAGAGCGTCCTTCGTTGTTCACCTTTTTCGAGATAGAGAGTTCGTATGCCATAATTAGTATGCTTTTCTTGATGCAAAGATACTATAACAAATTGTAACCGCCAAGAAAAATCCCCATATAAATCCCCATATAATTGAAAAAAAAGTTATTTCCTTTGTTTTGCGTTGTCGAGAAATAACAGCCTCAATAATTAAGTTAAGTAATTGTTTTTCAAATATTTATCTAAAACATTACCACGACAATGCAAAACAATCCAAAACAAAACATTTCAAATCTTGTGTCCTCATCTTGGACACAGTAATAACAGAGGTCGTTGATTTTCAACGATCTCTGTTTTTTTCGTGTCAAATAATTGACGTAGCGCCTTGTGATGAGGGATATTCTGACTTTGTGTAGAATAAAATGGAATTTATTGTTCTATAAGGTCTTTTACTGTCTGCCAAAAATCTGTATCAATTACCGTGATTTTCTCACCACTTAGAGTGAAAGCATCAATGTAGTTATGATTGTCGTGTTTCAGAGATTCTATAGTACAGCCTGTGTCGTACAACCTCGTTTCAATGGTAGAGGCATGATTCCTTATCTCATCGATATGGGTTTCAATGTAAGCATCCGACATGGCAAGGCAAATAAACCTTATTGACTGCAAATATTGCTCACTGAAATCGTTACGCCAACAAGAAGGGATGTAACATCCCTCTACTATAAGGTTCTGCCGATTCTCTATTGCTGTCTTCACCATTTCACGGACAATAGGCCAAAGTTCTTCGGTGAGGGCATCATCTTCTTCAGGTGTGAGAGTGCTCTTGCCACTTCGAATCATGCCCATTTTCAAATGGTCTATAGACAGATAAGGATACTTGAATTTTTCAAGCATCTGCTGGGCCAGTAACGTTTTGCCCGTATGCGATGCACCTGTTATCAGTATAACCATGGATGAGAAACTATTGATTGATCTTCCTGATCAATGACAAATCACCACTTGACAAGGCTTCAAAATTTGCCTCAATCTTCTCGATGTCCCAATCCCACCATCTCAGTTGCAACAGATAGGCGATGAACTCATCGTCAAAACGCATCTTGGTAACTCGGCAGGGATTCCCTACCGCAACAGCATAAGGTGGAATATCTGAGGCGACCACTGAGTTGGCACCGATAATGGCTCCATCACCGATATGAACGCCTGGCATAATGGTTACATGCTGGCCAATCCAGACGTCATTGCCCACAACGGTATCACCCTTCAGGGGCAATTCATCTTTCACCGGTGCAATGGCACTGCCCCAGTCTCCGCCAATGACATAAAACGGATAAGTCGTCACGCCGTCCATCCTGTGATTGGCACCATTCATGACAAATTCCACACCCTTGGCGATAGCGCAGAATTTGCCAATAATCAGCCGATCACCGATGAAGTCGTAGAAATGAGTGACATGCTTCTCGAACTGGTCAGCCCCATCCACGTCATCATAATAGGTGTAGTCTCCGATGATGATACGAGGGTTCTTCACCACGTTTTTGATGAAGCAGAGGCTTGGAATCTTCGGATTCGGAAAAGCCTCATTGGGATTGGGTCTGTTTTTTATCTCCATAAATTCCGATTTATCTGTCTTTTATCTCTATCTTTTTAATTACCTTGGCATGCACACTGCCGACAATCACTTTTGATGCATTCTCATCAGCTCTATCGCCTCTTTTCCCGTAAGATGCTCTATGTCGAGGCGAATCATCAGCATCCGCGACAGGCCATTCTCCAACTCTTTCTGCAAGGCTTCCTCTTGGTTGGGATTATACCTGTTCCCAAGCATCCGGGCTGTTTCCAGTTTCTCAGTTTCATCCTCAATGATATGGATTCTTCCAAATGCGATGACACTACGAAAGAAAGTGGTGTATTTCTCCGGATGCACTTCATCCTGAGCGATGACACAGAACGATGCCTTGTCACACTTGCGAATGGCATCGACTTTATGACCGCTCAGCGCACTATGGAAATATAACCTGCCATCGGCATAGACATAGCTGATGGGGACGGCATACGGATAGTCATTGTCTCCCAGCAAAGCCAAAGTCCCTGCCGTGGACTTTTGCAATATGCTGATGCTTTCTTCTTCTGAAAGCTGTTGGCGCAAGCGCCTCATTGCTCTAAATTGTTCCATCACGATAATGCTTTTAATCCTATAATTGACCCTATAAGGGTTGTCAAGAAGAATAATCTCCAGAAGGTTGCAGGCTCTCGGAATATGAGAATTCCAACGAGTACTGCACCAACGGCACCAATACCTGTCCATACGGGATATGCCGTACCCAAAGGTATTGTCTGTGTGGCTTTGGCAAGGAACACGGCACTTAGTACATACAGAACAGCAAATGCTGAAATCCAAGTCCACCATTCTGTGCCTGTTACTCCCTTTGCCCGACCAAGACTGTATGTGAAACCTACCTCACAAAGTCCTGCTACAATCAAAATTATCCAGTTCATTTTATATCCCTGCTTTAATGCCTAAGTCCATCTGTGTATAGCCAATCATGGAAAGTAGATTCTGCGTGGGTAAGTGACCCGCGATGTGACGAAATTTCCTTCTGTCAGCAAAAATGCTGTTATTCAAATAGTTACTTTCGCTACAACAGAAACAAATAGAACTTTTCCGCTACAATTATTCCTGATTAAGCAGACTTTCAATATCACAACTTAGGAAATCATCCAAAGAAACACCGCCCGTACCTACGACAAAAGCCCGTTTGGGATGGAATGCTTCTACGAAAGCTGGCAACCCCCTGTCTCGGCCCGGCCAATATCTGCATAAAGTGCCTTGGTTCAAGGATGCGCTCCCGAAGCGTGTGATATTGCTTTCGTATATAAGTCATACTCAAAACGATTGTGGATTTTACTCAATTCTTATTGCAACTTTACTCAAATCTTGCTGCAAAATTACTCAATTCTTCCGAATCGAACAAATAAAAGAATCATAAAATCAACAAATTCCATTTTTTCCTTTATCTTTTTACCATTTTGCTCTGTACACTTTCAACAGTCCTTCGCTTTCCCCGACTGGTGCCATGCCGTGAATACTACTGGCTAAAGCAGTCCTTCGTGCAGCCGCTTATAATTGTCAGTTAATTCATCTGGCGATAAAGCTCCTCATTAGGGCTGTGCGCAACTCTTCAAGCATCTCCTTTTCTGTCAATGGAGTAAAACTCACCACGTTCGGCTTCCTCCAGAAGCGGAACTAATCTGATATTGTCTGTCATATTGTAAATTGTTGTTCCGCATGAAAAAGGATGTATCTTATTACCCATTACGCCTTGCAGGAAGACAAAGACAGCGTCACCCGTGCAATGGCTGGTGTAAAACTGTGTATGAGGATAAAGCGCTTTCAGTCTTTGACCCAATGCATTTATTTCTTCCTCTGTTTCTTGTCCGTCTAACAAATGGAAACCACCTACAACGGTATGGACTGGCCAAGGACAAGCGTCCAAAATGTTCTCCAGTCCGCTGTGAGCGCAACCCGTAAATAGCAGCCCTTCGATATACAGAGCCTGTTCATGTCGGAAATCGTCGTGAATATATTCTCCGTGAGCATCCTGCACATAGAGATTCAGATTACCCTTGGGCATTGGATGAATCTGAGGAATATGGGCAATTAAATGGAGACCTTTTGCTATCTCTCTGGTCTGGTCTATCAAAATAAGTCTGTCATCGCTGATCTCCGGCCACTCTGTAGTAATGCTATGCAGATTCCCGCGCTTGGAAAAGAATCTCCCGCTGATGGCATCGGGTGAGACAATGACCTTTGCCTTCTTGTTGATTTGCATGAAATGCTTTAGTCCTCCTGCATGGTCGCTATGTCCGTGAGAAACAAAAACATAGTCAACGGTGCTGAGGTCTTTCCCTAATCGCTCCGCGTTACGGATAAACACATCACTGGCTCCCGTATCGAGTAAGATGCTATGCTTCTCCGTTTCTAACAAGATTGAAAGACCGTGCTCTGTTTCAAGCGAAGGATTGTTTGTGCGATTATCTACAAGTACCGTCCACTTCATAGTTTACTATTATTCTTATGCTCTCGCTGCTTCATCAGTTCTATAGCCTCTTTACCAGTAAGGTGCTCTATGTCGAAACGAATCATCAACATTCGCGAAAGACCTTGCTCCAGTTCCTTTTGTAGGGCTTCCTCTTGGTTGGGGTTATACCTGTTACCAAGCATTCTGGCTGTTTCCAACTTCTCGGCTTCGTCCTCTATGATATGGATTCTTCCAAAAGCTATGACACTACGAAAGAATGTTGTGTACTTCTCTGGATGAACTTCATCCTGTTCGATGACACAAAATGATGCCTTATCACACTTGCGTATGGCATCAACCTTGTGGCCTGACAGGGCACTGTGGAAATAGAGCTTGCCCTCGTGGTAGACGTAGCTGATGGGAACGGCGTAGGGGTAGCCGGCGTCGCCCAACAGCGCCAAAGTTCCTGACGTGGATTTCTGTAGTATGCTGATGCTTTCTTCTTCTGAAAGCTGCTGGCGCTTGCGCCGCATGGGACGGAATAGGCTATGTGGTTCCATATTACGATAATGATTTTAGTCCGATGATAGAGCCGATGAGCGTGGTGAGGAAGAAGAGCCGCCAGAAGGTGGCGGGCTCGCGGAAGATGAGGATGCCGACAAGGACGGCTCCCACGGCTCCGATGCCTGTCCACACGGGATAGGCGGTGCCCAGGGGTATGGTCTGCGTGGCCTTGGCAAGAAGGACGGCACTCAGCACGTAGAGCACGCCGAACACCGTAATCCAGGTCCACCACTCGGTGCCCGTGGCGCCCTTCACTCTGCCCAGACTATAGGTGAACCCTACTTCACACAGTCCTGCTATTATCAATATAATCCAATTCATTTTGTTTCAAAGGTTTTTAAATGTTTAAGGTTTAAAGATTAGGATGGGAGAAATGGGACGCGGCGGAGCTGCAGGTTCAAAGTTCAAGGTTCAAGGTTCTCAAACCTGCGAACCTATCGTCTTGCAACTCCTTGAACTCCCTGAACTCCTTGTTTCCTTATCTAAAGCATCTTTTCTAACCGTTCAACGGCATTCGTGATGTCCTCCTGGAATCGTTTGTGGTCTTTCAGGAAGTCCGCCCTGCCATCAGATAGCTCCTGAAACAACTCCGGACTCATCTCGTCGGCATAACAGGCGATGGCATACTCAATGTCGTCTCTCTGCCAGTCGAGCGTGGAGTGGATATAGACGTTCCGCTTCTGATGCAGAAAACTATATGCGGGTTCTATGCTGTCGCGATGAGTCATTGGTCGTATCCGATAGGTCTGAACTGTTTCTGTTGCTCGCTCCACACAAAGCCTTTCCCCATCAGGTAGGCCTTTATCTCGTCGGGTTCCCTGCTGAAGGCGTAGCATAGCGCCTCAAGGCTGTCGAACTCTTCGTCCCTCAGCAGCATGTTCACGCTCGAGACCAGTATGGCAGGGTCTTTAGGCAGGTAGTCCATCGTCGTACTCTCCCGTTATCAATAGGCGTATACCAGTCCGTACTTCTCGTGCAGGCGGCGTAGGCTTCCGTCGCGTTTCATCCTCTGAATGGTGCTGTTCACCATCCGCAGCAGGTCGTCCTGTCCTTGCTGCATCAGCACGCCAATCTCCCCATGGGTGAAAGGCTCGTTCAGCAGCGGGGCGGCGAGTCGTTTGTCTGCCTGCACATAATAGGGCGCCTCCGTAATCTCCGTAATCATCACGTCGGCCTCTCCCTCAGCTACGAGCGTGGGAATCTCCTCGTTCTTCTGGTGTACGATAATCGTTGCGTGTGTCAGGTTCTCGTTGGCAAATTTCTCGTTCAGTCCGCCGGGGTTCACCATCACGCGCACCTCGGGCTTGTCCAGGTCCGCCAGCGACCGGTACTTGTCGCTCTCCGCAGCCCGGCAGAGAATGGTTTTCCCGTTGGCCAGATAGCCCTCGCTCATGAGCATCGTCTCGCGCCGGGCATCGGTGATGGTAATGCCGCCAATGGCCAGGTCGAACTTCTGTGGCTCTGCCAGCACGTCGGCGGTCAGCGTCGGCCACGACGTCTTGACGAATGCCGTTTTCACGCCCAGTCCGTTGGCTATCTCTTTCGCCATCTCAATGCCGAAGCCCCAATACGTGCCGTCGGCCTCGCAAAACGACAACGGCCTGTAATCGCCTGTCGTCCCTACGAGCAATGTACCCCGTTCCTGAATCTCGGCAACCTTCCCGTTGTCGGCAGGACTGTCGTTATCGGAGCATCCTGTCAGCACTGAGGAGCTGAACAGCGTCAGTACCACGGTAAACAACCAGAGTTTCTTCCGGGTCTGGTCAATCATTTTTTTCGTCTGATATCTCATAACAGGGCACAAATTTATTCGAAATTTTTCAATTTCCCGTGCAATTCCGCATAATATTTCGTTCTCACGTGTTACTGCTCACGCTTGAAAATCACCGAAATAACATACATTCACGTTCAAAATGGCAGAATTTGTCAGATTATTTATATTTTTGTAGCGCTTTTCTCAACGGCATCCCACGCGGTAGCTGGCATCTGTCCCCCTGTCGTTGCTGAGCCTGGGCATTCCCGCCATCGGCATCCGGGCAGTTGCCGTTGGCTGTATGATAAAGTGACAAACAGAAAACTGGTAATTAGGAAATGATAAGAGATATAGTTTTAGTTGGAATAGGTAGTTGTATCGGTGGAGTCTGCCGGTACCTGATATCACTTCTCATGAACCCAGCGGACAATGGTTTCCCCTGGGGTACTTTTGTGGTCAACGTCACCGGTTGTCTGTTGATAGGAATCCTGTGGGGAGTGACGAGTCGTTTCCAACATTTATCACCAGCATTCTCGCTGTTCTTCATGGTCGGATTCTGTGGTGGTTTCACCACGTTCTCAACCTTCTCAAAAGAGGGACTGACATTGCTCCTGGCCAATCAATACATGCTGTTTGCGCTCTATACCGTAGGGAGCGTCGTATTGGGCATCGTGGCAGTAGCATTGGGATACCTGACAACCAAATCCATTCCCATTTCGTGAACAGACACATCAGACAGACTTCATCATCAAACAACAAACAAAAATAACTGGATTTATTATGAGCACAAGACACTTCTTCTTTGTTTTGCTGTGGCTGACTGTTTGCCTCAGCGCCTGTCAGGACCAACCCGACTACTGCACAGTGAAAGGCACCGTCAAGGGCATCGACGACGGTACCAAACTGGAGTTGCAGGACGAGTACGACCATTTCAAGAAGGTTGCAACCACCCGCGTCAAAGATGGCGCCTTCGAGTTCCATCCCCGCGTATCGGCACCCACCCACGTTTATCTCTACACCAGCGACGGCGACCAACTGAAGGATTTCTTCCTCGAGCCCGGAACGATTGTGGCTGACATCAACACCACGGACAAGGACGACATGGATATATGTGCCAGCGGAACGCCCTCCAACGACTTCAACAGAGAGATGGACCTGCTCTATGTTCAGGAAGAGGATGAGGCTGCCCAGGCCCGCTGGGACGAGAAGATTGATGGCGGGGAGAACGGCATCCTGGCACTCTATTACGCCAGCAACATCTCCGAGACTGCCGTAAAGGCCCTCACCGTCCTCGACCGTCTGTTGCCCGACATTGCCTCGAAGCCCTACATCGCCGAGTTGCGTGAAGAACTGGGCCGCCGGGCAAAGACCGAACCCGCGCCGGCAGGCAGCAAGAACTACTTCATCGACATGGAGTATCCCGATGCACAGGGCAAACGGGTCAGCCTGAGTTCGGTTGTCAACAACCCCGCCAACCGCTACGTGCTGCTCGACTTCTGGGCCACCTGGTGCAGCCCCTGCCGCGAGTCTGTTCCCGCTCTGAGGGCGCTCTATGCCAAATACCACGCGAAAGGACTGGAGATATACTCCGTCTCCGAAGACTCAAATACCGACGGCTGGAAATCCTTCCTCCCCAAGAATGGAATGACGTGGGTGAACGTCTTGGACGATAACCCCGGCAGGAAAAACAGTAAGGTATGGTCGGCCTATGCCCTTCATGGCATTCCCACCACGCTGTTGCTCGACGGTGCTACCGGCGAAATCCTTGTCCGTGACAACCTGAAGAGAATCGAAGCCCAACTGTCCTCCCTGCTCCCGTAGGCAGCTTCAGCAGGCAAGCACGGTCCGCGGGTAACCGTCTATTTTTTCGCTTTCTCAACGAACAGATAAACCAACGCACTATGGATTTCAAGCATAAAGTAGCCGTCGTGACGGGCGGAGCACAAGGCATCGGGCGATGCATCGCCGAGGAGTTCCGGCGGGCAGGCGCCGTGGTGTGTGTCATCGACAAGCAGGCGGGCAGCCATTTTGTGGGCGACCTTGCCGACAAGCACGTGCTGGAAGAGTTTGCCCGTCAGGTGGTCGGGGAGCACGGCCATGTGGACTACCTCATCAACAATGCCCTGCCACTGATGAAAGGCCTCGACACATGTAGCTACGAAGAGTTCCAGTATGCCCTGAGCGTGGGCGTGACAGCCCCGTTCTACCTTTCCAAGCTCTTTGCCCCGCACTTCGCCGAGGGAGCCGCCATCGTCAACATATCCTCGTCGCGCGACCGTATGAGCCAGCCGCAGACCGAGAGCTATACCGCAGCCAAAGGAGGCATTGCCGCACTGACGCATGCCCTGGCAGTCAGCCTGGCGGGCAGGGTGCGCGTCAACTCCATCTCCCCCGGTTGGATCGATACTGCCTACACCGTCTACGAAGGTCCCGATGCCGTCCAGCAGCCTGCCGGACGCGTGGGCAACCCCCTCGACATCGCCAATATGGTGCTCTATCTCTGTTCCCCCAAGGCAGGCTTCATCACGGGCGAGAACATCTGCATCGACGGCGGCATGACCCGTCAGATGATCTATCATGGCGACAACGGCTGGAAGCTGGAGACATTATGACAGACTTTGAAACCATCTGGCGCACGCAGGACGAGATCCGTACGGTAGTGAATGCCGTGGTGGGTGAATGTATCTGGAATCTAAGCTACCAGCAACAACGCATGGCGATAGAACTCGAGCTGACCCTCACCCTCGACGACGACGCCATCGACAATCTTTGCAGTCAGTTTCCTGTTTCTGCCGACTATGACGGACAGGGTTTCAGAGGAACGCGATTCGTGTTCTATCTCTGAAAGGATAGCAGCATTATGTGTGTTTGAGTGGCAGGTCCTCGCCCATTTTTAAGAATGGAAAAAAATGTCTAACCCATAAAAACAGATACGAATATGCAATTTGTTATAACAGCTTACGACGGAGCGGGAATGCTCGAACGGCGCATGCAGGTACGGCCCCTCCACCTCGAGGGTATGGAGCGCCTGAAGAGCCATCTCGTCGCTGCGGGCGGTCTGCTCGATGAGGAAGGAAAATTGAAAGGTTCCGTGCTCATCATGGAGTTCGAGAACCGCGAGGAACTTGACCGCTACCTCGCCAGCGAGGTCTACGTCACCGAACATGTCTGGCAGACCATTACCATCGAGCGGATGAATGTGGTCTATGCCCACGGCGAGCGGGTCGGCAGATAACGCAATCAAACAAATACCGATAAGAACAATGGAAAGTCGCATTACAAGAGAGGCAGCCTGGGAGCTGCTAAGAAAGTATAATAACGACCCGTTCCACCTGCAGCATGCGCTGACCGTGGAGGGCGTCATGCGCTGGTATGCCGCCCAGCTGGGTTTTGCCGGCGAAGTAGATTTCTGGGGAATCGTCGGACTGCTCCACGACATCGACTTCGAGCAGTACCCCGACCAGCATTGCATCAAGGCACCCGAGCTGCTGCGCGAGGGCGGCGTGGGTGACGATATGATTCACGCCATCTGCAGCCACGCCTACGGCCTGCATGTCGATGTGAAGCCCGAGCACCTGATGGAGAAAGTGCTCTACGCCACCGACGAGCTTACCGGACTCATTTGGGCAGCCGCCCTCATGCGCCCGTCGAAGAGTGTCCAGGACATGGAGCTGCGGTCGCTCAAGAAAAAATACAAGTCGAAAGGTTTTGCCGCCGGCTGTTCCCGTGAGGTCATCGAACAGGGCGCTGCGATGCTGGGCTGGCCCCTCGACGATGTACTGCAGCGCACCCTCGACGCCATGCGATCCTGCGAGGCCCATGTGGCAGGCGAGATGGAGAAACTGGAGAAATAACAGTTAACAGATAAGAGTGAAGAGTTAAGAGTTAAGGAGATAGGGGCTTCCCAGAACTCCTTGTCTCCTTGTCTCCTTGAACTCACAACTTTCCTGCGAGGGCGATAATCTTCTGCAGGGTTGCGTCGGTCTTCTGCTCGTCGATCTTGGCGGTGACGATGCCCATGTTTTCTGCTTCCCAGTAGTTGCAGATGTCGCGGAACTCAGCAGTGGCGCCATCGTAGACTCCGGGGGAGTAGGACGACATGAGGAGTGCCATCTTCGTCACCTTGGCGGGTTTGTTGACACAGTACATGCGCTGGATGGGTGCCTGAATCTGGGCGTTGAGGGTGAAATAGTAGATGGGTGCTGCCAGCACGAGAGCCTCTGCCTCTGCCATGAGCGGATAGAGTTCCTGCATGTCGTCTTTCTGGATGCAGGCGCCATTGCCCTTGGTGTGACAATACTCGCAGGCCAGACAGCCTGCAATCTTCTTGCGTGACACGTTGACAAGGGTAACCTGATGGCCTGCTGCCTCGGCTGCCTTCTTATACTCTTCCGCCATCCAGGCGGTGCTGCCCTTGGCCCGTGGGGAGGCCTGTAAGATGAGAATGTTCATAGTCGGTATTTGTTTGGTTTGTTAATCGATGTACAAAGATACGGAAAACGATGAAATTTCCCATCTTTTGGCTGAAAAAGTTTATCATTGTTTAGGGATTTTCCCGTGAGGATTCCTGCTCTCTGCTGAATCGCTCGCCGACGAAGCCGGTGCCTATCTCGCCTGCGATGAGGTCGAAATGCTGGAACACGGGCGGGGTGGGCTGCAGGTCGTAGTAGTCCATCTCGGCAACGGGCAGACAGAAATAGGCGAGCTGGTCGTAGCTGTTGTAGAGGCGCGAGAGGACGGGTTTGTTGTCGTATATCCACCGTCTGGTGTCGTCGTCGATATTGAAGTTGACCATGCCCGAACAGCGCACGGAGATGTTGCCCTCGTAGGCTACCAGCTCGACATTGGGGTTCTGGTGCAGCTCGCGCCATACGGCTTTCTTCTCCGAGGTGGCAAAGAAGAACACGTTGCCCTCTTGCCTCATAATTTGGAAGATGCGCAACTTAGGCAGGCCGCCCTCGCATGTGGCGAAGGCGACCTCGTTGTGGTCGCGCAAGAAACGCAAAGCTCTCTCCATGGCCGTACTTACCATTTCAGTTGGTCCTGCAGGATGACGCCGTCGGTCATAGGACTGTCGGCCTCGGTGAAGGCGTTGGCTTTGTACTGGATGCAGAGCATGGTGAGGTTGTCTGTGCCGGTGTTCTTCAGCGCGCGCTTACCGTCGGGAGAGACGCGGATGATGGTGCCCTCGCTGACGGGGAAGATATCACCGTCGACCTGATACTCGCCCTCGCCCTTGAGGATGATGTACAGCTCCTCGTGGGTCTTGTGGGTGTGCAGGAAACCGCTGTCCTGACCGTTGTCGTTACCCTACAAGATTATCGTGAACGACACCACATCGTCGATGGATGCAAAACTGCGTGCCCAGCATGTGGCAGATTCCCTGACAGTTTTACAGAAGGCTGATGAGAACCAGTTTATGCTGGACCATCTGCCGGCGCACTTCTGTGATCTGATTCTTGGATCAAACTTTAAGTCGTTCACTCCCGAACAACAGAAGAAGGTGATGGCTGCTTTTGGAGAGAAATATCCAGACAGCCGCAACTATAAAAGGTTTTCCTCGGAGATGAAGCGAGCCGGTTCCTTAGCCGAAGGACAGAAGTTTATCGATTTCAGCATGCCCGACCCTGATGGAAAGTCTTTAAGCATCGGCGAGATCGTTAAGAAGAATAAACTTACGTTGGTCGATTTCTGGGCATCGTGGTGCGGTCCCTGCCGTCAGGAGATGCCGAACGTGGTGGAGGCCTACAACAGGTATCACGCCAAGGGCTTTGAGATTGTCGGCGTATCGTTGGACAACAAGCATGATGCCTGGGTAAAGGCCATAGCTTCCTTGAACATGCCATGGCCGCAGATGAGCGACCTGAAAGCGTGGCAGTCGGAGGGTGCCAAGCTATATCATGTCAAAGCCATTCCCGCCAATGTACTGATTAATCAGAAGGGAGAAATCTTGGCACGTGATCTCAGAGGTCTGACGCTCATCAATAGAGTCGGAGAATTCTTGAAATAGTGAGGGTATAAAGGAGCGGGAATTGGCATCGTTTCCATAAAGCCCATTTCCGAAGAAAAGCTCTTCGACCTTCAAGGCCGCCGCCTCAAGAGCGCTCCCCAGCGTGGTGTGTATATCCGTAACGGGAAGAAAGTGGTGGTGAGGTAGTAATATAAAGGATTAATTTTTTAACAACATAATTATTTAAGACAATGAAAAAACTATTATTGACTATTGTATCGGCCATGATGATGGCCTGCTTGCTCCATCTAAGCTGTACGCACAGTTAAATGTGAACAGCAACGGCAGTGTAAATCTCTCAAGTACATCAACCGCGACAAACAAAGTCAGATTGACATTATTAACGGTGGTGTTATCCGCATGCGTGCTAACAAAGCATTTGATGCTCCTCTCGGTGCAACTGTGAATGTTAATAATGGTAGAATAGAATAACGTGGGAAAGATATGAAGAAGATATTATATTACTTTATTGTTATGACATGTTCGATACATTCAGCTTTTGTATATGCCCAATACACATACCGCCCATTGGTGGAGGAAGGAAAGTCATGGCAATGCCGATACAAGGTTAGCGGTGACACAGAAGGATGTATATATAAGATATCAGGAGACACTACAATCGTTGGCAAACAATACAAAAGACTTCTTATGTCAAACAAAGAATACTGGAATGATGAATTGTTTCATTATTGTCTGGGTATTCGCGAAGACAATAAAAGAGTTTACGTCATATCCAATGAAATGAGCAAAGAACTATTGCTTTATGACTTTGGTTTAAAGGTAGGAGACGAAGTTATATTTCAAGAATTTGAAGCTATTACTTGCCTTATTCCTGATTATTGTAGCGATGGGATACATAATGATCCTGTGTGTCTGGGAATAGGATACAATCCAGATGATACGACATCCTTTAGTTATCCTCCACGAATATTAAAAGTTACAGGTGTAGACACGTTAAAAGTAAGAGACGGCTTATTCCGTTGCCTGACATTCGATGATGGATATTATTATTGGACAGAAGGTATTGGATGCGACTGGGGTCTTTTCAATATATTCCCATATGTTTGCGTAACATCAG
>JAEEGH010018977.1_pt1 | contig 14480 bp, 12 predicted proteins | sample 9134181 | NCBI WGS metagenome assembly JAEEGH01 (sample SAMN16246544, study PRJNA631951) | gut metagenome | biome: gut microbiome; feature: rumen; material: DP-attached | host: Bos | place: Iran: Karaj | collected 2018-10 | reverse complement strand
ATAACTCTCGCGGCTGCGTTCGCCAACCGACAGCGTAACCGCACAATCAGGGTGCGCCTCCTTGAGCGAGCGCACGATACGGCACAGCCACTCGTCAGTCGAATGCGGGTCTTCGCCCCCCTGCAACACGAACGTTCGAAAACCCAAATCGTAGCCCTGGTCAGCACATGCGGCAATCTGACCATCAGTCAAGCGATAGCGATTGCATTCCGCATTTCCCCTGCGGATACCGCAGTACAGACAATCGTTGGCACAGTAATTCGTGAACTCGATGAGGCCGCGCGAAAAAACGGCATCCCCATACACACGCTCGCACTCTTTGAAAGCGAACTCCGCCAACCCCATGGCGTCTCCCTCGGTACGCTCGCTGATAAGTCTTGCGTACTCGTCGACCGAAAGGCAGCGAAGCTCGCAGAGCTTGGTGGCAAGCTCCCCCATTGGATTTGTTGTCGATATCAGTTCGCTCATGCGTTCACTAATTAATGTGGGATGCCGACGTGCAATATCGGAAAACGTCGGCATCCCTGAAAATTCCAGGTTATCTGGGAGTTACGTTAAATATCCCATGTCTCCTGATCGGTGTGCAGCCACTCGTGCGCCGTATGGGACAGCGGCTTGCCAACCCAATCCTCGTACAACTTCTGAACATCCGGGTTCTCGTGCGAATAGCGCAGCTTGTCCCCTGCGTCGAGCGAATTGAGGTTCGCGGCACGCTCGCATGCAAGTTCCTTGTTGAACTCGATGGGCTGTCCGCCGCCACCTACGCAGCCGCCGCGGCAGGCCATGACTTCGATGAAGTCGTAGCGGGGCGGGCGGCCGGCGGCGCGATCCTCGCGGATGGCGTCGAGGACGTGGCGGATGTTGCCCATCTGGTGGGCAATGGCGATGTGGACCTCCTTGCCGGCGATGGTGAGGGTGGCCTCCTTGACGCCTTCGAGCCCGCGGCATTCCGTGAAGTTGATCTTGGGCGGCGCGGCCTCGCCGGTGATGAGGCAGTAGGCCGTGCGGACGGCGGCTTCCATGACGCCGCCGGTGGCGCCGAAGATGGTGCCGGCCCCGGTGTAGTCGCCGAGGAGGTCGTCGGCCTTCTCATCGTGGAGGTTGAGGAAGTCGACGCCGGACGCCTTGATGAAGCGGGCGAGCTCGCGGGTGGTGAGGGAGAGGTCGGTGTCCTGGAAACCGGAGGCAGACATGTTCTCGTCGCGCGAGACCTCGTACTTCTTGGCCGTGCAGGGCATGATGGAGACCATGAAGATCTTCGCGGGGTCGATGCCCTTCTTCTCGGCCCAGTAGGTCTTGGCCAGGACGGAGAGGATCTGCTGCGGGGACTTGGCGGTGGAGAAGTTGTCGATGAAGTCGTCGGCGTACTCTTCCATGTACTCGGTCCAGGCCGGGCAGCAGGAGGTGAGCAGCGGCAGGTTCTTCTGCTCGGTGAACCGCTTCACGAACTCCGTGCCTTCCTCCATGATGGTGACATCGGCGGAGAAGTTGGTGTCGAAGACGGCCTTGAAGCCGAGGCGGCGGAGCGCGGCGTAGATCTTGCCCGTGGAAATCTCGCCGGGCTTGAGTCCGAAGGCCTCGCCGATGGCGACGCGGACGGCCGGGGCGATCTGCACGACGCAGGTCAGCTCGGGGTCGCGGAGGGCGGTGATCAGCTTGCCGGTGTCATCCTTCTCGTAGATGGCGCCGACGGGGCAGTGCGCGGAGCACTGGCCGCACTTGATGCAGGGCGACTCGGCGAGGGTGACGTCGGCGGCCGGCGCGATGCGCGTCTTTTCGCCGCGTCCGATGAACTCGAGGGCCCAGATGCCCTGCATGTTCTGGCAGACGGAGGCGCAGCGGCCGCAGAGGATGCACTTTTCGGGGTTGAGGACGATGGAGGGGGTGGATTCGTCGCGGGGCAGGTTGCGGAGGCGCTTGCCGTAGGGGGCGGAGCGGATGCCGAACTCCTGCGCGAGCTTCTGGAGCTCGCAGTTGCCGTTGCGGAGGCACTGGAGGCAGTCGTCGGGGTGGGTGGAGAGGATGAGCTCGAGGACGGTGCGCCGGATGGAGTAGAGCTCGGCGTCGTGGGTGATGATGTCCATGCCCTCGGTGCACTTGGTGGCGCAGGCGCGGAGGGTCTTGGGGGAGTTCCGCTGCTTGACCACGCAGAGGCCGCACGCGGCCCAGGCGGGAAGGTCGGGATGGTAGCACAGGGTGGGGATGTTGACGTGGACGAGCTTGGCGGCCTCGAGGACGTTGGTGCCTTCGGGGACGACGACGGAGATGTCGTTGATCTTGAGGCTGATCATCTTCTTTTCGGAATCGCTCATGGGAATGGCTCCTTTCGTCGGTGGGAGATTACTGGCGGGAGATGGCGCCGAACTTGCAGGTCTGGAAGCAGACGCCGCACTTGATGCACTTCTCGGTGTCGATGACGTGGGGCTTCTTGACTTCGCCGGAGATGGCGCCGACCGGGCACTTGCGGGCGCATGCGGTGCAGCCCTTGCACTTGTCGGCGTCGATGACGTAGCGGATGAGAGACTTGCACTTGCCGGCGGGGCAGCGGTGCTCGTGGATGTGCGCCGCGTATTCCTCGGGGAAGTAGCGCAGGGTGGAGAGCACCGGGTTGGGGGCCGTCTGCCCGAGGCCGCAGAGGGCGGCCTTCTGCATGGCGCGGCCGACGGACTCGATCTTGTGCAGGTCTTCGTCCGTGCCGTTGCCGGAGGTGATCTTTTCGAGAAGGGTGAGGAGGGTGCGCGTGCCGATGCGGCAGGGGGCGCACTTTCCGCAGGACTCGTCGACGCAGAATTCCTGGTAGAAGCGGGCGACGTCGACCATGCAGTCGTCCTCGTCCATCACGATCATGCCGCCGGACCCCATGATGGAGCCGAGCTGCTGGAGGTGTTCGTAGTCGATGGGCGTGTCGAGGAAGTCGGCGGTGATGACGCCGCCGGAAGGCCCGCCGGTCTGCACGGCCTTGAACTTCTTGCCGTTGCGGATGCCGCCGCCGATGTCGTAGATGATCTCGCGGAGGGTGATGCCCATCGGGACCTCGATGAGGCCGGAGTTCACGATCTTGCCGGTGAGGGCGAACACCTTCGTGCCGTGGGACTTCTCCGTCCCGATCTTGGAGAACCATTCGCCGCCCTTGAGGATGATGACGGGGATGTTGGCCCACGTCTCGACGTTGTTGATGACCGTCGGCTTGGACCACAGCCCGGAGACCGCCGGGAACGGAGGACGCGGAATCGGCATCCCGCGGCGGCCCATCGTGGAGGCCAGCAGCGCGGTCTCTTCGCCGCAGACGAACGCGCCGGCGCCGAAGCGCAGCTCGATGTCGAACGAGAATCCGCTGCCGAGGATGTCGTCGCCGAGCAGCCCGTACTCGTGGGCCTGCTTGATCGCCGTCTGGAGGTGGTCGATCGCGAGCGGATATTCCGCGCGGATGTAGATGATGCCCTTGGAGGCCCCGACGGTGTGCCCGCAGATGGTCATGGCCTCGAGGATGGAGTGGGGGTCGCCCTCGATCGTGGAGCGGTCCATGTACGCGCCCGGATCGCCTTCGTCGGCGTTGCAGACCACGTATTTCTCGTCGGACTCCACGTCCTTGGTGAACTTCCACTTCATCCAGGTCGGGAACCCGGCGCCGCCGCGGCCGCGGAGGCCGGCGGTGCGGAGCGCGTCGAGCACCTGGTCGGGGGTCATCTCGGTGAGGACCTTGGCCAGGGCGGAGTAGCCGTCGCGGGCGATGTATTCGTCGATGTTCTCGGGGTTGATCACGCCGCAGTTGCGCAGGACGATGCGGAACTGCTTCTGGTAGAACTTGATGTCCTCGAGCTTGGTGTTGAGGCGGGACTGGGAGTCATCGTAGAGAAGGCGCTTGACGGGACGGCCCTTGACCACATGCTCGGTGACGATGTCATGCGCGTCCTCGGGCTTGACGGAGACGTAGAAGGTCTCGTCGGGGAGGACCTTGACGATGGGGCCCTTCTCGCAGAAGCCGAAGCATCCGGTGCGGACGACCTGGGCCTCGGAGTCGGCGCCGGCCGCCTTGAGTTCGGCCTGGAGGGCGTCGTAGAGGGCGTCGGAGTGGTTGGCGGCGCAGCCGGTGCCGCCGCAGACGAGGAGATAAGTCTTTATGGCCATGGGGTGGGTCCTTTCAGGGGATGTTGCTTTGCGGGCGGGAAAAGGAAAAATGGGGGGGTGCCGGGCTACGAGCGGATGATGTCCGCGGCGGGGCGGTCGATGATGTGGTCCTCGAGCAGCTTGCCGGCGAGGATGTGGTCGGCCACGATGCGACGCGCGGTGTCGGCGTCGACCGTTCCGTAGATCACGGCAGGCATGTCGGGCGCGATCACCTCGACCGTCGGCTCGGAATGGCACAGGCCCATGCAGCCGGTCTGGCGGATGGTCACGTTTTCAAGCTTGCGATCGGCCAGCTCGCTCACGAACGCGTCGAAGGTGTTCTTGGCGCCCGCGGCGATGCCGCATGTGCCCATGCCGACGATGACCTGGACGGTCTTGTTTTCCAGGTTGCGCTGGTTGATCTCCGCGACTTTCTGCTCGCGAAGCTTCTTGAGGTCTGCCAGTGTGAGTTTTGCCATGAGATCACCTTATGGGTTTGGAGTTTTGGGGGCTATGCGTTGCGGAAAAGGGGTGCGGAGGCGGATTCGGCCTCGGCGCTGGCGCGGAGTTCCTCCTCGTTCGTGGCGAAGAAGTCGCGCATGAGGGCGAGGGACGCCGAAGAGGTGAGGTCCGGGTCGTCCAGGGCGGCGGCCAGGTCGGCGCGGGAGATGTCGTAGGAGGCGTCGCCCGCTTCGCGGCGGATGGCGAGGTCGTGCGCGCCCGGATAGTTCATCAGCGTGACGAACAGGGACGGCAGGTCGCCCATCGGCGGCGTGTCCACGTTGGACAGGTCCAGCGTGAAGGAGATCGTCGTGCCCACGCCCGGCGCCGTGTCGATGTCCAGCGTGCCGCCGCAGAGGTCCGTCGTCATCTTCAGAAAGGGCAGGCCCAGCCCGACCTTCCGGGACGGATGCTTGCCCGGTGCCGTGTAGAACGGATCCAGCGCGCGCGCCTTCGTCTCCGGCGACATCCCGCAACCGTCATCCTTCACCGTCACCGACAGCCGGGACGCCCGCTGCGCGATTGTGAGCGCGACATGCGCCGCTCCGGCCTCGAATGCGTTCTGGGTGATGTCCGCCAGCATGTCGCAGAGGGTGGGATGCATGAAATGTGGGACCAGGCCGCGGAACTGCTCGGTTTCGGTTCAGCCCTGGGCGCGGTATTTCGCAAGAATCCCGGCGATGTCCTGCTTCTTGAGCGAGCCATGCACGGTGCCGTTGACCGAGATGACCGGGGCCAGGCCGCAGCAGCCCACGCAACGGACCGCGGAAAGCGAGAACAGCCCATCCGGCGTCACGCCTCCGACCTTGATGCCCAGCTGGGATTCCAGCTCCGCCAGCAGCTCGCCGCCGCCCTTCAGGTAGCAGGCCGTGCCCAGGCAGACCGCGATCTCATACTTGCCCGGCTTCGTGAGCTTGAAGAAATGATAGAACGTCAGCACCCCGTACACCTGGGACGGCGGAATCTTCAGAATGTCCGCGACCTTGAACGCGACATCCTTCGGCACATAGCCGAACTCCTCCTGCACGCGATGGAGGATCATGATCAGATTGCCCGGCTTTTCCTTCCATTCGTCGATGAATTCGACAAGAGGCTTGGGGAGCTCGATGGGGGCGGCGCTGGCCGCGTTTTTTTCCGTCGTCATGGGGTCACCTCAAAACAATAGTCATTTTGGTACGTGCGAAAAGGATACCTCCCCCTTCTCCCTGTTGCAAGCCATAATGTATTGCCCCACAGGCGGCGGGGGGGCGCATCTGGCTCGGTTGCAAAAGAGGAAACACCCGGGTTGCGGGCAGTCGTTTTTGGGTTGTTGCCCCTTCCGCGGCTTTCCGGTAGGGCCCGACCGCCGGGCGGGCCGAGCCCAAGGGATTGGGAAAGAACATTCCAGAAGCTGTCCTCGCACACGGGCCGCCCGGCGGTCGGCCCCTACCAAACCAGCCGAATGTTTGCGTTTTTCGGAATTGCGCTCGAGCGTACTCCCCCCTGTCGCCTGCGGCGACATCCCCCCTCCCGGAGGGGGGCATAGGCTGATGTTTTACGGTGAATTTCTGGAAAACGGTTGGGACACGAATATGGAACCCCTCCGGGGTTCGCAAAGGAACGTCACGGGAGCGCCACCCACCAATTGCCCAACCGCTAGCGGAGGTGGGTGTAATACCAGAGAATGCAGGCGGAGAGGCCGGCGGAGAGGGAGTGGGAGGGGGAGTAGCCGAGGAGGCGGCGGGCCTTGGAGATGTCGGCGACGGAATGGGGGATGTCGCCGGGACGGTTGGGGCCGTGGCGGGCGTCGATGTCGGCGATGGCGGGGTCGAAGGCGGAGAGGTGGTGGCGGAGCTGGTCGAAGAGGTCGGAGAGGGTGGTGGCGGCACCGCAGGCGATGTTGTAGACCTCGTTGACGGCGGGGCCTGTGGCCAGGGCCGCGAGCTGGTTGGCCTGGATGACGTTCTCGATGTAGGTGTAATCGCGGGAGCTGGAGCCGTCGCCGTTGATGACGGGCGGCTGGTGGGCGATCAGGGCCTGGGCGAACAGCGGGATGACCGCGGCGTAGGCGCCGAAGGGGTCCTGGTGGGGGCCGAAAACGTTGAAGTAGCGGAGTCCGACGGATTCGAGCCCGAAGAGGTCGGCGAAATTCTGTGCGAAGAGTTCGTTGGCGTACTTTGTGATGGCGTAGGGGGACAGGGGCTTGCCGATGTCGGTCTCGACCTTGGGGAGGGTGGGGGAGTCGCCGTAGGTGGCGGAGGAGGCGGCGTAGACGACGCGCCGCACGCGGGCCTTGTGGGCGGCGAGCAGGACGTTGACGGTGCCGGTGATGTTGGCGTCGGCCACGAGCTCGGGGAATTTGATGGAGTAGGGGACCGAGCTCAGGGCGGCGTGGTGCAGGACGTACTGGACGCCGTCGGTGGCGCGTTCGCACATCGCCGCGTCGCGGATGTCCCCCTCCAGGAGCGTGAAGCGGGGATTGTCCAGGAACGGGGCGATGTTTTCGCGCTTGCCGGTGGAGAAGTTGTCGAGGACAACCACTTCGTTATCCTGTTCGAGCATGCGCTCGACGAGGTTGCACCCGATGAATCCGGCGCCGCCGGTGACGAGGATCCGGCTTCCGGTAAGAATCGGATTGGGGGTCTCCATCGTCATGCCTCGCGTTGCCGGTTCCGGTGTTCAGCCGAGGGTCGCCATGCGTTCCTTCACCATCTGTTCGGTGACGGTGCAGTTCTTCATGCCGGGCTGGCTGGGGGCTTCGAACATGACGTCGAGCATCATGGCCTCCATGACCGAGCGGAGTCCGCGCGCGCCGGTGCCGCGGCGCGAGGATTCCTCGGCCAGGGCGCGGACGGCGCCATCGGTGAACTCGAGCTTCACGCCGTCGAGGGCCAGCAGGCTCGTGTACTGGGCGATGAGCGAGTTCTTGGGCTCGCGGAGGACGCGCACGAGGTCATCCACGGAGAGCGGGGCCAGCGCGGCCACGACAGGCAGGCGGCCGACGAATTCGGGGATGAGGCCGAAATGCACGAGGTCGGTGGGCTCGATGTCTTCGGAGCGCAGGGGGGGATTCGCGAGGGCGGTCTCGGCGGCGTCGGCGGCATCCTTCCGGGCGACGGCCTTGGTGGCGGCCCCGGTTTCGAAGCCGATGACGCCTTTGCCGCGGCGGCGCTTGACGATGTCTTCGAGGCCGACGAACGCGCCCCCGCAGATGAACAGGATGTTTTCCGTGTTGATATGGATCATTTCCTGCCACGGGTGCTTGCGGCCGCCCTGCGGCGGGACGCTGGCGACGGTGCCTTCGAGAATCTTGAGCAGGCCTTGCTGGACGCCTTCGCCGGAGACATCGCGGGTGATCGAGACGTTTTCCATGCGCCGGGCGATCTTGTCGATCTCGTCGATGTAGACGATGCCGAGCTCGGCCTCCGCGACATCGCCGCGCGCGGCGCGGATGAGGCGGAGCAGGACATTTTCCACGTCCTCGCCGACATAGCCGGCCTCGGTGATGGTCGTCGCGTCGGAGATGCTGAACGGCACATCCAGAATCTTGGCGAGGGTCTTGGCCAGCAGCGTCTTGCCGCATCCGGTCGGCCCCAGCATCAGGATGTTGCTCTTTTCGAAATCCACGCCGGTGGCCTTGCTCCGCGCGCCTTTCGAGCCGCTACGCACGGCGGCCATCTTGGCCTTGACGCGCATGTAGTGGTTGTGGACGGCCACGGAAAGGACTTTTTTGACCTGGTCCTGGCCCACCACGTAGTCGTCGAGGGCGGCCTTGATCTCCTTGGGCGTGGGAACGATCAGCTCACGGGGGCGCTGTTCCACGTAGTCGCTGCCATCGAGGCCGAGCTCGCGGGAGAACTCTTCGAGGCACTGGGGGCAGACCCAGAGGTCCGTCCCCGCGGATCTCACCTTCTGGAGCGGCTGTCCGACGTCCGTCTTGGAGCGGCCGCAGATGGCGCAGCGCTTGCCGCGCGACTCGTCGCCGCCCTTGCCTTTTTTGCTATCACCGGCCATGGACGCAGCTCCTGCTTACTGTTTCGGTTCGCGCGGGCGGGGGGTCAGCACGTCATCCACGAGGCCGTATTTGGCGGCTTCGTCGGCGGACATGAAGAAATCGCGTTCGGTGTCCTTGGCGATGGTCTGGATGTCCTTGCCGGTGTGCTTGGCGAGGAGGCCGTTGAGATACTCCTTGAGGCGGAGGATCTCCTGGGTCTGGATGTTCATGTCGCTGGCGGTGCCCTGCGCGCCGCCCCACGGCTGGTGGATCATGATGCGGGCGCCGGGGAGGGCGTGCCGCTTGCCGGGGGCGCCGGCGGCGAGCAGGACCGCGCCCATGCTGGCCGCCTGGCCGATGCAGTAGGTGACCACGTCGCACTTGAGGAACTGCATCGTGTCATAGATCGCGAGGCCGGCCGTGACCGAGCCGCCCGGCGAGTTGACGTAGACGTTGATGTCCTTCGTGGCGTCCTCGCTCTGGAGGAAGAGCAGCTGCGCGACGACCAGGTTCGCGAGGTCGTCGGTGATTTCGTCGCCGATGAACACGATGCGCTCGCGCAGGAGCCGCGAGTAGATGTCGAACGCGCGCTCGCCGCGGCCCGACTGCTCGACGACCATCGGAATCGGCATATAACCCCGCACCCCCGTCAACCGTCCATTCACTTGCATACCATTCATGCGTTCCATCCTTTCCTGCACTTGGAATCCTGTTCTTCGGACCTGTTCGAGGCCGTCCGTGCTCAGCCTTCGCCCTGGGCGGGTTCGGCGGCGGCTTCGGCCGCGGCGGCGGCGGCCGCCTGCTCGGAGGCCGTGTCATCCGCGTCGTCCGCGTCTGTGTCGCTCCCGAACTTCGACGCGACGCTGGCGGCCGCCTCGGCGTCGTCGCCCGTCCAGCGGGCGTGCTTCAGCAGATAATGGATGGCCTTTTCCCGCAGGAGGGTGTCGCGGGCCACGTCCTGGAGATTCTTGACCGACGCGTTCAGCTGCTTGGCCAGCTGTTCGGGGGACATGCCGCGCTGCTGGGCGTCCTGCTCCACGGCGTGGTTGATCTCGGCATCGGAAACCGTAATGGACAGCTTGTCCGCGATGGCCTCCAGGACGTACTGCCGGGCGAGGGCCGTGCGGGCCTCTTCGCGGCATTCCGCGGCCATCTTGTCACGGTCGGCCTTGATCTGGTCCTCGGGGACGTTGGCGCGGGCGCGGGCCATGACGGCGCCATAGAGGCGGCGGTTCGCCTCGCGCTCGATCTCATATTCGGCGCAATCCACGCTGCCGACCTTCTCCATCAGTTTCGTGATGGCCTCCGCCTGGCGGCGCTCCCATTCCGCCATGTTCTTCTCCACTTGCAGCCGACCCTCGATGGCCTTGCGGAACTCCTTCTCGGTCTCCACGTGGAAGCGCTTGAAGAAGTCCTCGTTCAGCTCCGCGGGCATGCGAGTGCGGATCTTGTTGATCTTGACATGGTAGAGGACGGTCTTGTCCTCGAGGCCCGCCACGGGCACGTTCGAGGAGCCGAACGTCACGTTCACATCCTTCTCGTCGCCGATCTTCATGTCCACGAGCGCGGGGCCCATGCCGGGGACGAACTCATATTCCGCGCTCGCCACCGCCCAGTAGTCATCCGACTTCGCCATCCGCTCGGCCGCCGGCAGCGCTTCCGCGAGCGGCTTGCCATCCAGGCTGGCCTCGTAGGCGATCCCGACCAGGTCCCCTTCCTTCACCGCGGAGCCCTCGGGGGCGTCCTTGAACTCGGACGCGCGCTCGCGCAGCGTGTCGATCGCATCTTCCACTTCCTTGTCCTCGACCGTCACCTTGCGGGCCTCGACCTCCAGACCCTTGAACTCCGGCAGCGTGATCTCCGGCGCCGTGATCACGTCGAGCGAGATCGCATATTCCTTGCCCAGCTCCGGCGACGCCGGCTCGCGACGGATGTCCCCCTTTTCCGCGACGATCTTCATCTTCGGATTCTGACGGAAGAACTCCCGCCAGCCCGCGCTCTCCAGCATCTCCTGCGCCTCCTTCAGCACGGCGCCGCCATAGCGCTTCGCGACCAGGGCCGCCGGGGCCTTCCCCTTGCGGAAGCCAGGAACCTGCACATTCTTCTGATAATACTGCACCAGCGCATCATAGCGCTCCTGGACCTCCCCCGCCTCCAAGGTCACAGACACACGCTTCTCGCACACCCCAAGCTCATCCACAACAACCTTCATCTGCTCGTTCCTCTATACCTTACTATATGGGGCCCGGACCATCCCGGGCAAAAAAAACAAGCGCGGACCCTACCCTCACCCCCTCCCCATGTCAAGCCCACACTCATTTTTTTCAACTTTTTCGCAACAAATGGGTTGACCCTGTTAATAACTTCGCATTATGCTTCCTCTCAGCAAGAAACGAACATCATCTTTTTCGCGATGGTTCCTCGTCAGCGTCCATTTGAAACCGGCGTTTCCGCCACACGCGCCTCGCACCCGATCGAGTGCGGACAGGCCAGAAATCCCTATAAAAAACAAAAAAATCCGTCCCCGACGGAATAACATAGGAGAAACAAACATGGCTACGAAACCTGCCGCAAAGAAACCTGCCGCGAAGAAGGCTGCTCCCGCTAAGAAGGCCGCGCCCGCCAAGAAGGCCGCCCCTGCGAAGAAGGCTGCTCCGGCGAAGAAAGCCGCCCCCGCCAAGAAGGCCGCGCCTGCCAAGAAGGCTGCGCCCGCCAAGAAGGCTGCTCCTGCGAAGAAGGCCGCCCCTGCGAAGAAAGCGGCTCCCGCGAAGAAGGCTGCGCCTGCCAAGAAGGCCGCTCCTGCGAAGAAGGCCGCGCCCGCCAAGAAGGCTCCTGCCAAGAAGCCGGCCGCCAAGAAGGCCCCCGCCAAGAAGTAAACCTTCGCAGATCCGAGACGACGAGACTCGCCTGAGTTTCGTCGTTTTTCATTGCCCGGAGAAGTGAACATTTGTTCCTTTTTCAACGGCCAGCGGAACGACTTTTGAGGGTTGCCAATGTTGCCATTGTTGCCAGTGATCAGTTTCAATTTCCAATGAAAAGGCGGGCCGACGGCCAGCCATGAGGAGGAAAATGAGAATGAGGCTTGCAAGAGGGGGGAAGGGAGGATAGAGTCAAGGGGAAGGGCGGCAGGGCTGTCCGAGGAACCAAAAACGCAGTCATAGACGAGGTGCACGAATGAAGAAGGCGCTAATCACGGGGATCACGGGGCAGGATGGGTCGTATCTGGCGGAATTGCTGCTGTCGAAGGGGTATGAGGTGACGGGGATGGTGCGGCGGGCGTCGACGGAGACGTATGAGCGCATCCAGCACATCAGGGACCAGATCCGGCTGGAGCAGGGGGATCTGCTGGATCCGCATTCGCTGGTGACGGTGATGGAGAAGGTGGAGCCGGATGAGATCTACAACCTGGCGGCGATGTCGTTCGTGCCGACGTCGTGGAGCCAGCCGGTGCTGACGGGGGAGTTCACGGGGCTGGGCGTGACGAAGGTCCTGGAGGCGATGCGGAAGGTGTGTCCGAAGGCGCATTTCTATCAGGCGTCGTCGTCGGAGATGTTCGGGCGGGTGGTGGAGACGCCGCAGTCGGAGAAGACGCCGTTCTATCCGCGGAGCCCGTACGGGGTGGCGAAGGTGTATGGGCATTTCATCACGGTGAACTACCGGGAGTCGTACAACCTGTTCGCGGTGTCGGGGATCCTGTTCAACCATGAGTCGCCGCGCCGCGGGAAGGAGTTCGTGACGCGGAAGATCACGGACGCGGTGGCGCGGATCAAGACGGGCAAGCAGAAGGAGCTGCGGATGGGGAACCTGGACGCGAAACGCGACTGGGGGTTCTCGGGCGACTACGTGCGGGCGATGTGGATGATGCTGCAGCAGGAGAAGCCGGAGGATTACGTGGTGGCGACGGGGGAGACGCACTCGGTGCGGGAGTTCCTGCAGATCGCGTTCTCGCATGTGGGGCTGAACTACGAGGATTACGTGGTGATCGATCCGGAGTTCATCCGGCCGGCCGAGGTGGACCTGCTGCTGGGGAATCCGACGAAGGCGCGGACGCAGATGGGCTGGAAGCCCGAGGTGTCGTTCGAGCAGCTGGTGCAGATGATGGTGGATGCCGACATGGAGCGGCAGCAGGGGGGAAAGGCGTAGGCAGGAGTCAGGAGTCAGGGGGGGGGAGTCAGGGGGGGCTGGCCGGGGGGGCGCCGAAGGCGAGTTCTGTGCGATGAAGGTGCTGGTGACAGGTGCGAATGGCTTCGTGGGCGGTTATGCGGTCCGGGAGCTGCTGGCGCGCGGCCATGAGGTGTTCGCGAGCGACATGCAGGAGGCGGCGGGGGCGCGGCTGCCGGCGGGCATCGGCTATCAGGCGTCGGACGTGCGCGACCTGAACGGGCTGAAGGAGCTGCTGCGGGCGGTGCGGCCGGGGGCGATTCTGCATCTGGGGGGCATCGCGTTCGTGCCGCTGGCGTGGCAGGCGCCGGATCAGGTGTTTGGGGTGAACACGGTGGGCACGATGAACGTGCTGGCGGCGGCGCGGGCGACGGATGAGGGGATCCGGACGCTGGTGGTGACGTCGGCGGAGGTGTACGGGATCCATGCGGGGGCGCCGGGGACGGTGCTGGACGAGGATGCGGCGTTCGCGCCGGAAAATCTCTACGGGGTGACGAAGGCGGCGGCGGACCGGGGGGCGATGGCCTACGCAGGGCATTTCGGGCTGGATGTGATGGTGGCGCGGCCGTCGAACCATATCGGTCCGGGGCAGTCAGCCCCGTTCGTGACGACGGCGTTCGCGAAGCAGCTGAAGGAGATCGCGGTGCGGGGGGCGGCGCCGAAGATGAGGGTGGGGAATCTGTCCTCGACACGGGATTTCACGGATGTGCGGGACGTGGTCCGGGCGTATGCGCTGCTGCTGGAGAAGGGGCGGCCGCGGACGGCGTACAACATCGCGAGCGGACGGACGGTGGCCATCCGGGACATTCTCGACAGCCTGTGCGAGGCGGCCGGGGTGCGGCCGGAGGTGGAGGTGGCGCCGGAATTGTACCGGACGGAGGCTCCACGGCTGGAGCTGGACACGACGCGCCTGCGGAAGGACACGGGGTGGCGCGCGGAAATCCCGCTGGAGAAGACGCTGCGGGATATCTACGAGGCGATGGGGTGAGGGGGAATGCTGAATGCAGAATTGGAAATGACGAATGACGAATGACGAGAGGGGAGCGGGGGGGTAAAGCATTTTTAGCAATAGTGTAGCCGTTTCGGGGAGGGCCGCGCGGCCGGGCACAAGGCTCGTCGGCGAGTAGTCCGCGGGAAGTCCGCGGGCCTGGCCCGGACGAAGCCGGGCCCCCAAGCGCGGGCAAGGGCCCGCGCCGCGTTCTCCCCCCGGCGCTACGCGCCACCCCCCTCCCGGAGGGGTGCACGCTGGCGCGCGGAGGGGGGGGAGGGCTGGGACCCAGGGACGCCGGGACGCGGGGACAGGGGATCCCGCGAATTTTTTGCCAAGAAGTGGCAACCTAGACGACCAAACGACCAAACCACCAAACTAATCCGGCAGGATGGGTCGGAGGGCGTCGGGGGTGACGGGCTTGAGGAGGATGCCGTCGAAGCCGAGGGTGACGGCCTTGGATTGGAGTTCGACGTCGGCGGTGACGACGTGGACGGGGAGGGCGGAGAGGCGAGGAACGGCGCGGATGGCGGAGACGAGTCCGGCGCCGTCGAGGTTGGGCATCCAGAAGTCGGTGAGGACGAGGGCGAAGGGGGGGGCGTCGGGGGCCTGGAGGAGGGCGAGGGCTTCGTTGCCGTCGGCGGCGGTGGCGATGTCGAAGGTGCCTAGGCGCTTGAGGAGGGCCTTGAGGACCATGAGGTTCATCTTGGAGTCGTCGACGAGAAGGATGCGGGGGGCGGGGGCGGCCGG
>JAEEGH010018975.1_pt1 | contig 14481 bp, 11 predicted proteins | sample 9134181 | NCBI WGS metagenome assembly JAEEGH01 (sample SAMN16246544, study PRJNA631951) | gut metagenome | biome: gut microbiome; feature: rumen; material: DP-attached | host: Bos | place: Iran: Karaj | collected 2018-10 | reverse complement strand
TGCGCGCCTCAATAAGGCTGACAGGGCGATGTACAATGAGATCGTTTTCGAGTTCTCGATGCTGATAAATGAGCCGTGGGTGCAGGATTTCTACGGCGATTTCGTAAAGAACATCGACGCTGAAGAAGTGTTTTTTCCGGCGCCTGAAGATATATGCGAGGGCGATAAGATCGATCTTGGCGGCAAGTGCCTTGAGGTCTATGAGATGCCCGGCCACACCAAGGGCAGCATCGTGCTGGTAGACCGCGCTGATAAGATCTGTTTCTCGGGCGATTCCATCATCGAGAATCTTTGGCTCTTCCTTGAAGAATCCGAGAGCCCGGAGACCTATCTTGCCTCACTTAAGCACATCCGCGAAGTGCTGATCGATGCCGGGATCAAGAAGATCTATGACGGCCATTACAGCTGTGAACCGATCTCCGTGTCGATGCTCGATACCATGGTCGAAGCGATGGAGAAGATCATTGCAGGAGAGCTCCGTGGCGAGGCAGTCGAGTTGGATGCCGGCAAGGGCACCGAGTATTCATATAACGGCTGGAAGGTCATCTGCAAATGAAGCGGAGATCATACATATATCTCATAATAATCGTGGCATGCCTGATCTATTCGGTCAGCGACTATTTCGCCGCCATGCGCCAATCCTACAACATGTACGTGGAGGGCGAGTACTATTTCAAATACGAAGCAACGATAGTAAACCAGCACACGAATGACGACTGGTGGGCGACGCCCGAGGCGCAGAACACGGACTATTCCGACCCCAAGAACATGCTCCTTCGTACGACGAACGAGACCGTCTATGCCGTAGGACCCCATAACGGTGTCTGCACGGTTTTCTACGGCGACAAGGTTATTGAAGACTTCCCCTTAAGCGTTCTGAAGTTCGCAGGCGACGACGCCGACTATTTCAAGGGCGCGAAAAAATACACCTACGACGAATACCTAAGTCAGGTCAGGTCGATAATCAAAGCCAAGGAAGAGAAGCACCGCCTGAGCGACAAGGCGATGTATGCCTTTGAGCATTATAAGTTCTTTATGATCGGCTTTGTCTGCATCGACGCAGTGTTCGGATTCATCCTGATCCTCCTCTACAGGGCAGAGCTCTATGACAGATTCAACTTGTTACTGTTCTTTGCGGCCCTGTACAGCATATTCTTCGATGTGATATCTACGTTCCTGATGTGGAGCTGAGGGATTAGATTGCGCGTGGGGCCGCGTGTGCGCACTGAAGGCCGCCGAGTGTTTTCTTTGCTCCTGCCATAAGGTTCCTTCGCCACTGCCGCGTGTTGCTTCAAATGTTGCTTTATATCCCCGTCATGCCGCCGGTTAAAAATTGTTGCCTCAAATGTTGCTCTTTGTGTCCGCTCAGAAGGCAACATTTAAGGCAACATTGGCAATGTTGCTCTTTTTGTTGCTCTTTTTGTCCGCCCGGAAGGCAACAATTCCTTAGTTTGGAATTCAGTCGGCCAAAGCATGGAGGCAACCGGGGCGCGACAAAGTCTCCTGTATGGCCGTCTCTTGCATCCGTTTGCGCGTGGCCATTTGGGGATTATGGGTGGGTCACATGCAGATAATTCAGGCTAATTTTCAGGCTTACCCTGAAATCTACACTGAACACTCATTGATAAACGATAAATATTCCGGCTAAACTTCCGGCTAACCCTGAAATTCCCCCGGAACAGAAGCGCTTAAGCTCGCCGCCACAGTGCGTCCCGGCGCGCCATGCGAAGAAATGCACCACCCACTCCTCATCGCGACTTGCAGAAAAAATATATCGAATTTCGATAAATAGTCATTGACTTTCAATAACGACCGATGTAATATAACAGCAACAGGAACACGGAAAGAAGGAGGGCACAGCGATGAGATCCAAGACGAGATCCAATAAGAGAGCAGAGAAGAAGCCAAGGAACGTTTTCAAGCTGCTTCTGGTGATACTTGCGGGGATGGTCCTTTTCATTATCGTGCTCTTCTTTGCGGCGTTCAGGATGCTCCAGTGGGCGCAGGAATACGGCCTCATCGACGTTCCGGCAGAGGCGGTCACGATCGAAGGCTTGGGCGACATAGAGCTGAGCACGGGCGGTATTGAGATTAGCACAGGAGGCATAGAGCAGGGCGCGGCGGACGCCAATGACATGTCCGATGACGAATACCAGCCGGCGAGCGCGATCGAGTCGATACAGATGGAATACTTCATGGAGGAGAGCTGAGATGAAATATAAAAGTACCGGTGAGAAAATCTGGGAAGGATTCGCGAAGTCGATCCTGATCCTTATCTTGATCTTTGGTTTGATGATCCTGTGCGGTTATCTTTATCTGAGAAGTTTTATGAATAGGGTGATCGAGAGCGAGAGGGCACGCATGGCAACGCAAACCGCAGAATCGACCGAAGACTATAACCAATCGTTAAAAAACGCGGAAATAGACGAAGTATTAAACGGAGGACACTGATATGGACCGGATAGCAAAGACGATTCTTCTTGTAATCGGAATACTGGCAGCAATTGGTGCGATCTTTTTCTTCGTATTTGTTTTCTCGGTGACTTCGTACAAGACTCATGACAATCTGTCTCCTGAGACACAGAAAGCTTACGCCAAACATGCCTTGATGCCGGAATTGGAAGGCCGGATCGAACGATACGGTGTCGCGGGCTTTCAGGATCCTGACTGCATGATAGAGACTTTTAAGTACCAAAGCCTTGACGATCTTTACATCTCCATGCCCAAAGTAAAGGAGCATATGGCCACTGCAGAAGGGACCAAAGGCAGTGATATCAAGGGCAAGAAGGTGACCGTCTACCGTCTGGAGAAATTATACCCGTTCAACGACAAGACATCTGATTTTGCGAACCTCTCGCTGATAGATAAGGATTCTTCGCAGGAGTACTACACGTGGTATTACAGCGTGATCGTCTATAAGGACGGAAGCTGCCGTTTTACCGTCAACATCCTTCCCAACTGATACGTGCTCGAAAAGCAAGACCCTCAAGTACCGCCTTGACCCCTCGCTTTGCTAAAGCGTGCTATAATTGATTCATGGAAAAAATATGCGCGCGGAGGACTGCAAAAGCCCAAAGCAGCACGATAAGGCGGTAGATTATGTATTGTGAAGAATGTGGATCTTTTGTTCGTGACGGTCTTTCATACTGCCCCGCTTGCGGAGCGAAGATTATTGAAGTATTTGTACCGACCATGCCTAAGGAAGCACCTGCTCCCGCACCGGCACCCGGTCCTGCTCAGGCTCAAGCACCTGCTTACACACAGGCTCCCTCATACGCAAGCCAGCCGGCCTACACGCAGGCACCTGCTCAGCCTGCGTACTCACAGCCTATCCAGCCGGCACCTCCGGTAACAGCAGGCAATTCGGTTCCGATATTGCAGGTGCCCGTAGTCCAGTCGATACCGATATCACAGCAGGCAGGACAGCCCCTGACACAGTCGGTTGAGGTCGATCCTGCGTATGCAAGGCGGGTACAGATCGCACCGCCGAGGCAGTATAAAGAGAATCCGATGGCCAAGACCGGCCTTATCTGCGGCATCATATCGCTGCCTACGATGTATCTGCCGTTTCTTAATGTCGTTCCGGTGGTGCTCGGGATCGTTTTCTCGCTCAAGGGCCTGCAGAAAGCAAAAGAGCTCGATAATAAACCCAAAGCTGTCACGGGCCTGGTCCTCTCATGCGTCGGCGGAGCTATGGGCCTTTATGCTACGTTCCTCTGGATCTTAAGGTGGGCAGGCTTGCTCAATTGAGCGGATCGAACTAAGTGCTTAATTTCTGTACAAAAACAAAGAGGGGGTCAGGCCCCCTCTTATTTAATTAATAAATCCCAGTAAATGCAGGAGATAGATCCCGCCGAAGTAGATGGCAAGAATGGCTATGCCGAGAGCGACGAAGCCCAGTATCATCTTCAGAAGATATGTCGGCACGTCGCCGCAGGCTTCGCCTGTCTGGCCGTTGACGGCTACGCGCAGGTTCTGTTTGCCGTATTTGTAAGTTGCAAGATAGATGGGTGCCAGGAGGTACCTGTACTTGACGTTGTAGTAGTTTGAGGCGTATTTGGGAGTCATTGCGGTTCCGCCGTGGATCTTTTTCTCGTATCTGGCAATCTCACGCTCGATGGTACGCGGCATCTGCTTCTTGGCGCGCTCCCAGGCTTCGTTAAGGCCGACGGTATAACGCTCGGCAGGGATCCCTGCTAAGTATTCGGGTGAATAGGGCAGGGCCTTCTCGAAGTCGAACTTATTGACTCTTGCGATGAACGGATGGTAGATCCTGTCGGATGCGAAGACGATCAGGTCGTCGAAGTTGTGTCCCCAAATACCCTTGAAATACTTGGAGTAACCGTTTCCTCCTACATTGGGATACCACTGCTCCTGGACATAGGCAGAGATCGTGTATGAGTCGAAGGTCCAGAACGGAAGGTAGAGCGCGGTTATGTTCTCGAGGACGGCGCTGTAGGCCTTCTTGGCGACCAGGTGCCTTCTGTGGAGATAGTTCATGAAGCAGTCCTGGACCTTATCTTTGGGCACCGCGAAAGGTATGATCGCTGCAGGCGCCATGATCTGCTGATTCTCTGCTGCAGGCGCAACGCTCGTTGAACCGCAGTAAGGGCAGGCGCCCGTGACCTGCTCGGCATCGTAAAGAGTCTGGCCGCCGCAGTTGGAGCATTCGACGAGTTTCTTGATCTTGCCCCAGTTGACGTTGGCGCGCTGTGAAGCCTCGTTGAAGTCGAGTTCTTCAACGACCGGTGCTTCGCCCGGCTGCGGGAGCCTTGTCGACAGACCGCAGAAAGGGCATTCCAGCGTATTCTTGACCGGATCGAACCTGATCCCGATGGTGCCGCCGCATCCGGGGCACTTTACTTCAGGGGCCGTTAAGTTTGTCCCTTCGACCACATTATAATTCTCAGCCATATCCCGTACTCCCTTATTCTCGAAAATAGCTTTGAGGGGGTCTGACCCTCTCAAATCGATTTTATCAAATCGGCGGGAATTGTTAAGTGTCCGCTGCAACAAATCGGAGGCCACATTTGTATTGATAATATCAGGAGAAATAACCGCAAAAAAGCGGCGGAGGGCGCACCAATGAAGAAACGTAACATTGTTACACTGGCCGTTTCATTAACCGCAGGCGTCATTTTCACGGTATTCCTTGCCTTACTGATATTCGGCAGGACGGTCTTTGCCTGCAGCAGCGATAATGTGCTGGGCCTTGAGTCGGTCAGCATAAGAGGACACCAGATCACGCTGGAATTCGACCCAAATGAATCGATGCGTAAGGACAGTGAGCCCTACGGCGCCATGAGAAAGCTCTTCGAGCAGGGCAAATCGAAGAGATACAGCGTGACCTTCTTAATGGAAGGCGTAGAGAATAACTATTATTCCGTGGATGACGTCGATGTAGACAGCATCGGTAAAACAATCAGGATCAATGCCAAGGGCGTGCAGATGAGCCGTGTTACCGGTCTTCGGATACGTGACGGCATGGAATTTTATAAGGTCGATTTCAAGAACAATACTATAGAGGCGGCCATAGTCAGCGTTGAAGGCAATGGTATGTACACGATCACCTTATCAACGTATACTCAGGAATATACACCCAAAACCCGCACCTGGTCTGAGCCGGAAGGCGAGCAGTCAACAAGCACGCTGTGGACGTAAGATAACGGGCGATGCCTTCAAGACACCGCCCGATTAAGCTTTTATATCATGAGCGTCTGGCTTTTCAGCCAATTATCAGCCAATTATCAGCCAATCTTACTCTGCCGTCTTACCCGATATCCTCGTATAAACTACGCCGTTCTCCAGATCGGCGCCGTCATTCTTGACTATCGCCATCTCCTGGACGGTTACGAGCTGGAAGCCCTCTTTTACAAGGGCAGGGACGATCTTCTTTGTGGCTTCGGCCGTGGACTTATAGAGGTCGTGCATCAGGATGATGTCGCCGTCTTTGACCTTGCCGATGATGGCAGCGCAGACCTTGTCGGCATCTCTGCTCTCCCAGTCACGTGAATCAACGCTCCAGAGAATTATCGGGCATCCTACTGCGGCCTTTACGGTCTTGTTGTAGCTGCCTTCAGGCGGCCTGCAGTATGTTGTGGGCTTGCCGGCGATCTTCGTGAGCTCGTCGTCAGTCTTCTTGAGGACTTCCTTGATCTTCTCCTCTTTGAGCTTGGACAAGACGTTGTGGCCGTAGGTGTGGTTTCCGACCTGGTGGCCTTCTTCGACCTCGCGCTTAGCCTGTGAGTCGTTCCATGAGAGTCTGTCGCCTACAACGAAGAACGTAGCCTTCTGGCCGTGCTCCTTATAGACATCCAGGATCGTGTCGGTGTAGGTGGAAGGGCCGTCGTCGTATGTCAGTGCGACCATCTTCTTGTTGCCGTCGATCTCGCGGCATACCTTGCCCTCGTCATCGAAATAGTACAGGTGCTTGTTCTCATAAGCTCTGCAGTTCTTGAGCATCTTGCCGCCCATATAGCCGTGCTTTGTGCCGTCGTCTGATTCGACGATTCCTTCTAACGCAACGCCGGTCTTGGAGTCGAACCCGTAGGTGTCGTCGCCGTCATCTACCGTGCCCTTGACCATGAGGCCGGTCTTCTTGTCGAAGAAATAAGTCTTGCCTTCGATCTCCTTAAGGCCTGAAGCGCAAACGCCCTTATCGTCCGAGTAGTATCTGCCTTCCTCGGCGTCGATCCAGCCCGTGAGCATCTTGCCCGTCGAAGGATCGAAATACTTGGAATCGCTGTTTACCTGCTGATGGCCGTAGAGCATTATTCCGTCAGCGTCGAAAAGATAACTGCTCCCGTCAATGACCGTCTCGCCGACAGCCATCTTCGCAGTCTCAGGATCGAAATACCTGACCGTCTTATCCGGCATCGTCTGCATGCCGGTCTGGGCCCTGCCCAGGAAGTCGTAGTAGTACGTTCCGTCGTCGGTCTCAACCACGCCCCTCTTAACGAAGAAGATCGCGTAGACCGCAAATCCACAAACCAAAAGTGCGGCAACTCCCAAGAGTATGCCCTTAATGAGTTTACTGTTCATTGCTAATGCCTTTCTGTTATTTCCTATTAATCCCGGTCACAAGTCTATCACGCAATCGAAAAATTGTGCGTGAATTTCGTGTCATTTAAAAGATATTGGCTTTACAAGTCTGTGAACGTTAAGAAATGTGGGTGAATAGTGTGGTGTTGGGGGGAGGGGGAAGGGGAAAATGAGCTTCTGCAGTTAAAGCTTAAAATGCAAATACGAATTATGGTGATAAGCATAATTGAGTGTTCTTAGAGAAAAAGCTCGATGTAATACGGATTATTCCTAAAAGATTGCATACAGTTGCATATTCTCTGATATGAAGACTGGAGGGTGCCAATAAATATTCCTGCACGAATGAATGAAAAAGGAAACACGGTTTTGAAAGGCTTGTAATATAATAATTAAGAAGAAACATTTCTTTGAATTCAAAAATATGCTGATATGTACGATTAATGGACCATCCAAGATTGTACAATTACAGTGAACAATACTATCGATTGGAGTTTTTGTATGGCAACCAGAAGCAACAAGATCAACCAAAAGGCAGATTTGATTTGGGCAATCGCAGATAAACTTACCGGCGTTTATAAGCCGCATGAATATGGTGAAGTTATTCTTCCTCTTACGGTTATCAGAAGGTTTGACTGTATTTTATCTGAAACTAAAAATGCTGTACTTAAAAAGTATGATGAGGTTAAGAACCTCCCTATGAAGGATGTTCTTCTCCGTAAAGCTTCTGGCTATGAATTTTATAATACGAGTAAATACACATTTGAGCGTCTTTTAGATGATCCTGATCACATTGAGGAAAACTTCAGAGACTATCTGAATGGTTTCTCCGAGAATGTCCAGGATATCATTGTAAAGTTTAAGTTTGATGGCCATATCACCACAATGGCTAACAAAGGCATATTGTTCATTGTCCTTAAGGAATTCACCACAGACAAAGGCAACCTCCATCCTGATGAGATATCTAACCTTGAAATGGGCTATATCTTTGAAGAGATTATTCGACGCTTCTCAGAAGCTCATAATGAGGATGCAGGACAGCACTATACCCCTAGAGAAGTTATCCAGCTTATGGTAAACATTCTTTTCTACGATGATAACGATATCCTTTCCGGAAATAACGTTGCTAAGACTATATACGACCCTGCATGCGGAACTGGCGGTATGCTTTCTGTTGCCGAAGAGTATCTCCATACTCTTAACGCTTCTACTGAACTTGTTCCTTTTGGACAGGAATTGAATGATCAAACATTTGCTATCTGCAAGGCAGACATGCTCATAAAAGGTAATAATGCTGACTTTATCAAAGATGGAAACACTCTTTCTGACGATCAGTTTAAAGGTCAAACATTCGATTATATTCTGAGCAATCCTCCTTTTGGTCGTGAGTGGAAGAATGAGAAGGCAAAGGTCGAAGAAGAAGCTAAGCTCGGATTTGGTGGAAGATTCGGACCTGGCCTTCCAGCAACAAGTGATGGACAGATGCTCTTTCTTTTAACAACTATTGCTAAAATGAAGGAGCCTAGTCAAGGCGGAAGCAGAATAGCTATTATTCACAATGGCTCTCCCCTGTTCACTGGTGATGCTGGTTCTGGTCCTTCTGAGATAAGGAAATACATATTGGAAAACGATCTTCTGGAAGCTATTATTGCTCTTCCTAACGATATCTTCTACAACACTGGTATCGCCACATATATTTGGGTTCTTTCAAATAAGAAGGCTGGCTCTGTAAGAGAGGGCAAGGTTCAGCTTATTGATGCCAATAAAATGTTTGTAAAGAGACGTAAAGCTCTTGGAAATAAACGCAATGATATTTCTGAAGAACAAATATCTGAAATCACGAAGATTTATGGTGACTTCATAGAGAATGATATAAGCAAAATCTTTGATGTTGATGATTTTGGTTACACTAAAATTGTTGTTGAAAGACCTCTTAAAGATGAAAACGGTAAGCCTGTTCTTAAGAAAGGCAAACCTGAACCTGATTCTAATCTCAGGGATACAGAAAATGTTCCCCTCAAAGAGAATATAGATGAGTATTTTAAACGAGAAGTATTGCCATTTGCAGCTGATGCTTGGATTGATAAAAAGAAATCAAAAGTGGGATACGAACTACCTTTTACTCGTTACTTTTACAAATATGAAGCTCCTCGACCTTCTTCAGAGATAATGGCTGAAATACTAGATCTTGAAAAAGAACTTTCCGGAAGTCTTAAGGAGATATTCGGTTCATGAATCTTATGAAAAAAAGTGGGATTGCATGGATTGGTGATATTCCAAATCATTGGAACGTTTTTCGGAATAAAAACGCGTTTACTTGTTCGAAAAATATTGTAGGCACTAATTCTTCTTCTACACAATTATTGTCTCTTACTACCAAGGGCATAAAAACTAAAGAAATAACCAATGCTGAAGGCAAACTCCCAGAAAGCTTCGATACCTATCAATTGGTAAAAGAAAAAAATATAGTTATGTGTCTATTTGATTTAGATATATCAGCTGTTTTTTCTGGAATCAGTCCTTTCAACGGTATGATATCGCCAGCATATAAGGTTTTGTCATGCAACGATAGAATGTATCCTGCATATGCAGATTATTGGTTTAAATATATTGGATTCGAACGAAAATTTAATCACTATGCCAAGAATATCCGATTCACTTTGAACATCGATGAATTCATGTCCTTACCTATGCTATTCCCCCCTTTAGCAGAACAGCAAATCATAGCTGAATATTTGGATTATGAATGCTCACATATTGATTCCCTCATAAGCAAGCAGGAAGAAAGCATTGTAAAATTGAAGGAATACAAGCTTTCTTTGATTTCTGAAATTGTTACTAAAGGCCTAGATGCAAATGTTTCAATGAAAGATAGCGAAGTGAATTCTATCGGTGAGATTCCTAGCCATTGGAGTATACAGAAAATTAAAAATATTACAGACAAGGTTACTGTTGGTGTAGTAATTAGACCTTCTGACTACTTTGATAGAAATGGTACTGTTCCATTTCTTCGTGGACTAAATATAAAAGAGTATGAAGTCTCATCTGAAAATATGGTCTATATAACAGACAAAAGCAATAAAATGTTATCTAAATCAGTTATCCATACTGATGATATCTTAATAGTAAGAGATGGGGCAATTGGTGTTTCTTGTGTAGTACCTGATAAGTATGATGGTTCAAACGTAGTGTCTTTGATTATTATCGGACGTGACGCTCGGTTTAATTCTCACTATTTATGTTACTTTTTGAATTCACTTTCAGGCAGAATGCAGTTTGCTATTACTCAAATAGGTTCAGCACTTACTCATACAAGTGTTGGGACGGTTTCAGATTTATTTGTCACTATACCTCCTATAGAAGAGCAACAATTAATTGTTCTTCATTTAAAAAAGATAATAGAAAATACTGACACTGTTATTGCAAACAAAAAAAATATAATTACAAAACTTAAAGAATACAAAAATGCATTAATTTATGAAGTTGTCACTGGAAAAAAGGAGGTTCCCTCTTAATGAAAGAACTATGTGAAAGTGGAATCCCGTGGATCGGCAAAATACCATCCACTTGGAAACTGGTACAAGTTAATAAATTATTTTCTATAGGGAGGGGTCGCGTAATTCCTCAAACTGAACTAATGGAAAAAGGTCTTTATCCTGTCTATTCATCACAAACAAAAAACAATGGTTGTTTAGGTTATATAGATTCTTACGACTTTGATATTGAACAATTAACTTGGACAACCGACGGAGCAAATGCCGGTACTGTGTTTCTTAGATCTGGGAAACACAATTGCACCAATGTTTGTGGTACTCTTCAACCAAAAAGCGACAATATAAATCTGCATTTTCAAAAATATGCGCTTGAACATATTACGTTCTTCCACAAAAGAGTTGATACCAATGGGTATAAAATTATGAATAATGAAATGGCAGCCATTCATACTGTTCTTCCACCTATTAATGAACAAAACAGAATAGCAACTATTTTGGATTCAAAGTGTTCTCAAATTGATGACATCATAACAAGACAGAAAAAAATCATTGAAAAGTTGAAAGAGTATAAACTCAGTATCATTACTGAGGCTATCACTAAAGGATTAAGTCAATATATTCGAATTGTAGAAACGATGTAAACTTATTTGATGATGAGAGAATAGTTAAGAGTGTAATAAAGAAAACCGATTTTAATCAACCAATTATCGAAACTGACCCATTTAATAGATTTGTTGATAACGCTTTTTATGATGAGCCTATTGTTTTCGAAGCATTTAAGCAAGGTGTGTTAAACGGGAAAATGCTTGAAGATTATTTGGCTATGAAGTTGGCATATCGCAACTACTTGATTTGTAGAATTACCTTTTTCGATGCACCCGAATTATATAATTCAACAAGAGAAGAATTTGAGGATAAATACATAAAGGGTATGAGTGGATTGGAGGCGCGAAAATGAACGACTTTGATGTAAAAGAAAAACGTTTTGAACAAGATATAGAAGAGTTTCTCATTACAAAAGGCGGTTACTCTAAAGGTAATCCTGAAAGATTCAATCGTGTTACTGGGTTGGATGAAGGAACCTTTGTCTCTTTTATCAAATCCAGTCAACCCAAGCTCTGGGAGCGCTTCGAAAAGATCTATGGAGATTCTTCTGAAAAGCAGATAATTGATAGATTTGCTCGAGAAGTAAAACAGACCAGCCTTCTTAGTGTTCTCCGTCATGGCTTTACAGATCGTGGTATTAAATTCCGTGCAGTATTTTGGAAGCCAGAAACATCCCTTAATGAGACTAGTAAAGCTCAGTATGACGCCAATATCCTTCACTGCACAAGGCAGCTTCATTATTCAGTAAAGAATGAGAACAGCATAGATATCGTTTTGTTTGTAAATGGTATCCCTGTTGTATCCATGGAGTTAAAGTGCCAGTTTACAGGACAGAATACAACAAACGCAATCAACCAATACAAGTTTGATCGAGCAAGCAAAGACACGATCTTTGCTTTTAAGGAAAGGGTCCTTGTTCACTTTGCTGTAGATCTCACAAACGTATATATGACAACTAAGCTTGCTGGACCTAAGACATACTTCCTGCCTTTTAACCAAGGCAGCAATGGTTCCGGTAATGTTGGCGGCAAAGGCAATCCTAATAACCCTAAGGGATACGATACAGCCTATCTCTGGGAGAAAGTTCTATGCAAAGACAGCCTGCTCGAAATTCTTCAGAAGTATATGCATCTTCAGCAGGAACGCGATGATAAGGGCAACATAAAATCTGAAATCATGATCTTCCCTAGATATCATCAGCTTGATGTTGTCACCAAACTCCTCGCAGATGTTAAAGAAAACGGCTCTGGTAAGAATTATCTTATTCAGCACAGTGCTGGTTCAGGTAAATCAAACTCTATTGCTTGGCTTGCTCATCGTCTCTCCGGTCTCCATAATGATCTGGATGAAAAAATTTTCCAGTCTGTCATCATAGTAACTGACCGAAAGGTACTTGATAACCAACTCCAGAACACTGTATATCAGTTCGATCACGTTGAGGGTGTTGTCCAGAAGATCGATAAGAACTCTCAGCAACTCAAGGATGCAATCGAAGCCGGTGCCGGTATAATCATCACTACCCTACAGAAGTTCCCTGTTATTTACAAGGAAGTCAATTCTGCTAATAAGCGCTTCGCAATCATCGTCGATGAGGCTCACTCTTCTCAGACCGGTGATGCAGCCAAGAAGCTGAAACGTGCTCTTGCGGATACAGAGGATATTCTTAAGGAATATGCCGAGATGGAAGCTGAAGATGAAGCCAACCGCAAGGATGATGAGGATCGTCTCTTAGATGAACTCGCAGCTCAGGGAATCCAAAAGAATCTTTCATTCTTCGCTTTTACAGCAACTCCTAAGGGCAAGACCCTTCAGATGTTCGGAACCAAGGATGCAGAAGGTATTTATAGACCTTTCCACATCTATTCAATGCGTCAGGCTATTGAAGAAGGATTCATACTTGATGTCCTTCAGAATTACATGACGTATAAGATGTATTACAAGATCATCAAGACAATAGATGATAATCCTGAACTTGATACAACAGCAGGCGCAAAGGCCATCCTTAACTATGAGTCTTTGCATCCGCATAACATATCTCAAAAGACCGCTATTATGCTTGAACACTTCATGAACATTACAAGACATAAGATTGGCGGAAAGGCTAAGGCTATGGTCGTAACACCATCCAGACTTCACGCTGTAAGGTATGTCCATGAGTTTAAACGTCAGATTAAGGAAAAGGGTTATGATAATTTGGATGTTCTTGTAGCTTTCTCTGGTGAAATTACTGACAATGGCGTTCCTTATACAGAAGAATCCATCAACAAGACAAAATCCGGAGAAACTATTAAGGAAAAGGCATTGCCTGCTGCTTTCCACACCGATGATTATGGTGTGCTTGTAGTTGCTGAGAAGTATCAGACAGGTTTCGATGAGCCGCTTCTCCACACAATGTTTGTAGACAAGAAATTATCTGGTGTCAAGGCAGTACAAACGCTTTCAAGACTTAATAGAACTATGCCTGGTAAGACCGATACTTTTGTATTGGATTTTGTTAACGAAGCTGAAGATATTAAGAATTCATTTGAACCATTCTATGAAGAGACAGTTCTTTTGGAAGAAACAGATCCTAATGTTGTCTATGATATGAAGAATACTCTTGATGAGTTTAGAGTATACCAAACAAGCGAGATTGAGAAGTTTGCAGAGATATTCTATTCGACTGAAGAACAACACAATGGTGACATGGGAATGCTTCAGGGATCGTTCAGACCGGCTATTGATCGATTTAACGTAATGGAAGATGAAAAGCAGGACATCTTTAAATCAACGCTAGCTAGATTCTTGCGTATATACTCGTATATTACTCAAGTTTGCAGATTGTTTGATAAAGATCTACATAAGTTTAGTGTTTTTGCTAAATTTCTATACATGTTTCTTCCTAAGAAAGGACCTACAGAAGGTGTTGATATAGATGACAAAATACTTCTTGAATACTACAAGCTTGAGAAAACATTTGAGGGCCCAATTGAACTCGAAAGCACAGATGGTGGTTTTGTGCCAGTTACTGGTGATGCAGGTCATAGAGAGCCCAAAAAAGATCCACTTACAGAAATTATCAAGAGGATAAATGAGAAGTACGGAACTGCTTTCACGGAAATGGATAAAGTGCTTCTTCAAATGGAAAATGATTATGCAAATCAGGATAAGTGGCAAAGCTATGCAAAGAACAATGATAGAGCAACATTCATGTTGTTGTTTGAAAAGGATTTTCCTAATATGGCAGCCGAAAGATATGAGCAGAATGATGATTTCTTCAGACGTTTGTTTGCCGATCCTGAAATGATGAAGCAAGTAATGGAAACTTTTGGTGCTGTTGTGTATGAACGCTTGAGAAAAAGAA
>JAEEGH010018968.1_pt1 | contig 14484 bp, 11 predicted proteins | sample 9134181 | NCBI WGS metagenome assembly JAEEGH01 (sample SAMN16246544, study PRJNA631951) | gut metagenome | biome: gut microbiome; feature: rumen; material: DP-attached | host: Bos | place: Iran: Karaj | collected 2018-10 | reverse complement strand
CATGATCCGTCGGCAATGGCAAGGTCGTCTCCCGCTCGTTCAACAACACCTTCACCCAAATGTCATCATCGGCAGCATCCTTGCGATAAAATACCAGCTGCAGATTGGCTCCCATGGGAGAAATACGATAATCTGCCCACCCCAGACTGTCGAGCGACTCCAAGTCATCGGTAGCCAGCCCGTAGCCACCTACCTCGAGCAAACATGCCAAGGGAATAATTCCATCGGATTCGCCAAAGCGCAATTCTGCGGAGGGATGGGGACTGAGGAATGCGGTATCAGCCATCTCTATCATCTTGCGCACCAGGTTACTTTGTGAGAAGGGCTTCTGACCACCATTCGTGGTGACTGCCCCGTTATTGACGTAGAGCCATGCGTTCTGGCACTTCCATAGCCGATACAGTTCCTCGGGAGTGAACACATCATACAGCGTCAGCCTGTCGCGGAGTTCCGTACTCTGGATATTGCTCGCCACACGAAACAAGTCACGGCAGAACTGGCTGCCATCCACATGCTGTCGCACATAGGCCGTGTCGCTAAACAGCGATTCCAACAACCGATCAAAGTTAGCATATTTCTTTTCAAAGGCATTGTAGAGCGCCTGTGAACGGCGGTCGAGCCGTAAGGAGAAGATACGCCTGATTTGCAAGCTCATATAGTGCATGTCACGCTGCGTAGCATTCTGCCTAAACAAAAGTGGACGCATCAGGGCGGCCTGCAGCAGGGCGTTCTCCATCGACAGGATACAACGAGTAGTTGATGTACTGCGTCCCTCGACAAAGGCATCGTCGGTAAACACCTCAGGGAACCGCTCTATCATGCGACGCATCACATCGCGCTGCTGCTGTGCTCCCTTCTCGGTCAGTTCACCCCATCGTTCGGTGGCATCCTGGCGGATGACTTCCAGTCGATGCAGCACGTCGCGTCCTAATGTGGTAAGACACCCCGCGCTGTCGGCACTGGCCAGTACCGCCCAGGGAGCATCATACATTTCCGAATTATTATGATAACGGGCTCCGTGACTACCGTAATGGCTGATACTGAAGGGGCGCTTTCCCTCCGGGGCAGGCGTCAGACAATCATCGGGCGGCGCGGGATAAAACGCAAAACTACCGGCCGAGCAACGCACGTCCTTCATTATTTCCTCATGTACTGTCTGGGCTTGAATACCAACAACTACAACCATCCAAGCCACCACGAAAAATAGCCTTTTATTTATGGGGGTCTGCATATCTTGTGCAAAGGTAATAAAAATTATTCAAATTCCATGCATTCTTTCCAAAAAACTACACTTTTGATAGAAAATCTTTCACGAATTCGCCGTCAGAACAACATTTCATCATTCATCTATGTGTTAAATAACCTTATTTCCTTTGTCGACTGACGAAAAATGCTTACCTTTGGGGCTAACAAATCTAAAACAACAAAAATTACAAAACCTTAAAATAGGAACTATGAGTTATTTACGATTCGAAAAAGCCGTGATGACTAACCTTCAGGAGAGTCTGCGTCGTGAATTGCTCCGTACCAACCGTTCTGGTGCTTACAGCTCGTCTACGCTCGTTGACTGCAACACGCGTAAGTACCACGGTCTGCTGGTTGTTCCCGTACCTGAGATTGACGACGAGAACCATGTGCTGCTCTCGTCACTCGACTGTACGGTTGTTCAGCATGGGGCGGAATTCAACTTGGGCCTCCACAAGTATCAGGGCAACACCTTCAGTCCTAACGGACACAAGTACATCCGTGAGTTTGACGCCAGCAAAGTTCCCACGACGACCTATCGCGTGGGCGGTGTCATTTTAAAGAAGGAAGTAATCTTCCAGCATTACGAGGACCGTCTGCTCATCCGCTATACACTGGTGGATGCCCACTCGGCCACTACACTGCGTTTCCGCCCGTTCCTGGCTTTCCGCTCGGTGCGCCAGTTCACGCATGAGAACATGACGGCCAGCCGCGAGTATTCCCAGGTGGACAACGGCATCAAGACCTGTATGTACGCTGGCTACCCCGACCTCTACATGCAGTTCTCGAAGAAGAACGAGTTCATCTTCATGCCCGACTGGTATCGGGGCATTGAGTATCCCAAAGAGCAGGAGCGCGGCTATGCCTCTAACGAGGACTTGTACGTACCCGGTTACTTTGAGATGCCTATCAAGAAGGGCGAGAGCATCATCTTTGCCGCCTCTACTTCGCAGGCCAAGTCATCGTCCCTGAAGAAGATGTTCGATGCTGAGGTTGACGACCGCGTGCCTCGCGACAACTTCTATCATATTCTGGTGTGTGCCGCTCATCAGTTCCACAACCGCCAAAAGAACGACGACCGCTACCTATTGGCTGGCTATCCGTGGTTCAAGGCCCGTGCCCGCGATACGTTTATCGCCATGCCGGGACTGACGCTGGCCATCGGCGAGAGAGACTACTTCGAATTGGTAATGAAGACCGCCGAGAAGGGACTGCGTGAGTTTATGCAGAACAAGCCCCTGTCGGTAAAGATCTATGAGATAGAGCAGCCCGACGTTCCCCTGTGGGCTATCTGGTCGGTACAGCAATATGTGAAGGATGCCGGCAAGGACGAAGGCTACAAGAAGTACGGTAAGTTGGTTGCCGACATCGTTGACTATATTATAAAAGGTGGGCATCCCAACCTGAAGCTCGAAGAGAACGGACTGGTCTTCAGTGATGGCCGCGACAAGGCTGTTACATGGATGAACTCCACCGCCAACGGTCGTCCCGTTGTTCCACGCTCCGGCTATATCGTTGAGTTCAACGCCTTGTGGTACAACGCTCTGAAGTTCTGTGCCGCCATGTATGCCGACCAGGGCAAGCAGAAGAAGGCCGACGATCTGGAAGAGCGCGCCGCCCTGGCCAAACAGTCGTTCGCAGAGACCTTCGTCAACGAATACGGCTATCTGCTCGACTATGTTGACGGCACGAACATGGACTGGAGCGTTCGTCCGAACATGATCTTCGCCGTAGCACTCGACTACTCGCCGCTCTCTCAGCAGCAGATGAAGAGTGTTGTGGATATCTGCACCCGCGAGCTGCTCACACCGAAGGGACTCCGTTCACTCTCGCCGAAGAGTGGCGGCTACAATCCCATCTACGTCGGTCCGCAGACACAGCGCGACTACGCCTACCATCAGGGAACAGCCTGGCCTTGGCTCGGTGGTTTCTACATGGAGGCCTGCCTGAAACTCTATAAGCGTTCACGTCTCAGCTTCATCGAGCGTCAGCTCGTAGGCTATGAGGACGAGATGGACTACCACGCTCTCGGTACAATCTCAGAACTCTTCGACGGTAACCCGCCGTTCCACGGGCGCGGTGCGATGTCGTTTGCCATGAATGTGGCAGAGATCTTGCGTACGCTGAAACTGATGGATAAGTATTCATATCAAAAATAAGGAGGGACGACTATGAAAGTATTAATGTTTGGATGGGAGTATCCTCCTCATGTCTTCGGTGGTCTTGCTACCGCTAACTATGGAATATCTGAGGGTCTGAAGGCCCAGGGCGATCTGGATATCACGCTCTGCCTGCCTCACCCCTTTGGTGATGAGAGCCAGCACGCCTGTCGTATCGTCGCCATGAACGCTGTGCCTATCGCTTATCGCGACGTCGATTACGACTACGTCCGCGAACGCGTGGGCAACATCATGGACCCAGACTACTACTTCAAGCTCCGCGAGCATATCTATGCCGACTTTAACTACATGAACGTGAACGACCTCGGTACGATGGAGTTTGCGGGAGGCTATCCCAGCAACTTGCACGAGGAGATAAACAATTACTCTATCATTGCAGGCCAAGTGGCTCGTGCTGAGGAGTTTGACATCATTCACGCTCACGACTGGCTGACCTTCCCTGCCGGCATCCACGCCAAGCAGGTGAGCGGCAAACCCCTCTGCATACACGTGCACGCCACCGACTTCGACCGCTCCCGCGGAAAGGTGAATCCCACCGTCTATTCGATCGAGAAGAACGGAATGGACTGGGCCGACTGCATCATGTGTGTATCGGAACTGACGCGCCAGACGGTCATCAACCAGTATCATCAGGATCCGCGCAAGTGCTTCACCGTCCACAACGCCGTCTATCCCCTGCCACAGGAATATCAGGACATCCCGCGTCCCGACCACACCGGCAAGGAGAAGGTGGTCACGTTCCTCGGACGTATCACGATGCAGAAGGGTCCCGAGTACTTCGTCGAGGCTGCCACGATGGTGCTCCACCGCACGCGCAACGTCCGCTTCTGTATGGCGGGCTCGGGCGACATGATGGACGCGATGATCCATCTCGCAGCAGAGCGCGGCATCGCCGACCGCTTCCACTTCCCGGGCTTCATGCGGGGCAAGCAGGTGTACGAGTGCCTGAAAGCCTCCGACGTCTATGTGATGCCCTCGGTGTCAGAGCCCTTCGGCATCTCGCCCCTCGAGGCCATGCAGTGCGGTACGCCGTCGATCATCTCCAAGCAGTCAGGCTGCGCCGAGATTCTCGACAACTGTATCAAGGTCGACTATTGGGACATCCACGCTCTGGCCGACGCCATCTACTCCATCTGTCACAACGACTCGCTCTTCCAGTACCTCAAGGAGGAAGGCAAGCGCGAGGTCGATCAGATCACATGGGAGAAAGTGGGTGCATGGATTCGTACTCTCTATCGCCGAACCCTCGGTTGGGAACAGTAAAATCATTGAAAATTGATAATTGAAAATTGATAATTATGAAAACGATTTGTTTATATTTCGAGATACATCAGATTATTCATCTGAAGCGCTACCGTTTCTTCGACATCGGTACCGACCATTATTACTATGATGACTACGAGAACGAGCGTAGCATCACCGACATCGCCGAGCGCTCCTATATGCCGGCTCTGAACACCCTCCACGACATGATTAACGAGAACGGCAAGTTCTTCAAGGTGGCCTTCTCGCTGTCAGGAACGGGTATCGAGCAGCTGGAGATGCATGCTCCGCAGGTCATCGAGAAACTGCAGCAGATGAACGAGACCGGCTGCGTGGAGTTCCTGGCAGAGCCTTACAGTCACGGACTCTCCTCACTGGCCAATCCTGAGACCTTCGCCCTCGACGTGAAGAAGCAGGCTGCCAAGATCGAGGAGCTCTTCGGCAAGAAACCCACCGTAGCCCGTAACTCATCGCTCATCTACAGCGACGACATCGGTGCCCAGATTGCCGCCATGGGCTTCAAGGGTATGCTCACCGAGGGTGCCAAGCATGTGCTCGGATGGAAGTCGCCCCACTATGTCTATCACTGCAACCAGGCGCCGAACCTGAAGCTGTTGCTCCGCGACATCGAGCTGTCCGACGACATCTCCCTGCGCTTCAACAACTCCGAGTGGGACGGCTATCCCCTCTTTGCCGACGCCTATATCGATCGCATTGCCCGCTTCCCCGAGGAGGAGCAGATTATCAACATCTTCATGGAGCTCTCGGCTCTCGGCATCGCCCAGCCGCTGTCGTCGAACATCCTCGACTTCATCCACGCGCTGCCCGCCTGCGCCAAGGAGAAGGGCATCAACTTCATGACGCCGACCGAGATCTGCAAGGCCTGCAAGAGCGTCAGCCAGCTCGATGTGCCCGACACCCTCTCGTGGGTCGATGAGGAGCGCGACGTGAGCTGCTGGCTCGGTAACGCCATGCAGCACGAGGCCTTCAACAAGCTCTACTCCGTGGCCGACCGTCTGCGCATCGCCGACGATCCGCGCATCAATCAGGACTGGGACTATCTGCAGGCCTCAAACAACTTCCGCTTCATGACCACCAAGCCCTCCAACGTAGGACTCGACCGTGGTATCTACAGCGGACCGTTCGATGCCTTCACCAACTATATGAACATCCTCGGCGACTTCATCAACAGGGTTAACGCCCTCTATCCGCTCGACATCGACAACGATGAGCTGGAGAGCCTTCTCACCACCATCAAGAATCAGGGTGACGAGATTGAGATGAAGGACAAGGAGATTACCCGTCTGAAGGCTCGTCTTGAGAAACTTGAAGGAGCGAAGCCCAAGGCAGAAAAGAAACCAGCTGCCAAGAAGCCGGCGGCAAAGAAACCCGCTGAAAAGAAGTAAGCGAAAAGAAATCGGGACCCGCAAGGATCCCGATTCTTTTTTTATTCTGTGATTTGCAATCATTCTGTAGTTTGCAATATCAGGTCAACCACGGCGTCGATGTCGTCTTGAGTGATCTTCTTGTCATTGTTCATGTCGGCATTCTGGAGGTTGAATTTCTCGCTGGGTTGCTTGTTGGGATCCATCTCGTTCACCATCTCCACGATGTCGGCAGCGTTCACCTTCTTGTCATCGTTGGCGTCGCCAGGTAGGCGAAGGCTCAGGTCGCTGATGGTCACGTCGGCATTCTCGGTGTTAACGGTGATAAGGAGGTCGCAGTCCTGCAAGACGAGGTATTCAACGCCCGACTCAATCTCCATGTCGTCTCCTGCTGCCCTGCTGAGGGCGCGCACCTTACCTTCTGTAATGAGTTTGTAGAGCATATCCTGGTCGATGGTCATCTGGCCGTTGCCGGTTATCTTCAAGATCTGTCCGACGTTGGCCTGGACGATGCCGATGATGACATTGGGACCCTTCTTGATGACGAGGTTGAGGTTGTCGTCGAGCACGAGACGGTTGATGAAGTTGTCGATGTCGCTGGCGGTGATGCCGGCAACGAGGCCGACCACCATCTGCTTGTATGCGGGATTGGTGATATACGTCAGGGCCAGGTCGCTGAGCGAGAGATAGGTCTTTCCACCTAAGGTGACTCCGCCATTCTCGTTGACCACCGACTTGATCTCGATGGTGACGCTGCCGGTGACGTCTTTATAATCCTGCTTCGACACCTTATAATAGACTGTGTGCGTGCCGATGGCCGTGAATTCCGGGGCTGTGGTGAGGTCGTATTGGCCTTCTGTCGTGCCGTAGGCGATGGTCGCGCCGTCGGGGATGGTGGCCGTGACGGTGTGGGGCTTGGCGTCGAAGATGCCGCTGAATCCCTCGACGGTCACGCCGGTGAGTGTTCCAGGCCATACGACAGTCAGGTTGCCATCACTGGAGCTCAGTCCACTTACGGCGAGCCAGCAGCGATGGGCCTCTACGGGGCCGAGGTTGCTCATCGGCACGAATTCCTCGCCGTTGAAGTCGTAACAGGTGAAGCCGTCCAACTTGTCAATCTGGTCGATGGCTTCGTTGGTACCTTCAAAGTACGGATAGATCTGCACCTCATCCGGGTTGTCGTCAATACTCAGGTCTTTGTTGAAAGCAGCTAAGAAACTGTTTGCCATCATCGAGCAGGCGGCTTCCACCATCTTCACGGTGATGGGCGCTCCCGAGGTGTTGCTGACTATCAGCGATGCATTCCCGCCGAAACGCTTGCTTTTAACCTCCGTCAGTATGACGTTCTTGTTCTCGGTATCGACGTCGGTGACCGCGTAGAACTTCAATTGGTCGGTCCACTCGCTGAGCGCCAGGGCCCTCTCGTCGCAGTAGGTCGAATTGCCGGCAGGGAAGGTGATCTCTGTCTCATCGGCAATACCCGCCTCTAATTCGTTTCCGTCGTAGTAGTTACTGGTACGGGAGCAGAAGCCGATACGGGCGTCGCTGATGCCACTGACGTAGAACACATCCGAGGGATCTGTGATACCTCCATTGACAGGGTCAGCCACCATATCAATACCATAGCCGTAGGTGAAATATTTCTGCTCTTTGTTCTCCAGATAGATCTTGATCTTATTCTTCGGCTTGCCATAGACCTTGCCGCCGTAATAGATCAGTTGGCCGTCGTTGAGGGCAATGTCATCGCTCATACAGTCAAACTCAGGAAACTTGAGCATATCTATCTGTCCGCTGCTGCCGACGACGCCGAAGCCCTGGCTGGCCGCGATCTTGCCCTCGCCCAGGTGCAGCACGCCGTCGTTATAGATGCCGAATACTGTGCCGCTGACTGTACCACCGTCGGTCATCACCACGCCCTGGTTATAGACGGCGCTCTTGTACGGCGCCTCTCCCGTCGTGTTTGTCGTCTCCACGCAGCCGCCCTTCATGGCCAGATAGCCGCCATAGCACACCCAGACCGCGAAGCCCGTCGCGCTCGTCAGCTTTCCGTTTCCGCCCTCTGTACCGTCGGTGACTTTCAGATAGCCATCCGACGACACGGTCAGGAAGCCCCCTTCGGGGAAAGCCAGCGTGTGGCCGTTCAGGTCGAGCGTCAGCGGATGGTCGCCCGTACCCACGGCGATAATCAGCTGCCCCGACTCGAAGGGCCCCTCAGTCGGTGCAATGTCGATATCTTTGCAGAGCGTCAACACATCGCCGTCTTCGGCAGCGATGAGCGCCTCCACGAAGGTGTCATACGTCTGAGTACTTTCCGTCTCTGTTCCGGCGTTCTTGGTCACGCTTACCGCTGGGGTGTAATACTCCACATCGGCCTTCACGCTGTATCCCGGCATCGTGAAAGTCCACTCGGCCGCTTTTCCCATAACCGATGTCACGCCTACTTGCTCCGTCACGTCTGTCTGCTCCTCCTGAGCGAGACCCATGCTGCTGCCCATGAGTGTCAGCAACGACAGTACGGCCCAGCGAGCCGCTCCGCTATACCTGATGTGTCTTGTTTTCATAAGCCTGGTTATTTTATTACTATTCCCACAAAATCCTTGTCTTTGATAGCAGTGGCAATATCCACCGGTAAAACCCCACTAAGTAAATGTCCATTAAGAGAGACAGAGACCGCATCATGAAGTAAATATCCATTTTTGTCTATGTATAACATCAAGAATAGAAATATTCTGCCAGAAGATACCTGAATGTTGTCTATTTTTACCGTAAAATCAAAATTGCCCAAATAAGGGGAATAATTGACCAGCCTAAACGCCTTCTTACCAATAATTTTTGCCTGTGTTCCCTGATACTGTCCAGGTAACATATTATTAATCATACCAATATCAAAGCCATTAGTTTGTTGTTGTATTATACCCGAAACAGTGATAATTGGATCCGCATCAACTAAAGATGGTGTAAGTATCTCTGGGGAGAAAGATGCAGAACCGCCGCCGATGCTGCTGGTTTCCGCCGGGACAGGCTCCGGTCCCGGAGCGTTACTTGACACTTCGAAAATCTTAGAGCCTTTCACGCCAGAGCCGTCCGTTGCACTCGCAGTGACCTTTACATAGCCCATTTTGAGCCCCGTCAGTTTTAGATCTTCGCTTAAACTCGCATTCTTTTGTGTGCCTTTGGGGTTTCCGTTTATATCACAGTCTTCAATGCTCCACGTCGCTTGGGGATGTGCATTTGCGGGGGACACTCCTATTGCTAACTGTATCGTTTGGCCTCCTGAGATTATACCGTCGCCATAAACCCAAATACCCTGCGTTAGGACCACCTCGCTTCCGGGAATTTTTGAGATTTTCAGCCGCGCTACCTTCCCCGCCTCCGGGTCATTTCCTATCACCCGTACCGTGCTGCCCTCAACGGCCGTCACCTCCTGACCTTCCTCATCAATCTCTGCGACCGCTTCCTGCGCACCTTCGGCAGCTGCTGTCACACCGATTGACTGTACGTTCTTACCTGCCGTCACCGTCGTCTGGCATAGCGCCCCCGTCGGCCACGACAGTATCACGGCCATCATCATGGCCGTCACCGTTACTCGTTTCTTCATCATACCTTTCATATTTTTATAGTTGATTCATGATTGTATTCCTCGGCAAAGTTACGAAAATAATAGTAAACTGCCACACAAATTCAGAATTATTTTTTGACGATGTAGAAAACCGTCAGTGCCACGACGAGCGCCAGCGCCCATTTCAGCGTCGAGCGGAGCTTCGTCCAGAAACCCTCTCGCTGATTCGCGGCTTTCGTGACGCTCGTGACGGAGACGGCTGTCGAGTCGCGGCGTTCTATATAGACGGTGTCCGTCCTGACTACTGTCTTTTCCTGTCGGTCGGTCGTGGTGTCGCGGTTACGGGCTCTGGTCAGGTCGGTCACCTGCACCACCTTCACCGTGTCGCCCCGTTCGTTGGTCTGTACGGTGATGGTGGTCACCTCGCGCAGCGTGTCGCGTTCCACGACCCTCGTCTGCCGGCTCACCGAGTCGCTCGTCTCCCTACTTCTGACGCTCGTCTCCTGACTCCTGACGCCCGTCTCCAGGCTCCTCATCGTTCTGCAACCCGTCAAGCACAGGACAGTTGTCACGATGAGCGCAGTGGTTAATTCTCTGTATCGCATCTCTTAGTTTGTTCACCTCCATCCGCAGCTGACTCACCTCTCGCTGCAAAGGTTCAGCGATATAGGTGCGCCACTCCGTCACATAATCCCTCCCCAGGTTCATCTCCTTCTGGCGGTTGTCGGCGCGCAGACCTTCCATCTCGTGCTTGTGGCGCTTGTGGTCGAAGATCCATCCGAAGCCGCTCAGCATCGTCAGCATCCCGAGGATAATGCTTGTCCATTCAATCGTAAACATGGTTTTTTAGAAGGAGACAGGAGTCAGGAGACTCCCGACTCCTGACTCCTTAATCGTTCTCGCCGGTGTCGTCGTCACCGCCGCCGCCCGGGTTGTCGTTGCCGCCGGTGTTGCCGCCAGGAGTAGTGCCTCCGCCGGTCGTTCCGCCGCCAGAGGTGCCGCCGTCGGCCGTAGGCGCGAGCACATAGCTCAGCGGCGTCTTCTTCTGGAACCGGCGCACTTTGCCGTTCACGGTGCGCTTCTCGCTCTCCACCAGGTAGCCGAAGGTGAAGATACAATCCTCCTTCAGAGCCCTCGAGGTCAGCTTCTCGCCCTTCGTGTTCTCAGGCACGAACACGATCTTGATGCCGTTGATCAGGTTCTCTGCGCCGGCTGCCACAGCCTCCTCTACAGATGCCTTGCCCAGGCCCTGACCGTCCACGCTCGGCGAGAACGTGCCGAAGCCGTCGAGCTTCACCGGCTGCCCCTCCTTCAGGAGGTGAACCATACACTTCACCATCTCACCCAGCACCAGCACGATCATCTCGTGCGTGCTCACCTTGTTGTGTTCGGCCATGTGAGCAGCGAGGCCCTTCAGGTTCAGCGGCTCCTTCGAGTCAACTTCTGCGAAATACTTACCGTAGGCGGAGCTCTCGTCGTTCTTGTTCTGACGGAGATTAATCACCATAGGAATGTCTGATCTTGCCATAATTTTTAAATCCTTTCTTTATTCTTCGTGGTATTAAATCTTTGCAGCGAACTACATCGGGTCGCCGCCTCCCGCATCGTGTCATTCATGAATTACGGGTACAAAGGTACGACTTTTTTCTGACATTACCAAACAACTTTAGTTAAAAAATGTAAACTATTTTCATATAGTTTTATTTTTAACAATTCAGGCTCCAAAAGCCCTATTTTCAGCCCCTGAAGTTTCAAGCCTTAGGACTCTATTTTTCAAGCCTGCAAACTAACACTTTCAAGCCTGCAAAATTCCGGTTTCCGGAGCCCGCCGTCAGAGACATTGATTGACGATATAAAATGTATATAATTTTCATCGTTAGCGTTGCACCGTTGCAGCGTTGCAGTTCGATTTCCTGACCACCCAAACTCCCAAAATATGGTTATATTTATATATATAAGTATATATATAAATATAAATTAAACTTTAACATTTTCCCCTATCTGATTTTTAACTGCAACGGTGCAACGCTGCAACGCTAAGTAAAAAAATGGCGTGTCTTTGCCCCATGTAAATTGAGGCAAAAAAAATATATTCTATTTATTTTGTTGGTTCGGGAATAATTTGTATCTTTGCAGCAGATATAAACCCAGAACCAATAAAAACTATAAGATATGAAACGAATAACGAAGATGCTAGCCATGATGGTGCTCGCCGTGTTGTTCACAGCCCTGACCGCAGATGCCACGGAGTTTATCACCGACGTGAAGCTCATCGGCTACAAAAACAAAACCCAGTTTGACAATCTTCAGGACAAACTCGAGAAAGAGGGCTGGACAGCCATCAACAAAGACCTGAACGCCGATGCCGGCGGCGACTACATCCACCTGCTCTACAAGTCGGAGGCGAACACCGACGGACTGAACCACGGCTACATCACCGACTTCTATATTCTCGGCTCCAAAAGCGGTAGTGTTGACGAGGAGGTTACTTATCAGGGTCGCACGTACCATCTCGTGTCCTTCGAAGGCAGTACCGAATTCGAAAATAGCAATGGCGACCTGAACCGAGGCGCTGGCGGCGACTACATCCACCTGTATTACACGAAGGATCCCATGAATGAACAGGCTGTGAGCGAAATAGTCTTTGATAACAGTGAGTCGGGCGCCTTAGGCAATCAAGGCGGCTCTACAGCCTACGACCTGAATAATAAAGCGGGTGGCAAATACATCTACATGCACCTCAAGAAAGAAAATGCCACGACCGTCAAATACATCAGTTACACGTATGACACCACGAACGGCCTGCAGAGCGAGACTAAGATTTGTGGCAGTTCCAAAGTCGTCAGCAGCAATGATAATAGTTGGGGCAGCGGTTGGTATGTGGTCTCTGGCGACGTGGCCTGTAATAATCGCATCACGGTCAGCGGCACGGTGAACCTCATCCTTCTTGACGGCTGTACGCTGGAGGCCAAGAAGGGCATCGAATTAACGAAAGGCAACACGCTGAACATCTACGCCCAGAGCGAGGGTGCCAATGCCGGCAAGTTAAAGGCAAATGCTACTAACGAAGAAAATTGCGCAGGTATCGGCGGCGATAGTAATCTTGTCTCTGGTGGCACGGTCACTATCTCTGGCGGTACGGTGGAGGCCCATGGCGGAGAATATTCCGCTGGTATCGGCGGTGGATTCGGTGGCGCTGGCGGCACGGTCACTATCTCTGGCGGTACGGTGGAGGCCCATGGCGGAGAGGATGGCGCAGGCATCGGCGGAGGATGGAGGGGCTCCGGCGGCGAGGTGACAATTTATGGTGGCGTGGTGGTGGCCTATGGAAATCTTGGCGCAGGTATTGGCGTAGGACGTAAAGACTCTAACAACGGCACGCTTAAAATTGGTAAAGGCCTCAAAGTCTATGACATCGAAAACCCGGGAACTCCCCTTGCCACAGGCCCGCAGGAGAATGTCGGAAGCCGTCCTCAGTATATGATAGTCACAGACCACCTCAAGGGCGACGCTAATGCCGACTGGAAAGTGAATGCCGCAGACCTCGTGGAGATGGTCAACGCTAAGGACAATAAGGCCAGCGACAGGTTCGTCCTGAAGAATGCCGACATCGACGGCAGCGGCAACATCACCAAGTCCGACATCGACGCCGTGGAGAAAATCATCATGCAGAAGTGACCTTCTGTGAAGTGAGTTTTCAACAGATTGTGATCACGAAGTGTCAGACACTTTGTGAGCGTATTCTTTATTTTTTCTTGTAAACAGTTGCTTGTTTGCAAAATATTTACTATCTTTGCCCCATAAATATTGACACCTAATATGCCTAAAAAAGCGGCTAATATACATAACTCACTGAATATCAACGTATTACCCCCCCCTATAGCCGAGGGTAAAGAATTGTGTGCTACGGTTCTCCCTATGACAGAGAACCCAGCTCAATCAGAAGAAAAACTATCAAAACACGCCATCAAACTCATCCGCCGATTGCTCACGATAGTCGATGCGGACAATACCGAAGTATCTATTCAAGACCGTGAATGGCTTGACAGCATGCTTAGCGGCATTAGTGCCGAAGAGATAGCCCGCCATTCGAATAAGTCCAGCTCGAGCATACGACAACATGTCAATTTTGCCCTCGACTACATCGCCATGAAAATCAGTGGCTGGGAGGATCAGCAAAAGCAGTTGCACGAGATGGGCGACCAACTGAAAACGCTACATGCGGAGGCAATCAACAGAGAAAAGCAGATCAAGGAATTATCACGAACCATTGAGACACTCAAAACAGAAAACGGCTACCTGCATTCCGTCGTAAATGCATACTCCGAGAAAGAGCCAAAACCCTCCCCGGAACTGATTAAGGTTGAAGAAAAGACAAGGATGATTCTCTGCAGCAGTTTGGGTCTCATCGGAGTCCCACGTACCGTTGCTTTCCAATTTGCGACGCACAACATCCATACCGTATTAGATATCATCCGTTATACAGAGCGTCAGCTTGCCGAGCTCGACGGTGTGTCAGACGATTCCATCTCCACCGTAAAACAGGTGTTGGACAAATACGGCCTGAACCTCGGCGCCGACATCCGCTGGATCTCATATAAAAACGATTATTACATATATCCCTCTCAGACAAACAATCAATATAACCAACAATAAAACAATCACAAATATGAGAAAGCTATTATTTACAATCATCGCAATGCTCCTGCCAACAATGAGTGCAGCATCCTCGAAACCCGCTTGCAGGTGAAATTCTAAAATGACGAAATAGGTGTCCATCCGTTTCGTTAATTTCTGTTAATTTATCATAGACAAAAGAATAACCAATCAAAAAAATACGTATATTTGCGTA
>JAEEGH010018967.1_pt1 | contig 14485 bp, 10 predicted proteins | sample 9134181 | NCBI WGS metagenome assembly JAEEGH01 (sample SAMN16246544, study PRJNA631951) | gut metagenome | biome: gut microbiome; feature: rumen; material: DP-attached | host: Bos | place: Iran: Karaj | collected 2018-10 | reverse complement strand
TAAGCTGTATCTCACCTCTTGAAAGTGCCGGTTTAAGAATGTTCGCAGCATCTAATTTATCATCAGAGCCGGCGCCTGCACCCATTAAAGTATGAAGTTCATCTAAGAAAAGAATAATATCGCCGCTTTGTGCAACATATTCTATTGTCTTTTTGATTCTTTCCTCAAACTGTCCACGATATGTGGTTCCGGCAACCATTGCTGCCAAATCAAGTGAAAGAATTCTCTTATTCTCAAGATTGAAAGGAACATTTCCCTGTACAATTCTAAGTGCGAGACCCTCTACAACTGCTGTCTTACCAACACCAGGCTCACCTAAGATTACAGGATTATTCTTTCTTCTTCGGCTTAATATCTGAATAACTCTTAAAGTCTCATCATCTCTGCCATATACAGGATCAAGTTTTCCTTCATATGCATCCTTGGTTAAATCCTTGCAATACTTATGAAGAATATTCTCACCCTTCTCGCTCTTTCCGTCAGGGCTTCCTTTTCTGCTGGCCGGTGCACCGACTCTGCCTGCAAAGAATTCCTTCTTTGCTTCAGCATTGCTTGCAACCATGTTACGAAGGATTTTGCGAACAAGCATCTCAACATTAACACCGGATTTCTCAAGGGCAAAATTCACCCACTCATTCTTCTTCTCAACAATAGAAAGAAGTGTGGTCTCGCAGTTTACCTTTGGAACTCCAAGCTGCCTTGCAATATCCTCAGAATTCTCCATAACTGCATCTAATTCTGAAGATATTCTCTCTTTACCTTTCGGTGGCAACTTGCCTTCCGGGTCTGAGTTTTCTTTTATGAACTTGAATATCTGATCTCTTTTGCCGGCAAATGTATCAACTAAATCAAGACCTTCCAGAACTTCATCGCAGTCGATAATACCAAGGAACAGATGCTCCGGATATATATACTGCTGTTTGCACTTTCTGGAATATGCGGCTGCCCTGTCAAAAGATTCATTCAAAATCTTCGTATATTCCATATTGGTCACCCTGTTGGTTTATTTTATAAATCAATGAAATTAATATCATCCTCATCGTCATCCGGGATATATGAAGATTTAGCTGATGACTTCTTGGCAGGTTTTACATATTCTTCCTCTTCGTAATCATCATCATCTTCATCATCTTCGCCGTCATCCACTTCTTCTACTTCTGTGAAGTAATCAAGGAACTTGGCACCTAATGACTTTTTGCCTTTCTTTGCAGGCTTTTCTTTCTTAACTTTTTCTTTCTTTGCCTTCTTAGGCTTCTCGATATATTCTTCTTCCTCTTCTTCCTCTTCATACTCATCATCTGAATAGGAATCAGAATATGTCTCTTCTTCAACATATGTCTGCTTTGGTTCCGGAGCATATGTACTTGGAACAATATCATCATCATATAAATCGTCATCATCATCAAGAATGTCTTCTACTGAATCCTTGGCATAGATTGTCTTCTTTGCAGATGTTGATGGCTTTGTATACTTATCATCGTCGTCATATGTATCGTAATCATCATAGTCATCATTATTTCCACCCCTGCCTCTTCTAAGAAGAAGTAAAACAACAACGATGGCTAAAACTAAAATGATTACTGCAGCAACTGCGAGGATAATAATATTTGTTGTTCCTCCAAGAAGTCCGCCGCCCTTAACATCAGCTGATGATAATAAACCATCATACTGAATGAAATTGGATGTTCTGTAATCGAAGATATACCACATTGGATTATTATCACCATTCTCTGCATAGATAAGATAATAATCACCCTTTGCATAAGCTGTTACTGTATCATCGCCAAACTTAACTTCTACTTCTTCAAATCCTGTAGGAATAACGCTTGGTGCAGCGCCAGGCTGAATTGCATGTAATGATGAAATACCTGTACTTGTTGAAGGAGCAGGCTCCTCAACAGGCTCTTCTACTACAGGCTCTTCAACAGGTTCTTCTACAACTGGTTCCTCAACCGGTGTTTCTTCAGGCTCTTCCTGTCCGCCCTGCTGACCTGTAATCTCTGTCTGCTCAGGTTTAACTGTAGGAGCAGTAAATGTAATAAGGTCTGATCTGATGAAACCTGTCATTGTTGTACCATTGGCTTCAAAAGATACCTGATACCATTTGTAATTATCAGAAGACTGTGTCTCACCTGTAAGTGTAATAACTGAATTCTGCTGAGCTTTTGCAACGATATCACCATTTGTTGATGGTGTCTTACGAATATTAACACTTGCAGGAGCAATATATGCTGTCTGATTATCAATTGCTGTTACCTGAACCTTAGGCTCTGTTGTAGCAGGAGTTGTTGTGGTTGTAGTAGTTGTTGTTGCATTATTGGTAGTTGTTGTTGCAGCATTGTTTGTTGTTGCAGCTGCTGCATTATTATCTGTTGTTGCAGGAGTTGTTGTAGTAGTTGTAGTTGTTGTGGTTGTTGTCGCTGCAGCATCCTGAGTCTTTGTAACCAGGTCTGCACGAATAAAACCTGTAACACCTCCGGCAGTTGTAACATTATACCATGTCTTTCCATCAGTACCTGTAACCTCAGTTATGATAGTTACAGCATCATTGGTATTTACCACCGCTACTGAATTAGATGTAGTATCTGCTGAACTTCTTACATTAACATTAGAAGCATTAACTGTACCGCCTGCTGCCAGTACATTTACGGACATAAGTCCTGCCACTAAAATGGCACCAATTACTACTAATGTTGACTTCATCATCAATTCCAATTTTCTCATTTTAAGAGTTCTCCTTACTTTGACAATATCGCATTACCTATATCGTTTCTCATATACTTGTTGTCAAAATCAACCCACTTTGTTGCTTCATAAGCTTTTGCTCTTGCTTCAACTAATGTGTTTCCTTTGGCAGTAACCCCGAGTACTCTGCCGCCGTTTGTTACTATAACTCCATCTTTGAGAGCAGTTCCTGCATGGAAGCAGTAATAATCTTCCTTGTCATCGAACTTCTCAAGCCCCTTAATTTCAAACCCCTTCTCATATGATAACGGATAACCGTTAGATGCTAAGATTACGCATACTGCTGCATTATCCTCAAATTCAATATCAATCTTATCAAGTGTTCCATCGATGCAGGCAAGCATAACATCCACAATATCATTCTTCATACGTGGAAGTACAACCTGTGCTTCAGGATCACCGAATCTTGCATTATATTCAAGTACCTTAGGACCATCCTTGGTAATCATTAAACCAAAGAAGATAACACCTTTGAATGTTCTACCTTCAGCTTCCATTGCCTTAACTGTAGGCATAAAAATCTTCTCCATACAGAACTCATTAATTTCATCTGTATAGAAAGGACTTGGTGAGAATGTTCCCATACCACCTGTATTAAGACCTTCATCATTATCCTTTGCTCTCTTGTGATCCTGAGCCGAAGATAAAACCTTAATTGTCTTACCGTCACAGAAAGATAATACTGATACTTCTCTTCCTGTCATAAACTCTTCAATAACTACAGTATTTCCGGCATCACCAAACTTCTTGCCTTCCATCATGCTCCTAAGTGCCTCTACTGCCTCGTCATAATTCTGGCAGATAAGAACGCCCTTACCAAGAGCAAGACCATCAGCCTTGATAACTATAGGATAATCCACGTTATCTAAGTATTTAATAGCCTTATCAAGCTCTGTGAAGTTCTCGTACTTAGCTGTAGGAATACCATATTTCTTCATTAAATCTTTTGAAAAAGCCTTGCTTCCTTCAAGTATGGCAGCCTTTTTCTCCGGACCAAATGCCTTAATTCCTGCATCCTGTAATCTGTCTACAAGACCTGCAACCAAAGGATCATCAGGTGCAACAATTGCAAGATCAATTGCATTCTTAACACAGAAATCAACAATGTTGTCAAAATCCATTACTTTAATATCAACGCATTTTGCGATTCTGCCGATTCCGGCATTACCCGGAAGACAGTATATCTCAGTAGCCTTAGGGCTTTTGGATAATGCATAACATATTGCATGTTCTCTTCCGCCGCTGCCTATAACTGCAATCTTCATTTTATTACTCTCCTATACTTATTAATCCATTAGCTATCATATCAATAGCCTTTGGCAAAATAACCCACTCCGCTTCTTCCATAACACGAAGCTGTAATTCCTTAGGTGTATCACCCTCTTTAACTTCAACAGCCTTTTGCGCAATGATTGTACCTGTATCAGTGCCTTCATCTACGAAATGAACTGTGGCGCCGGTGATTTTGACCCCGCGTTCAAGTGCAGCCTCATGCACCTTAAGTCCATAATATCCTGTTCCGCAAAATGAAGGAATTAAGGATGGATGAATATTAATTATTCTGTTTCTGAATGCTCTTATAACCTGTGGAGGAATAACTACCAGGAAGCCTGCCAAAACGATGAGGTCCGGGTTAATCTCCTTAAGTTTTGCAAGGAAAGCATCATTAAATGCTTCTCTGTTTTCATATGACTTAGGGGATAAACAAAGTGCATTAATTCCATTTTGTTTTGCTCTCTCCAAGGCATAAGCATCAGCATTATTACTAATTACTGTATCAATCTTTGCGTTGGTAATCTTGCCATCCTTAATTGCATCAATTATGGCCTGAAGATTGGTGCCGCCGCCTGATACACATACACATACCTTTAACATATAATCACCTTTATACTAAATCTACGCCCTTTTCGCCGTTAATGATTTTACCAACTACGAAAGCCTTCTCGCCTGATTCGTTGATTGCCTTAACTGTTTTGTCTACATCAGCTTTGTCAACTGCAAGTACCATTCCAAGACCACAGTTAAATGTGTTATACATCATTTCATCAGCGATATTTCCGGTTTTCTTGATAAGATCAAAAATAGGAGGAACATCAAAACTGTTAAGTTCAATAACTGCTCTCTTACCATCGATTAACATTCTTGGAACGTTCTCATAGAAACCGCCACCTGTAATATGTGAGCAGGCTTTAACCTTAACGCCTGAGTTCTTTATATTCTTAAGAGCCTTAACATAGATTCTTGTTGGCTCAATTAAAGCTTCACCTAAAGTTTTGCCAAGTTCACCATAGTAAGTATCAAGACTTTCCTTTGTCATCTCGAATACTTTACGAACCAGTGAAAAACCGTTTGAATGAACACCTGATGAAGCAATACCGATAAGTACATCTCCATCTGCAAGGTCAGCGCCTGTGATTAAGTCTTTCTTCTCAACTACGCCAACTGAGAAACCTGCAAGGTCATATTCATCCTCTGGCATAAGTCCAGGATGCTCTGCTGTCTCGCCGCCAACCAAAGCACACTCTGACATAATACATCCATCTGCAACGCCCTTAACGATTGTTGCGATTTTTTCAGGATAATTCTTACCGCATGCAATATAGTCTAAGAAGAATAACGGCTCACCACCTGCACATGCCACATCATTAACGCACATTGCAACTGCATCAATACCGATTGTGTCATGCTTGTCCATAAGGAAAGCCAGTTTAACTTTGGTTCCACAGCCATCAGTTCCTGAAAGAAGAATCGGCTCCTCGTAATTTTTAATTTTAGCTAATGAAAAAGCACCTGAGAATCCGCCAAGTCCACCAAGAACTTCCTCTCTCATAGTCTTCTTTACAGACTCTTTCATTAATTCAACAGATTTGTAACCGGCTTCAATATCAACCCCTGCTGACTTGTAATCCATAGTTGTTTCTCCTTTATGTTTTATATTTTATTTCTGATAATTCTCGTATCCAACTTCCTGAAGCTTGGCATCTTTCACAATAACACCAGCAGCCAGACCATCCTTATAATCTTTTAACTTCTGAAGAAGTTCAGGATTTGATGTTGCAAGAATCTTAGCAGCTAAGATACCTGCATTTGCACCACCATTAATTGCAACAGTTGCAACCGGAATACCTGAAGGCATCTGAACAATGCTGTACAGTGAATCTTTTCCACCAAGTGATGGTGTATGCATCGGAATACCAATAACAGGCATTGGAAAAATCGCCGCGCACATACCCGGAAGATGCGCAGCCATTCCTGCGCCCGCAATGATTACTTTATATCCTCTTTCTTCAGCTTTACTAGCATACTCAAAGAATACTTCCGGCTCTCTGTGAGCTGAAATAATATTCATTTCATAAGGAATATCGAACTTATCCAGAATCTCTGCTGCCTTAGCCATGATAGGCATATCTGAATCGCTTCCCATAACAATGCCGACTATCGGCTTAACATCATTATCTGCTTTAACCTGCATCTTTATATCCTCCTATTTTAGCCGGCAAATAAAATGCCGTCGAATAATTCATAGTTCTGCGGCCAGTCATCATTATCAACATATACTCTTACATAACTTCCATCTTCAAGACGTAAGTCAACATATGTATCATCATCTGTACCTGCAATTAAAACATTACTTCCCTTAGGGATTACCTTACTCTCTCCATCCGGAGCGCCTACTGAATCAACTGCATATCCGTTTATATCACGAAGCGCTGTAAGCTGAATATGACTTGTTGCAGTATAACAGTCATCCATAAATTCAACTTTACCATCTGAATTAATCTTACTTAACTTGAAACCATCATATGTACTTAAAAGATCAAGTCTCTGATTTACAAAGAAGCAGTCCGGATTTGTAAATGATTTGAAGCTTCCGAATACTTCATCAGTCTGTTTGATTACACCGTTCTCAACACTGAAAATATAAGTACATGTATAATCATTTTCTACTGAGGTCTTAAGAATGACAAAATACCTGCCGTCAACCTTTGCTCCTGCAACATCATAACTAAAGCCATATATGTTTTCACCCTGGAACTTGGCTGTATCTGTTTCTATAACCAGATTATCATATTCGCCGTATTCATCATTATAAAGCATATTGACCATGATATTTTCTTCTGTGCCATCATTATCATAATCCATATACAGATTCATTCCGTCATAATTATTGTATATTATGTTTTCTTTGCTATAAGCTGTATATGTTTTATTGAATACTTCAGGACAGTCCTGATATCTGACTCTGATAAATACTGGTCCAAAAGCATATGCCGCAAGTTCATATGGAGAATAAATCATTAAAATAGAATCATAATCCATTACGAAATTACATCCGTATTCAGGATCAGTAATTGAACTATGAATCAGTTCCTCATAATTCTCCCATAAATCATCAGTTCCGATTCCATCCTGTGAGAACTGCTTATTTAAGGAATCAATAACCGCATTATAGAATCCTTCTTTATCAGCAATTACATCCTGTATCTCAAGAGTCTTTCCACTCTTTGAATCAACATTATGTGATACATAATATGTATTAGGATGAGCGCCACCAGCGTAACTCTCCACTGTTTCCATTAATGAAACCATTACTGTATCAGATCTGTAATTTGTAAGATTTGAATAATAATAACAGCTGAGGAAATCATCCTCGTTCATGTATTCAAGATTCTCTTTGGCAAAATCAGTATAATCCCTGTAAGAATCAAGCGCTGCACCATTGATGTCTTCGTCAACCTTTTCCATTGCACTCTTTAATGCAGAATACTTACCAAGATTATCTGTATTTATGAATGATGTACTGTAACTAACTGAATAATTATCCTGCCAGTCACCATCATAAGTCCAGTCAGTCACAAGAGGAATAAATTCAAATTCCCCTGTAGCCACATCAGTATCCTGATCGTCATTTGAGCCATTGCCACCTACATTAAACTGGTCAATGCCCCAATCCGTACTCTGAGTCACATTGCCCGAATCATTACCAACATTGCCATTATTGCCATTATTACCATTATTGGCCGTATTATTCTGATTATTGGAATTGTTCTGATTAGGTAAGAAATTACAACCGCTTACCGTAAGAGTCAGCACAAGACTGACAGATAAAAGAGTTGTCAAAAATGTCTTTTTCATATCACCAAATTCGGGCTTGCCGAATTACTCCTTTTAAATTAGTCCAAAATTCCACACATAACCTATTTAATTATACTATTTTACCCTATTTCAGTCAAGAAAAGCCTCGTTCAGTTCCTCCGTTCCTTCAAGGACAAAACGGCCATTCTCGATTATCTTTACTGAGGCTCCTTTTTCATCTATTACTTCCAGAAGTCCCAGCTCATCATAAGGTATGGTTATATCCGTATGACAGTTAAAATACGCCTTGGAAGAATCAGTCTTTCTTAAAGCTGATGCACTGTTTTCCTTGGCAACTATTTCCTTGCCATCCGGGTTATATACCCTCACCTCTTCTTCTCTTGAATAACAGGTATCCCCAAATGCAAAATGCGGCCCTGTCTTCTCTGCTATAAGAATGGGCATATATTTCTCAATGTCATGTTTTCTTGCCATAACATAGGCTGTGGTATTGGTTCCTATTGCAAACTCTCCCATTGGCAGAGTTTCATGATGAAACAGTATTCCTGCATCTATATATTTACGATTTTCTGCAGGGTCTGAGAAATTAGCGCAGGAATATGATTTAATATATCCATCTTCTATCTCAAGTGTCAGATCCTTGTATTCCTGCTCATTTAAAAATACTTTCTTAACATTCAATACGCCCTTTGTTCCTTCAAGCACAGGAGATGTGAAGACTTCTCCCACAGGAATATTCACATCAGCCACGCAGTTCTCAAACTTGGTTTCTTTTGAAGGGTCCTTAAGTTCCCAGAGTTTCACATAAAGGTCTGTTATATTACCGTTATTACCGACAACATGAGCTACTGAATGTTTATCAAGAACATCAATTATTGTCTGCTGAATCTTTCTATATTTGTTAACATCTAAAGTATTAATCTTTATTGTATCCTTAAAAATCTCTTCGTAATTCTCAGAGATGGATGGCATTGGGAAAGCTATTATACTGAAACTTCTTTGCTCCGGGTCAATGTACTTAGCCGTAATCTCAGCATTCTGTGAAGATAAATCCACATTGTTCTTTCTTTGTGATTCATTAAGCGAAATGGCATTTTCTCTTGATACTAAGTCAACAATAGGCTCGCCAAAGGTTTCAATTACGATAGGGCCTGCGAATGTGGCAGCCGCTTCCCTGTTTTCTTCATAGGCAGCCTTTAAACATTCCACTCTTCTGTTTACCAGATGACCATCAAGAATCATACCTATGTCTTCTCTGTGGTCATAATCAAGCTGTAATAATTCATTGGCTCCCACATAGCCTATAGGATTAAGATTTCTTTTAGCAAAGATATCCCTTCTTCCCCTGTACATAACAGGCTCAAGACCCAGTTCTGAAAGTTTATCAATAACCGCCTTTATTACTCTTTCAAAACCAATATGGTATCTTACATTGGCATATTTCTTTGCAGCTAAATTCTTTCCTGCCTGGATGAAACCATCTCTGTAACCATTCACTATGGTTGCGGCCATTTTATCTATATCTTCTTCAGGAAGTGATGATAAGAATTCACTTACCCTGATTTCATTTATTGTTACTCTCTCACCATACTTGTAAAGGTATGACGGATTGCTTAAATCTTCCTTGGTAACAATATTGAAAGCAAGATTCTCCACATCAAACTGAGACTTAATTAATCTTGGAATCTCAGTATCATAATAATCACTTACATACCAGTAAAATATATCCTTAATACTGTTTATTTCCTCGGTCTCTCCATCTGCTACCAAAAGGGATGAATAAACCTCAAGCATAAGTTCCATCCTGATAAGTATTCCTTCAAGATAACCTTCATATGCATCAGGAATTGCTGCCTTAATCTCTGTATATATGGTAGAAAGATAAGGTCCTGCATAACCTAATACACCATAGGCATAATCAGGATTTAAGAAACTGTTATCATATCCTTCCGGAATGGCATCCTTATAAAGAAGATCATTAATTCCCTGGTAATCTCTTTCTTTCCAAAGCGCAGTAATTACGCCATCTGACTCTACGCCTTTATTGAGAGAATATAACTCATATAAATCCAAAAGGAATGTACTTACAACCTTAAAAAAGGGCTGATATGCCATCACCCCTTCTTCATTCTCTATTTCCCTGATTCTTGTTAAAGCAAGTGTTAATCTTTCTTCCATCAATGCTCCTTAATAATTCATTATTCCAAGCCCAACAATATACATGATAAAAAACAGATTCACTGTATTTATCACAATTCCGGTATTGGAAAGAATATAATAATTATCCGCCTGTAATCTGGATATAATGGAGAGAACCTCTCCCACAATTGAAAAAATCAGCGCCAGAATAACAGTCAGGCCAAATCTGATAAAGGCCTGACCGTCATTGAAAAAACTTATGATAATAGCCGCAATTAAAGCAAGAAGAGAAATACTTCCAAGGACAATTCCCATAATACTGAGATTGTCTATCTTCTTGTCTGTGAATTTGTACTTCTTGCTTAAATTAAATCTGCTGCCCATTTATAATCCTTATTTTGCACCATACTGCTCATAGTATGCATCAATTGCTTTCTTGATTTCATCATCAATTACAACTCTGCCATTAACTTCTCTGTTATAAAGATATTCGCATACCTCAGCCATTGAAACAATTGCGCCTGTCTTGATATTATATGTTTCTGCAATTTCATCAAGTGCAGTCTTGTCTGTATTAAGTCCCTTCTCCATACGGTTAAGGCTTACCATGAGACCTACAACTACCGCATCAGCCTGAGCCTTTATAATTGGATATGTCTCTTCAATTGACTTACCTGATGTTGTTACATCTTCAATAATAACAACTCTGTCGCCATCCTGCATCTTAGAACCAAGAAGGATTCCCACATCACCATGATCCTTAACTTCCTTACGGTTTGAAGAATACTTAACTTCCTTGCCATAAAGCTCGCTGTATGCAATGGTTGTTGCTACTGAAAGCGGAATACCCTTGTATGCAGGTCCGAATAAGATATCCCAGTCATCGCCGTATGCATCATGAATTGCCTTGGCATAATATTCACCTAATTTCTTAAGCTGATATCCTGTTACATAAGCCCCTGCATTCATGAAGAATGGAGACTTTCTTCCACTCTTAAGTGTAAAATCCCCGAACTTAAGCACATTGGCTTCCACCATAAAATCTATAAATTCCTGCTTATAACTTTCCATTATTTCTTCCTCCTAAAATAAGTTCTGACTATTTAAGTGCTGACTTAATATCTTCTTTCATTGCAATAACTGCTGCCCTTGAAGCATCTGCATAATTCTCCTCGCCATATGATGCATATGCTTCTGACTGATATGCTGCAATAATTCCTCTTGAAGAATTAATAATTGCGCCAAGACCATCCTTGTTAAAGAAGTGAACAAGGTCAGCACCCTTACCACCCTGAGCACCATAGCCAGGAACCAGGATAAGAGCCTTTGGCATAATCTCTCTTAATGCCTTACCAACTTCAGGATAGGTTGCACCAACTACAGCACCAACATTGCTGTAATTTCCTTCCATTACATCCTCGCCCCACTTATTAACATATTCTGCCATAAGTTCATATACATGCTTTCCATCACAAATCTTATCCTGTAACTCACCGCTGCTTGGATTGGATGTTTTAACAAGTACGAAGATACCTTTATCTTCAGCCTTACATACATCTACGAAAGGCTTAACACCATCAGTTCCAAGATATGGATTAACTGTTGCCATATCTTCATCAAATACAGGAATAAGTTCATCACCTACCTTAACCTTGCCAAGGTGAGCAACTGCGTAAGACTGGGATGTTGAACCGATGTCTCCTCTTTTAACATCACCAATTACAATAAGGCCTTTTGACTTACAGTAATCTACTGTCTTCTTATATGCAATAAGTCCTTCAATACCGAACTGCTCATACATTGCTATCTGTGGTTTTACTGCAGGAACAAGATCACATACTGCATCAACTATTCCTTTGTTATATTCATAAATTGCTTCAGATATTCCTTTTAAAGTCTGACCATATTCATCATAAGCTTTCTTCTTGATATATCCCGGAATAAACTTCTCCATTGGATCTAAGCCCACAACAATAGGTGCATCTTTCTTTTGAATCTCATTTAACAATTTAGTAATCATATCATTCTTTCCCTTCTGGTTTATTTTTTTCTTCTGCCTTAAGTATGGCAAACAAGAAAAGCGTCAGACCATTGTAGCCTGACGCTCTTAATTATACCATAGCTTTTATATTTTCATCTATATATTTCTTGATGTTAGAAGCATTTATAATGGTGGACATCTTGTCTCCGTCAACAACTACAAGTGTAGGTGCACTCATTATGCCAAGCTGTTTGGATAATTCCATATTCTCTTCAGCATCAATTACATCATATTCGATGCCTTCTAAGAACTCTTTAGCCTTCTTGCAGTTTGGACATGTCTTTGTTGTGAAAAGATGTAAGCCATCAGCTAACTTTGAGCAGGATGCATCAGGATCTTTCTCATAATTTGATAATCTTGCGCCCTGGTTAACTTTAAGATGTGACTTATCAATCTCGTACTCAGTTCTGTTATTGTATTCCTGAGTCTTACCATCATTCCAGTTCTGAATTGGTCTGTAGTATCCTGTGATACGGCTGTATACTTCTGTAACAGCACCACATGTAGGACATGTTCTCTGATCACCTGAGATATATCCGTGCTCTCTACAGATTGAATATGTAGGAGACATTGTATAGTATGGTAATCTGTAATTCTCAGCGATTGTCTTAACAAGCTTTGCTGCTGCTTTCCAGTCAGGAAGTTTCTCACCAAGGAATGCATGGAATACTGTACCTGATGTATATAATGTCTGTAACTCATCCTGAATATCAAGTGCATCAAAGATATCTACTGTATAATCTACAGGAAGATGTGATGAGTTGGTATAGTATGGTGTATCTCCTTCATGACCTGCTGTCTTGATATCCGGATATCTCTTTCTGTCATGCTTAGCAAATCTGTATGTTGTACTTTCAGCAGGAGTTGCCTCTAAGTTATAAAGGTCACCGTACTGCTCCTGGTAGATAACCAGTCTGTCTCTCATGTGGTTAAGAACCTTCTTTGAGAATTCCTGAGTTCTCTCGCTTGCCATGTCTTCACCAAGCCACTTGGCATTAAGACCAACTTCGTTCATACCAATTAAACCGATGGTTGAGAAGTGATTGCTGAAGTCTCCCAAGTATCTCTTTGTATATGGATATAATCCTTCTTCAAGAAGTCTTGAGATAACGCCTCTCTTAATCTTTAAGCTTCTTGCTGAGATATCCATCATATGATCAAGTCTCTTGAAGAAATCTGCTTCATCACTTGCAAGATATGCAATTCTTGGCATATTAATTGTTACAACACCTACAGAACCTGTACTCTCACCTGAACCGAAGAAACCACCTGTTTTCTTACGAAGTTCTCTTAAATCGAGACGGAGACGGCAGCACATTGAACGTACATCTGAAGGCTGCATGTCTGAGTTGATGTAATTTGAGAAGTATGGTGTACCATATTTAGCAGTCATCTCAAAGAGAAGTCTGTTATTAAGTGTATCACTCCAGTCAAATTCCTTAGTAATTGAATATGTAGGAATTGGATACTGGAATCCTCTTCCGTTTGCATCACCATCGATCATTGTCTCAAGGAATGCTCTGTTAACCATATCCATTTCTTCTTTACAATCCTTGTAGCAGAAATCCATTTCCTTACCACCAACGATTGCTGGAAGTTCTGCTAAGTCATTAGGTACTGTCCAGTCTAATGTGATATTTGTAAATGGAGCCTGTGTACCCCAACGGGATGGAGTATTAACACCATAAATGAAGCTTTCAATGCTCTTCTTAACTTCGTCATATGATAAGTTATCAACTTTAACGAAAGGAGCTAAATATGTATCAAATGAAGAGAATGCCTGAGCGCCTGCCCATTCGTTCTGCATAATACCAAGGAAGTTAACCATCTGGTTACAAAGAACTGAAAGGTGAGATGCAGGAGCTGATGTAATCTTACCTGTGATTCCGCCTAAACCTTCTTTAATAAGCTGCTTAAGTGACCAGCCTGCGCAGTATCCGGTAAGCATTGATAAGTCATGAATATGAATATCTGCATTTCTGTGTGCCTCTGCGATTTCTTCATCGTAGATTTCTGATAACCAGTAGTTAGCAGTAATCGCACCAGAGTTAGATAGAATTAAGCCACCAACTGAATAAGTAACAGTTGAGTTTTCTTTAACCCGCCAATCATTAATCTTTAAATAGTTATTAACAGTGTCTTTATAATCTAAGAAAGTTGATTTAATGTTGCGCATCTTTTCATGTTGCTTACGATATAGGATGTAAGCTTTAGCTACATCGATATAGCCAGCCTGAATAAGAACAACTTCAACACTATCTTGGATATCTTCAACACTGATTAAACCATCTTTGACCTTTTCTTGAATATTAGATGATACCCTTAAACTAAGTAATTCAATGATATCTTCAGTATAATTTTTGGCCAATGCATCGAAGGCGTTTTTCATTGCACTAGCAATCTTATTCAGATCAAATTCGACGATCTTTCCGTCTCTTTTTTTAACATTTAACATATGATATC
>JAEEGH010018965.1_pt1 | contig 14487 bp, 10 predicted proteins | sample 9134181 | NCBI WGS metagenome assembly JAEEGH01 (sample SAMN16246544, study PRJNA631951) | gut metagenome | biome: gut microbiome; feature: rumen; material: DP-attached | host: Bos | place: Iran: Karaj | collected 2018-10 | reverse complement strand
GGGATCCGCCGGGGCGGGTGCGGCATCGCCGGGCGGCGCGGCCTCCATCTGGCGGGCAATCCAGGCCATGAGCACGTCGGCGACGTAGCGGCGCTGCGCGGCGTCCAGTTCGGCGCCTTCGGGGATGCCGTGCCACTTGCGGAGGCAGCCGCGGCAGCAGCAGGCTGTGGCGTGCTGGGCGACGAACACGGGATGCCCGCGCATGGGTGTCTGCTTTCCGTCGTTGCGCGGCGCGGCGGGGGCGAGACGGACGCGGACGAAGTCCCCGGCGTGGCGGCGGATGGCATCAACCCCCTTTTCCCGGACGTAGGCGCGGTCGGCGGGCGAGAGCCGGAATCGGCTCCGGAAGGGGGACTTCGCCAAGAGGGCGAAGAGGGCATCGAAGTCATCCATGCGGAGCCGTCCTCCGGCGTCAGCGGCGGTGGTCGGGTTCGAGGTGTAGGGTGACGATCGTCTCGGGGCCGAAGCGTTCGAGGTAGCGGTGTTCGAGGTCGCTGGCGATCCGGTGGGCCTGCTCCAGCGGCATGGCGGCGGACAGGCGGATGTGCAGGTCGATGACCGGGTAACGCCCGGCCATGCGGGTCCGCAGCTTGTGCGGATCGCTAACGCCCTCCACGCCGCGGGCCATCGCCAGGATTTCCTCGCAGAGGGCGGGCGCGAGGCTGCGGTCCGTCAGCACCCCCAGCTGCTCGGTGAGCAGGTTCCACGCCACGCGCCCCAGGAGGACCGCCACGAACAGCGCCGCGACCGGGTCGAGCACCGCCCACTGGCTTCCGAAGAACACCGAAGCGCCGACGCCGCCCGCGACGGCCACCGAGGAAAGCGCGTCCGACCGGTGGTGCCAGGCGTTGGCCTCCAGCGCCTTCGACTGCAGGTGACGCCCCTTGACTCGGGTGTATTGGAAGAGCAGTTCCTTGGCAACGATGGAAACGAGGGCCGCCCAGAGGGCCAGCCTGCCGGGCGCCGGCAGATTCTCCCCCTGCAGCCAGCGGGCCAGCTTTCCGGCGCCGGACACCACGATGCCCACGGCGGCCGCGGCCAGCGCCAGGCCGATGAACAGGGTCGCCAGCGTCTCGTACTTGCCATGCCCGTAATCATGGTCCTCGTCCTGCGGGCGCCCGCTCACGCGCACGAACACCAGCACGACGATGTCCGAAAGGAAATCCGACAGGGAATGCACCGCGTCCGAGATCATCGCCGCGGAATGCCCCGCGATGCCGGCCACGGCCTTCAGGCCCACCAGCAGCAGATTCACCACGCTTCCCGCCAGGGTTACGCGCGCTATCTCATCTTCGCGTTTCATAAACCCAAAGATAAGAATATGTTCGGACACTTACAACGGAACGGACCTATCTTGAAATCCGCATGGAACGGAGCAGATACAGCACGGGGAAAATCTCCAGACGGCCGATCAGCATCTCAATCATGCCGGCAACTTTGAGAACGGCCGGAAAGGCGGAGTAATTGGACATCGACCCCACCTCGCCGAAACCGGGTCCGACATTGCCGATGCAGGCGACCGACGCCGTGACGCTCGTCGTGAAGTCCTGGCCGAAGATGATGTTGACCGAGGCGAAAATGACGACGATGAGCAGGTAGCAGAAGATATAGCCGAAAGCGTCGTTGACCTGTTCGTCCTGCCGGGCGCGGCCGTCTACGCGGACCACACGGACGGCGTGGGGGGCGACGGTCAGGACCACCTTCCGGTGGATTCCCTTGGCGGCGAGGATGGCCCGGTCGATCTTGATGCCGCCGGACGTGGATCCGGAGCAGCCGCAGATGAGGGAGCAGATGATGAGCACCACCATGCTCACCGGAGGCCAAAGCGTCGTGTCCTTCGTGGCGAACCCCGTAGTCGTGGAAATGGACGCCACCTGGAAAGACGCGTCCCGGAGCGCGGTTCCGAAGGAGGCGTAATGTCCGTTGACCATCAGGTCGGTCGTGACGACGATGATGGCCAGCACGACCAGCGAGAGGAACACTTTGATCGTCTCGGACTTCCAGATGAATCTCGGACGGACTTTGAGGAACGCCAGGAACAGGATGCCGAAATGGATGCCGGCGGCGAGCATGGCGAAGGTCAGGATCACTTCGGCGGCCGGATTGGCGTAAAAGGCGATGCTGGTGTTCCGGTTGCAGAATCCGCAGGTGCTGCAGGCGGACATGGCGTTGGTGACGGCGTCGAACCAGCCCATCCCCGTCAGCTTCAGCGCGATGAAGGTCACCAGCGTCAGCACGACATACGTGACCAGCATCCGGTTGGCGAAGCTGATGGTCCGGTCGACGGCGAAGGAATCCCGCGCCACGGAAGAGATCTCCGCTCCGGACAGGGTCGACTTGTCCGCGCCCTGGGTGATCATCGAGAACAGCGTGACAATCCCCACACCGCCCACCCAGGCGGTGGAGATGCGCCAGAATTGAAGTCCGCGCGGAAGTGCATCGATGTCGTTCAGGATGGAGGCCCCGGTCGTCGTGAACCCGGACACGCTTTCGAAAATGGCGTTGACGGGCGTGAACTCGCGGCCGTAGAACAGGAAAGGAAGCATTCCGAAAACACAGGCCAGCAGCCAGGCGCCGACCACGATGGTGTTCCCTTCCCGGAATGTCAGTTTATGATGGCCCTTCCGGACGAAAATTAGTGGAAAGAAACCGACCGTCCCCGTGAGAAACGCAGAATAAAACAGCGGAATCCGGCTTGCGTCTCCGGGGGTGATGCACGCGACGAAACAGGACACGGTCATCAGCGCCGTCACCAGCAGCAGCGAGACGCCTATAAACCAAGTGATTATCTTCCAGTTCATACGTTTTTTCTTTACGGGGCAAAGTTATTCCCCCGGGCGTCATTTATCAATACAAAAATTTCTATCTTTGCATTGATAAAATCAATCAAACGGAAGACATGACACTCCAGCAGCTGCGCTACATCATCGCCATTGACGATTTCCGTCATTTCGGAAAGGCGGCCGAATCCTGCGGCCTCACCCAGTCGACCCTGAGCCTGATGGTCAAAAAACTGGAGGAGGAGCTGGACGCGCGCATCTTCGACCGGGACGCGCACCCGGTGGCCCCCACGGAAATCGGCCGGAAGATCATCGACCAGGCGAAAGTGGTTCTCTATAAGGTGGAACAAATCGTGGAGATGACGCGCACGGAAAAAGAGCAGCTCTCCGGGCTGCTCCGGATCGCCCTCATCTCCACCGTGTCGCCGGTGCTGACCCCGGGCATCTTCAAACACATCGGCGCGAACTGTCCTTCCCTCGCCCTGCACGTGGAAGAGATGCTGACCAGCACGATCAAGGAAAAACTGCGGAAGGCGGAGGTGGACATGGGCATCCTGGCGGGGCCGGTGAACGATCCGGACCTGCTGGAGATTCCGCTCTACCACGAACGGTTCCTGGCCTACGTATCACCGGAAAACCCGGCCTACGCCCAGGAAAACATCCGGGTGGAGACCCTCTTCAGCCAGCCCGTCTGGATTATCCGGGACGGTCTGCGGCAGCTGGACCCGCGGGATCTGAAACGCGGGGATTTCACTTATGAACGGTTTTTTGAGGGCGGACGCGTGGGCATCCTGATCCAGGTCGTCAACGACAACGGCGGCCTCACCATCATTCTGGAAACGCACACCGGCTTCATTCTCTACAGCCAGCAGCACTGCCTGCGTCCCATCATCGATCCGGTGCCGTCCCGGACCATTTCGCTGGTCATCCGGAACGACTATATCCACGAAGCCAAGCTGAACGCCGTGGTGGATGCCGTCAAACGGATCATCCCCGGCACCCTGCTTGACAATGTGGTCCGGAAAGGAAAACTGACGCTGTAAGCGCTTATTGAACCTCGACGGCCTCCACCAGGAGGGCGCCGTCCACGGCGACCGGAAGAACGGTCTTCTCTCCGGCCGTTACCACACCCAGGTCCTTGTGGTTGTAGTAGTCGGTCACACGATAGCTGCGGCCGGCAACCAGACCGCGCAGTTCCACCTCCTGAACCGGAGCGTCCTCATGCGTATAGAACGCATAATGAAGGACACCGTCTTTCCGGAGGACATGCGTCTCGGGATAATCAAAGCCGATGTCGTACAGGCCGGAAACGTATTCGCCATGGGCGAGGTCCTTGGTGTAGTAGATGTCCAGGGCGTTCTTCAGCAGGACTTCCCGCTCGGGAGTGAGCAGGTAGCCCTCCTCGCCCTTCTTCAGGCGCGGGTTCTCCTTCGGCCAGGTGAACTTGGTGCCGATGACGGCGCCGATGCCCAGCTGCGTCGGATAATCGTTGCCGCCGTCGGAGAGCTCGATATGGTCGCCGTAATAGGCGGTCTTGGGCGCCAGGGCGCGGAGGACATAGCCCTTGGTGCGGATCTGCCAGCTGCTCAGCGGGTCGGAGGACACCGTCTTGTTGGTGTAAGGCAGATTGTACACGGAGAAGCAGTCGCCGCAGGGGCAGTACTGGAGGACGGCGTGCGGGTTGATGCTCCGGGCGGTCTCATAGATGAGTTTGAAGATACCCGGCAGTTCGCGGGCGACCTTCTCCGGGTCGTCCGGATGGTGGGCCGGGTTGTAGTCCGGCGGAACGCAGTTCATGTACTGGCCGTCCAGCTTGAGGCCCTGGTAGCCGTAATCCTTGAAGAATTTCTCCACAAGCCGTTTCGTTTCGGCCCGGACGTCGGCGTCCACCGGAGAGAGGTACCAGCTGTCCCACCAGGAAATGTCCACGGGCTTTCCGTCCTGGCCCAGAATCACGGCGTCAGGATGCTCCTCCAGGAACTTCGTGCCGGGATCGGCGGCGAACGGCGCCCACCACAGGTCGGCCTTCAGCCCATACTCGTGGATCTTGTCCACCATGTACTTCATGTCGGCGTCCCCGCGAGGGAAACGGTCCGTATTGAGGTCCCAGTCGCCTTCCGCGATCTGGTAGCCGTCGTCAAGCGTGGCCCACTTGAAGCCCAGCTCCTTGACCTTGGGCAGGGTGCCCACGATCTCGTCGATGGTGAACAGCCGCTCATAGCCCCAGGCGCACCAGGCCGGCTCGAAGGCGTCCGGCTCGCTTTCCGGCATCTCCACGCCCACGCATTCCAGCAGTTGGGCGTAATGACGCAGGGCGCCGAAGCAATCGCCCTTGAACACATGGAAGAAGGTCGTGTACGTCTCCAGCGAAGCGCCGTCTTCCAGCACCACGGGGGTGTCGAACTCCTTGACGACGGAAACGGCCGCCGTCTTTTCACCGGCCTTTTTCTCCACCGGCAGGCTCACCCGCTGCGGGACGGGCTCCAGATGGCCGACGGCCAGACCGGCGTCCCGGCGCCAGAGGCAGGTGATGGGAGTTCCTCCACCGTAGTCGGAACCGTTCATGCCCATGAAGTTCTTCTGGTAGAACGTGTCCGGAATGGGGAAGATCCAGTCCGCCCGGGCCTCCGTCGACTGGCCCTGGAAGCTCCAGAAAGCGGGTTCGGGTTCTCCGCCGATCACATCGAAACGGTCCATGGTCCAGCCTTCCACCGACAGCGGGGCGCCGGTGGCGTTGGTGAACGCCGCTTGCGCGATGACGGTGCCCGGGAAGCGCTCGTAGGAGGTCAGGGTCAGTTTCTCAAGAAGCTTTCCACCCTTGTCGGCCGACTCTCCGTAGAAGACGAAGGCCGTTCCCGCTCCGAAGGCGTCGCTGACGGCCTTCTTTTCCGTCCGGACCAGGGAGAAGGCGGGCATTTGCCCGTCGATCTTGATGCCGCTGAAGGCCGCGGCGTCCTTCACGAGGGGCGTGTCGGTGAGGGTCGTCGTGACGGAGAGACGCATTCCTTCGTCCACGGCCACTTTCAAGTCTCCGCTCACCACCGCCCGGTCCCGGGCGCATCCGGCCGCCAGCAGCAGGGCGGACCATCCGACGAGTGCAAATACCAACCTTTTCATGTGTTCCTGTGTTTTGTCAGATAAAGAGAATCTACTTGATGCGTTCCTTGAAGAACTTCGTATAGAGGCCCGGCCAGTTGCTTGGAATCTGGTGTCCGAGCTCGGGATAATAGTACATCACCTTGTCCGTGACGGTGAGGTTGTTGAAGGGCGCCGTGTTCGTGTGCGGCGGGCAGGTGGTGTCCTGCAGGCCGCTGCAGGCGATGACGGCGCACTGGATGCGCGTAGCCAGGTTCTTCGTGTCGAAGTAAGACAGGAAGGTGTACATATCCGCTTCGGTCAGGCCGGAGTGCGTTTCCGTGTACTTCTTCCAGGCGGTCTTCGCGGTACTGGCGGGCCAGGAGACAATCTTGAAATAGTCCGGGTAATCACCCAGGAACGCCACGCAGGGCGCAATGGCGGTGAACGGATAATCGCTCAGGGCCGCGGCGGCATAGGACAATGCGCCGCCCTGGCTGGATCCCTCGCCAAAGAGATTGTTCATGTCGCTGGTCGGGCGCGTGGCCATGAAGCGCACCGCCTGCACGCAATCCATGAACGCGCCCCGGTAGTAATACCCGTCCTTGTCGCCGAACTGGAAAGCGAACCAGTCCCCATAGATGTTGGAGAAGTCCATGTCCAGTCCGTCACCCCGCTTGTTGGCGGGCGCCCGATTGATATACTGGCCCCGGTGCGACAGATAGAACTCGGCATAGTCGCCGTTATTGGCCCCCGGGCAGCTTACATAATTACCGATGGTATCATAGCCGTAGAAATGCATCAGCACCGGATGCGGCTGGCCGTCCTGGGGTTCCAGATAATAACCGCGCACAGTGACGGGCTCCCCGGTCGGGCCGTCCGGAACAGACGGAAACTCCACCAGGTAAACCTTGCATCTCGCGGAACTCTTGCCGGTGATTTCAATGAGATTGGCCTTCAGCTCGATGCTTTCCAACTGCTTCTTGGCATTATCCCAGAAGCTGTCAAAATCCGCTTGCTTGTCCGGCGCGGAAACGAGCTTTTCCGGCGACACGCCGAAGCCGAAAATGCGGGCGGAACGGCCTTTCACATAGCAGCCCGCCTTGTAGAAACCGGGCTCCAGCTCCTGCGGAACGGCCATGTCGATATCCAGCGAGCCGCTCGCCGGCACCTCCACCTCCCGGGTGAAGGTAATCACCTCTTCGCCGGTGTCCTTGGAAATACGGACCTTCGCCTCTGCCTTTACCGCCACCTTGTTCGGGTTTTCGGCATGGATGATGAAGGTGGGTTTTCCGGCATAAATCCAGTTGTTCTCCGGAACCGGAACGGAGAGTTCGAAGTCTTCCAGTTCGGCAGGGTCCACGACGGGTTCATCCACGGGCTCCGCGACGGGCTTCCCGCATCCTGCCAAGATGGCCGTCGCAAGCGCGACGGCCGTCCAGAATAGGTGTGTCCTTTTCATCGAAAGTGGTTATTCCGCCATGGCGAACTTCAGGCCCTGGATCTTGTTCCACTCTCCGCGGGTGAAGTCCGGCATCACGACCGGCATGCTGCCGTGGTTGATGGAGACTTCGGTCAGTTCCACGAGGGAGCTCCACTCGGCGGCGTCATACACGTCCTGGTCCAGCGGAAGACCGTGCTTGAGGCAGTAGATCAGGCGGTAGTCCATGATGAAATCCATGCCGCCGTGACCGCCCACCTGGCGCGCCTTCTCCTCCAGATCCTTGAGGATGGGGTGCTTGTACTGCTCCATGATGGCGTCACGCTCGGCGTCGGACATGTACTCCTCGGCGTCCAGGTCGTCATAGGCCGTGGGCATCTTCACCATGTCGGCGCCCAGGGCGAGACCCTCGTTCGGATACTTGTTCGCAAAGCCCTTGGTGCCCGTCACCTGGTACATCCGGTTGTAAGGACGGGGCGTTACCACATTGTGCTCGACCAGAATCGTCTTGCCCTTGCGCGTGCGGATGAAAGTCATGGTGTTGTCACCGTTGGCGTACTTCTCCACGACACCCTTTCCATAGCGCTTGTCCGCCATCTCCTGACCGGCGAAAGCGTCGGTGTCCATGGCCACGAGGATATCCATCTTGTCACCGCGGTGGATGTCGATGTCCTGGCAGATGGGGCCGATGCCGTGCGTGGGATAGACGTCGCCGTGATGGTCCTTGTTATAGGTCATCCGCCAGTCGCCCTGATACTGGTCCCAGTAAGGCTCCAGGTTGTGGCAGTAGGAACCCTCGACATGGACGACCTCGCCGAAGACACCCTGCTGGATCATGTTCAGGCAGGTGAGCTCGAAGAAGTCATAGCAGCAGTTCTCCAGCATCATGCAGTGCCTGCGGGTGCGCTCGGAGGTGTTCACCAGGTCCCAGCACTCCTTGATGGACGTCGCGGCGGGAACCTCGATGGCTACGTGCTTGCCATGTTCCATCGCATAGACGGCGATGGGGGTGTGGAGCTGCCAGGGAACGGCCAGGTACACCAAGTCGATGTCGTCCCGCTCGCAGAGCTGCTTGTAGCCTTCCTCTCCGCTGTATTCATACAGGGCGCGGGGAGCGCCGAGCTCCTCCAGGATACCCTGGGCCCTTTCCACCCGCTCCGGCAAAAGGTCGCAAAGGGCGACGATGGTCGCGTCTTCAACGAACGGCAGGCGGCGCACGGCGCCGGAGCCGCGGTCTCCCAGACCGACAAGGCCGATGCGGACATGTTCGATGGGGTCGGCCGCGAAGCCCAGCATGCTCTGCTGGTCCGCCGGACGGGCGGGGGTGTTGTAGACAATCTGGTTGTCCTTGACGGTGTAACCGTATTCATCCGTGCTGACCTTCTTGGCGCAGGAGGAGAACACCATGGCGGCCATGGCCGCCAAAACGAAAAGTTTCTTCATGGTTATGGAATTACTCTAACATCAGACTGCGGAAGTCGTCAATGTCTTTCTGGTCGACACCGGCGACATTCAGGAGATAGTTCTCGACGCCCTGGGCGAAGGTGCCGCCTTCACCGGCCAGCTCCCAGAAATATGGAACGACGTCGCTGTACACCCATTCCTTGCGGGTGTTCTTGAAGATGGGCTTGGTATTGCTCTGCTTGTCGGAAGAAGACACGCTGTAGCCCACGGGAGCGAAGTAAGTCAGCTCATATTCCTTGGCGATGTCACCTTCGCGGACGCCCAGCAGACCCATCAGCAGGATGCTCAGGGTACCGGTGCGGTCACGACCCAGGGAACAGTGGAAATGGACCGGCTTGCCCTGGCGCACGCAATTCACCACGAACAGGAAGCATTCCTTGGTCTTCGCGGCGTCGTTGACAAGCATCGTCTTGCCGCCCTGCTCGATGACGGGCGAGCAGTGGAGCAGTCCTTCGACGGCCGGCTCGTGGATTACGTCAGAATTACCACGCAGGTCCAGCTGGGCGCCGATGCCCTCGAACAGGACTTCCTTCTGGCCCTGCTCATTGAGCGGATACGGGGTCCATTTCTCATTCAGACGGCCGCCACGGTACACTTTGCGGTACTTGATAGTCTTTCCGTCCAGGGTCTTCCAGCCGCCCAGGTCACGGCAGTTGCGCGCACCTTCGCCCTTGAGGGTGACACCCTTCTTCTTCTGGACATTTCCGGAGAAGAAGCACTGGTGGATGGTGCCGGTAGTGGTGAAGTTACCCTCGGTAAGGACCTTTCCGCTGGCAGTGGTCACCTTGTAAGTGTACTTGTCGTTGGGGACGAGGTTGGTGATGTTCACATAACGGGCGCCCTCGGCAATCTCCATGTCGCCGGACCAGCCGAGATCGTCGGCCAGGTGGAGCGACATCTTGCCGGACTCCATGTCTTCCTTCTTCCAGCGGAGGCTGTAGGACTGGGGCTTGTCACCGTCGGGCCAGTCAGTCTCCCAGTTGTCCCAGGTGAGGTTCACGCCGTCGAAGCCGCCGTAGTAATCGAAGATCTTGGTGTCCTCCTTATAAGTCTTGTCCGTGTAGGTGACCTCGGTGAGGAATTTCTCCACGAGGGGGCTGTTCGCCAGGACCTTGTCGCCGCTCTTCAGCTCGGGAGCCGCGCCGGACATGGGATCGCCGGCCTGGGTGACAGGTATGTTCTTCTCCGCTCCGGGTGCGGAAATGACGATATAGGTGGACCGGTTCTTCAGATTCGGATTCTGCGTGTACGTGAAATTGATGGTGACGGGCGTCTTGGAAGCCTTGCCGCTTTCCGGAGACACGGTGAGCCAGGCGTCGTCGGGGGTGGCCGTCCAATCGACATTGGACGTGAAAGTAAGGGTGCCGGAGCCGCTTTCGCAGCCGACGTTGAATTCGCTGTCGCCCGAAATGACGATTTCGGGATCCACTTCCGGTTCGGGTTCGGGTTTGGGGTTGTCCTTGCCGCCGCAGAAAGTGCAGAGGGGAAGGACGAGCATCAAGGCCCAGAATTTCTTGTTCATAGACAGGTGTTTTGTGTATTCAGTTCATTCAGACGAGCATCAGGGTGCGGAATTCGGTGATGGTCTCCTGGCTGACGCCGATGGAGAGCAGGTACTTCTCCACGCCCTGGGCGAAACTCTCGCCCTCGCCCACGAAATTGTTCCAGATGTAGTTGGCGGCGCCCTTATAATCCGCCCGGCGGGTCATCTTGGTGGTTTCGCCACCGGAAGTCGCCCACTCGTAGGGGGCGAACTGCGTGAGTTCGTATTCCTTGGAAATGTCCCCTTCATTGACGCCCAAAACGCCCAGCAGGAGCATCGAGAGGGTGCCGGTGCGGTCACGGCCCAGCGAGCAGTGATAGTACACCGGCTTGTTCTCCTTCACGCACTTGGCGACATATTCGAAGCATTGCTTCACTTTGGCGCCGTCGTCTTTCAGCATCTGGGTGTAACCCTCTTCGATGACAGGGGCGCAGAAGTCCATGTAATCCACGGCGGGACCGCTCAGCACGTCGGACTTGCCGCGCAGGTCCAGCTGGGCGAGGATGCCCTGGGCCTTCAGGTCTTCCTTGCCGCGCTTGCTGGTCAGCGTGCTGCCCTGCAGACGGCCGCCGCGGTAAATCATGCGGTATTTCACCATTTTCTTTCCGTCCTTGGTCTTCCATCCGCCCAGGTCGCGCGCGTTGCGCACGTTGGCTTTGAAGAGGACCTGGTATACGAGGCCTTTGGTGTCGAACTCTCCGGAAGTCACCGTCTTGCCGCCGGCACCTTTCACTTCGAAATGATAGTGGGCGCCCGGGCGGAGGTTGATGATGTTCACATAGTATTCGCCGCCTTCGACGTTTATTTCGCGGCTCCAGCCGTCATCCTCCCAGAGTTTTACGGTCTTGTCACCGTCCGCATCGGCTTTTGTCCAGCGGATGGAGTATTCCTGCGGCTTGTCCGCATTGCCCGGAGCGGTGGGACCGTATTTCTCATCCAGGATGTGAGTTTCCGTATAGTCTCTTTCGGGGTATTGGACATCCTCGAGGAATGCCTGCATTTTCGCGTTGGTGACGAGGATGAGGTCCCCGTTCTTCACCTCGGGAGCGGCGTCGGCGAAGGGGTCTTCGGGGGTCGGCTCCTGCCCTTGTCCTTGATCTTGACCTTGTCCTTGTTCCTGCTCCTGTCCATTGTCCGGATCCGGCTTGGTGCAGTAAGCGAGCAGCGGAAGCGCAAGCAGTAAAACAAGCAGTTTTCTCGTTTTCATGGGCGTATATCGTTAAAGTTCGTTGTTACGTCAGAGCGCTATTTCCCGGCCGAAGCGGTCCTTGCAGACCTTGCGGACTGCATCCAGGGAGGTGAAGGCGCCCGTTCCGCCAGCGGCCGTGGTGTTCACGGCACCGGTAAGGTTGCCCGTCTCCTGGCACGCTTCCGGGGACATTCCCTTCACGAAGGCGCTGACAAAACCGGAATTGAAACTGTCTCCGGCGCCGATGGCGTCCACGACCTCCGTGTTGAGGAAAGCGTCCAGCAGTTTCCGGGAACCGTCTTTCCGGACCAGGAGGGAACCCTTCGATCCGCACTTTACCACCATCATGTCGCCCAGATAGGGAAGGACGGCGCCGATGGCGCTCTTCAGGTCTTTCGTGCCCGTCAGGGCCTGGAGTTCTTTCTCATTGGGGAGGAAAACGGTCACCTTGGGAAGGACGGTCCTGTAATCGAGTTTCCAGGTTTCCATCGGATCCCACTGGGTGTCCAGGGAAACGGTCGCGCCGTTCGCAGCGGCGGCGTCCAGAACTTTGTGGATGTCCCGCAGAAGGCCGCTCTGCATGAAAAGGGACGACAGGTGGATGTGCTTCGCCTCCGCGAAAACTTCCGGGGCGATATCGTCAAAGCCCATCACGTCCATCGCGCCTTGATAGGTCAGGTTCGCGCGGTCTTCGTCATAATTCATGCAGATGGTGGCGCCGGTGGGGGTGTTCCCATGGATCAGATACTTGGTGTCGACGCCCTTGGCCTGGAGGGAAGTGCATACCAGTTCGCCGAAGGGATCCTTGCCGACCATGCCCACGAAACAGACCTTGCTGCCGAGGGCGGCCGCGTTGGCGGCGAAGATGGCGGTGGAGCTGCCGAGCGTGACAACCATATCCTTGCAGAACTTCTCCTTGCCGATTTCGGGCTCGGATTCGATGCCGTTCAGGATGATGTCTACATTGAGTTCGCCGATGGCGGCAATGTCGTACTTTTTCATGCTATGTGGTTTTACCTTGCGAAGATGCAAAAAAAATACGATAATATTTCACTTTGTTTCGATTTCTATACAAAAAAAGTATTTCGTTTTGTTTCGTATAAAAAAAACCCTATCTTTGTCCCGACACTAATTCCTCAACCTATGGTCATTTACGATTCCGCCCAAGGCCGCCGTTCCGCCATCCTCCAAATCCTGAAGGACGATTCTTCCGTCAACGTCAGCGAACTCAGCAAACGTTTCGGCGTTTCGGAGGTGACGATCAGGAAAGACCTTCGGATCCTGAAGGAAAGGAAACTGCTGGTCCGGGTGCACGGAGGCGCCATCCTGGGGGCTTCGTCCATGAACGACGAAGTGGAGGAACGTCATGTGAATTTCAAGAAGCTGGTAAACGCACGCGAGAAGGAGGCCATCGGCCGTGCCGCCGCCGCCCATATCAAGAACGGAGACACCATCCTGGTGGACTCCGGCACGACGGCGCAGGAGGTGGTCCGGAACCTGCACCGCTTCGACGACCTCACCATCATCACAAACTCTGTCGGAGCCATGATGGAAGCGTTGAAATATAAGCGTTTCCGTGTCATACTCCTGGGCGGGTCGGTGCGCGAAAACAGTCTTTCCTGCGTGGGGCCGCTGGCCGAGAGCAACCTGAAGCTTTTCTATTGCGACAAACTGTTCCTGGGCGTGGACAGTTTCTCGGTGGAAACCGGCCTTTCCACCCCCAGCGTCGAAGAGGCCAGCACCAATCAAATGATGATTTCGCGCGCCCGCGAAGTGATCGCCGTCTTCGACTCGTCCAAGGTGAACAAACGCGCGCTCGCCTTCATCGCCTCCACCGAAGCCATCGACACGGTCATTACGGACAACAACCTGCCCGCCAATGTCAAACGGCAGCTCAAGGGCATGAAAATCAATGTCGAAACCGTCGTTCCGTAATCAAACCGAAACTCTTTGAAACATTTTCAAAGACACATCAACCAACTGATACACAGCTCATTAGCAAACAATCTCGTTTGTTTCGATTTTTGAAAGTCAAAATTTCAAAACACAAATCGAAACATTTTGTCAGATGTTTTATACATTTGCAATGTTAGATTATCCGCTAATGACACACGATTATAACACTTACAAGGAAATTCTTCAGCAGCCCAAAGTTTGGCTGAAGACCTTGGATTATATCCGCGCGAACAAGAACGAGATTCAGGCGTTCACGGAAAAATACCTTCAGGAAGGATACGAAATCGTGCTCACGGGCGCCGGTACGTCGGCCTATATCGGCGACGCCCTGGAACCCGCCTTGTACACCACCGGTTTCAAGGGCGCGAAAGCCATCGCCACCACCGACATCATCACCAATCCGGAAATGTATTTCGACGGGAACAGCAAGGTGCTGCTGGTTTCCTTCGCCCGTTCCGGAAACAGCCCGGAGAGCGTGGGCGCTATCAAGACCGTGGAAAAGATCGCCGGCAAAGTGGCCCATATCTTCATCACCTGCAACAAGGACGGCCATCTGGCCCGGACCCAGGGGGACAACATCCTCTGCCTCCTCCTCCCTCCGGAGACCAACGACCTCTCCCTCGCGATGACCAGCAGCTATTCCACCATGCTGCTCTGCTGCTCCATGGTGGCCAACATCAGCCGCATCGACGAAGACGCCCCCCTCATCGAGGAAGTCGCCACCTGCGTGGAAAAGGCCATGGCCAAGTATGAGACCGCCCTGCAGGATTTCGCCTCCCGCGATTTCAACCGCGCCATCTTCCTGGGCTCCGGCCCTCTGAAGGGTGTGGCCGAGGAGTGCCGCCTCAAGCTGCAGGAGCTCACCGACGGCGCCGTCATGTGCGCCTACGACTCCTTCCTGGGCTTCCGCCACGGTCCCAAGGCCGTGGTGAAGAACGACTCCGTGCTGGTCTATCTCGTCTCCCCCAACCCGGCTGTCCGCCGCTACGAACTGGACCTCATCCGCCAGGTGACCGCCAACAACCATGTGAAAGGCGTC
>JAEEGH010018963.1_pt1 | contig 14489 bp, 6 predicted proteins | sample 9134181 | NCBI WGS metagenome assembly JAEEGH01 (sample SAMN16246544, study PRJNA631951) | gut metagenome | biome: gut microbiome; feature: rumen; material: DP-attached | host: Bos | place: Iran: Karaj | collected 2018-10 | reverse complement strand
CCCATCTTTTCTACCTTCACACCGTTGATGCTCATATCAGCCATGTTCAGTGTGACATAATAGACGCTTTCTCCGGCATTGGCCTTGAAGTTGCCGCCGCCACCGGCAATGAAGTCGCCCGTGATGCCGCCAGTCATCATGTCGGCATTCACCTGGCTGTCCCAGTTGCCGGGCTCCTTCTGGAACTTGAACTCGTTGCCCCAGCCATTCGGGTCGGCGCAATAGAGGTAGCCCGTATAGATGCCACTTTCGTCGGTTAGAGCCAGCTTCTGCTCAGCATTGGCCCAGCCGTCGGTGGCACCGATGAAATATATGTATGGGTCGAAGTTGAGCGGGGTAATCTCATAGGTCATTTCGAGGGCGTTGATGGTGAAGCGGTAGAACTTGGCTGAGCCATCGACGTGGAACGAATGGTCGCCGCCGAGGTTATAGCGGCGGTCGAAGCTGCCGCTGAGGTCTTCGCTGGCTCCCTTCGTGCCGAAGAGCTGGTTCCAGTCGCCAGTGTCGATGGCATCGAGTGCATCGGCATCGCCGAAGGCAAACCACAGTTCTCTTCCGCCTGTAAAGACATAGGTGAATATGGGATCCTCGAACACGTCTTTGTTGCTGTGCGACATCTTCATGCTCTTGTCGTTGCCCCAAGTTCCCATGTCGCCGATGAGATAGTAGGCATCGGCAATGTTGACAGCCTCAACCTTGAAGGTCTGCTCCATCATGTCGATGGTGACGCGGATCTTCTTGGCACCCTTCACGCAGAACGAGTTGTCGCCTCCGAGTTCTGAGCGGCGGGCAATCTTACCCTCCTTGGCCTCGTTGTCGCCGCCTACGATGCCGTAGAGCTGGGTCCAGTCGCCTGCTGCGATGGCGTCGCAAGCCTGGTCGTCACCGATGGCAAACCAGGTGTCGCCGGCAGCAGCGTCGAAGGTCACGGTGAATACGGGATCGACATAGACGTCCTCGTCGCTATGCTGGAACTTGATGGTGCGGTTGATAGCCGAGCTCTGCCAGTCGTTCGGACCGCCGACGATGTAATAGGCGGGAGCGATGGTCAGCTTGTTGAGCGGCGTGAACGTATAGGTGTTCTCGGCAAAGTAGTTCTCGCCGGGTTTGCCGATGATGGCTACGGCGTCGCCACCTGTCACGGTATAGAGTACGGTACGCGTATAGAGCTGAACGGTAGCAGGATTCTTGGTAATCTCCTCGAAGTAAGCCGACTGCAGCTTAGCGGCATCGACGGCGATGGCACCGTCCTCGCCAATGGTGTTGGCATCGACGACAACCGAAGTGGAGAAATCGGCCTCACGAGCCACTTCCACCTCTGCCTTCAGGATGGTATTGGCCGGCATGGCACCCTCAGTAACAGTGACTGTGCCTATCGAAACAGGATTGCTTGTACCCTCTTCTTCGTTGATATAGTTGGCCAGGTCGACTGTCGTGGGAACACCGGTGGTGCTGACATTGACGTCAGTCACCGCGAGCGCGCTCTCCGGCAAATATGCCTGGGGGCCTACCTCCGGGTCGAAGTTCTCAGTACATGCTGCAAGACCTATGCTCAGAAGAGCGGTCATGAATATACTTGACTTTTTCATAATTATCTGTTTTCAATTATCAATTATCTGTTTTCAATTACAAAGTTGACGGTCTTCTTCTTCAGGTCAACCTTCATCGTGATGGTACCACCGTCGAAAGCGCCGAAATTCCATGAGCCTTTGTAGAAGGTGGTCTTATCCCACATGATAGCGCCTTCATAGCTGCCATCCTTGAAGCTGACATCCACGCCAGCGTCAGCCTCCTGCGGACCCATAGAGGTGAGGTCCCAACCCAGCAGCTCACGGTAGAAGCGGAACTGCAGCGGGTCGATGGCAGGAATATCGAAGGTGCCATAGTAGACGTCGCTGCCGATCTCGTCGTCCTTCTCATACAGGCGCCAGGGGATATAAGTCTCCAGATTGCCAGCATTAGGAGTTGCCCAACCGGTGGGGTTACCAACCAGATAGATGTAGGCGGGACTCTTCACGGCATTGTATGCTGCCATGTGCTTGAAGGTGACATAGTTGTCAGAGACAATGCCAGTGTTGGGGATTTCCTCGTCGTTGGCATTGAACAGACTGGAATAGACACGCAGGGCAACCTCGCGGAAGCCTTTGTCCTCATAGCTGTCGGCATCCTTGAAGCCGTCCAGGTCGCAGATGGACTCGGCAATCTCCTCGCCGCTGATGTTGGCGTTGCAGGAGGTGTAGGTAGACTTCAGGTATTTGGGTGCACCGCCCTTGGTGTTCCACGTCACGTTGCCGCCTTCCACCAGACCCACCTGAATCTGATAGGTAGCCAGGGCGTTGAAGCCGTAGTTCGGCTGTGACCACGTCAGGTTGACCGTGTTGTCTGCAGCCAGCTGGATGTACTGGTCAGCTACCGGAGAGGCATTGATGATGAATGTCGTAGGCTGGGTCACTGTCGGGTTGCTGCCATTGTCGTCACTGCACGATGTCAGCATCGGCAGGGCGGCTACCATGGCCAGCAACAAACTGTTGAATATCTTTTTCATATTAATTGTCTATTATCAATTATCAATTCTCAATTTGCTTAATACCCAGGGTTCTGAACCAAGTTGGGGTTGTTGGTCAGGTCGTTGTTAGGAATAGGATAGATGAAGCGATAGGTAGGAACGTTGTAGTGTCCAAAGCGTATCTGGTCAATGCGTGCGCGGCCCTCGAACCAGAACTCACGTATCCACTCCTCCTCGATTTCTGAAAGGTCGTAGGTGTTGTGTGTCACGGCATGAGCGCGGTTGCGGATGGCATCCATCTTCTCCTTGGCAGCAGCTGTAGAACCATTCAGACGAGTCTCTGCCTCAGCGTAGGTGAGGTAAGCCTCAGCAATACGCATCAGCGGCAGGTCGGTATCCACCTTGGCCAATGAGCTGGCAGGCTTGCCGTCAGAGCGGACATTGCGGAACTTCACGCAGCCATAGCCCTGCTTCTCCTGAGAACGGTCGGTGATGTCGCGCGAGAAACCTGTGGTATAGAACAGGGCGCGGTCGTCGCTGGCTGCTGACGTAATATCGGTGACAGCCAGTGTGCTCTCAGGTGCAGAAACACCCTTGCCGAAGAAGGCATCGACCAGCTGGCCGGTAACAGCCATACACTTACCCCAAGAGACATCCGTGCCAGAAGGAATGATGACGTCCATGTCGCTGGCATCGCGCTTGGCGTATGTAGAGAGCACCAGGAAGTGCATGGAGCCGTGGCTCTGCGTCTTGATACCATCGTTGAGGATGGGGAAGATGTTCTCGTACTGTGCGCCATTGGTGTCGTTGTCGGCCAGGAACAGCATCTGGTAGGCAGAATATTCGCTCGTGCCTGTGGTGTTCAGCTTGTAGTAGCCGTTGTTGATGACCTTCTCAGCATACTCCTTGGCCTTAGCCCACTGGGGTGTGCCAGTATAAATCTCTGCATTGAGGTAGAGACGGGCGAACAGCATCCATGCAGCCACCTTGTCGACGCGGCCATACTGGTTAGTACCGGGAGCGGCCAAGTCACTTTCAATCTCCTGCAGCTCCTTCTCGATATAGCTGAAGTACTCGCCACGGGTATAGCGTATGCCGGGCTCCTGGCTGACATGCTCAATGAAGGCGGCGTTGGCATACAGGTCCATAATGTAGTAGTAGAGCAGTGAGCGGATGAAACGCACCTCAGCACGCTTCTTCTTGATGTCCTCAGAGCCGTCGTCGCCTACAGAGTCCAAATAATAGTTACACAGCGTGATGGAGAAGAACAGACGGTAGTACAGACCTACCGAGCTGGCATTGTCGGCACCCCATGACTTGCTAAGCAATTCGGGCAGACCCGTGTCGTCCCACTGCCAGCTGGCTTCGCCTGTGGGGAACTCGTTCATCTCCCAGCTCTTACGGTAGAGGTCAGAACGGCCCTCGTCGATGTCTGCAATATCCTTGTCTCCGTCAGGTCCGACCTGTCCGGTCAGTACGAAGCTGGAGTAGATCTTGTTGAGCAGTGCGTTGGCATCCAGTTCACTGGTCTGCATCGGGTTGATGTTGTCAACATGCAGGTCGTTGACGCAGGAGGTCAGCGTCAGGCTCAATACGATTTGACAAATGACAAATGATACACCTGTCAGAAGTCTCCTGTATATCTTGGTTTTCATAATTATCAGTTTTCTATTTTCAATTTTCAATTACTTAGAAGTTCAGACTCACACCAAGGATGCCGACGAACGGACGCGGATAGATGTTGCCATCGTAGCCACCGTCGATTTCCGGGTCAAGACCCTTGTAGTCGGTGATGGTGAAAACGTTCTGAGCAGTTACGTAGACACGGCCGCTGGCCTTCAGACCAAAGAGTTTGTCGAATGAGTAGCCAAGGGTGATGTTGTCGCACTTCAGGAACGAGGCGTTCTGGATGTAGTAGTCGCTCAGGGCACCCTGCAGGTTGGCGGTATGCCAGTTCTTGGGACGAACGATGTCCAATACGTTACGCCATGCATTGCCCTGGAAGAGCTTCGACAGGGACAGGTCAGAGTTGCCGGCTTCCACACCATTATATACATAGTTGTTGAGGCTTGCACGGAGTGAGAAACCGAGGTCCCACTGCTTGTACATCAGCTTCGAGGTGAAGCCCATGGTCACGTCGGGCGTGCTCTTCTTGTAGTAGTAGCGGTCGTCCTGGTTGATGATGCCGTCAGCATTGCGGTCGACATACTGGCCGTCAATGGGCTGTCCGTTGACGTCGTAGACCTGCTGGTAAGTGTAGAAGGCCTCGACAGCGTTGCCAACGTGCCATGACTTGATACCGTCGGAACCACCGTCACCGATGGCGAGTCCGCCATGCAGAATCTTGTAGTCGTCGCCTGAGCTGGCCACGAGTTCGTCAATCTCGTTCTTGTTCCAGGTGAAGTTGTAGCCTAACTGCCAGCTCCAGTCTTTGGTCTGGATGGCGCGCCAGTTAGCTGCAAACTCAAAACCGGTGTTGTGCAGCGAACCAATGTTGCTGGTCAGCTTGTTGGAGAAGTTCGTACCTACGGGGATGACCACAGTGTTGATCAGGTCCTTTGTCTTACGATGGTAGAAGTCGAGGTTGATGGTCAGACGGTCGTTCAGGATACCGAAGTCCAGACCGGCATTCCATGTCGTGGTCTTCTCCCATGTCAGGGCGTTGTTGTAAGCATCGGGACGATAGGTACGTCCGTCCTCGTTGAACAAGGGGTAGTACGCACCCTGCTTGTTGGGCGTATAGGTCGGGATGTAGGTGAAGTCACCGATACCTTCCTGCTGACCGGTGATACCCCAGCCTGCGCGGAACTTTAAGTCAGAGAGCCACTTGACGTCTTTCAGGAACGGCTCGTTGTTGATCTTCCATGCCAGTGCCACTGACGGGAAAATACCCCACTGCTCGTTCTTGCCGCCGTTGCTGGTAATCCAATTGAAGCGTGACGAACCGTCAGCACGCAACGTGGCGGTGATGAGGTAGCGGTCGAGGAAAGAATAGTTCAGACGTCCGAAGAATGATACCAGGTAGTTCTCGGTTTTGTATTCAGTAATACCTTCAGAAGGCATATACTGTTTTCCTGCCAAGGGGTTGCCGTCGGCGTCAAGCTTCTGAGAGGTCGAGGGATAGTAGCCCGTGTAGAAATAGTCAGTCTTCTTGTGGAAGTGCTGCCACTCGTAACCGCCCATGATGTCGAAGTGATGGTCGTCGTTGAAGTCCTTCATGTACTGTGCATACATGTTGAGCGACAGGTTGTAGGTGTCCTGCTTGTTCCAGCCCTGATTTCCGTAGTAGTAGGTTCCCGAACCGTAGGTGTAGGGTGACTGCCACTTGTTGCTCTTACCAGAGGTGATGTCCATACCGGCATTCAGGTGCAGGTGCAGGTCCTCTAAACCGTGTATCTTATAGTCCAATTCCAGATTGCCTACCAATGCCTTCGTCTTACCCTTGTCAGAGTAGTTGTTCAAGGCTGCGACGGGGTTGCCGGTGGCATAGGTGTTGATGTTGGTTGACCAAGCGGTGTCTTCCCAGTCGGTTGTACTGCCCCACTGCCAATAGCCACCGAAGCCGTTGTCCTTGTTGTTGTCATAGACGGGCTTGGTAGGATCCATGTAGATGGCATTGCCGATAGCAGAACCGCTGTTGGCATAGGTGGTCTTCGAGTACATGCCCTTGGCGTTGAGGTTGACCGTCAGGTGGTCTTCCAAGAATGTCGGTGACACGTTGACGCTGGCCGTATAACGCTGGTAGTTGCTGGTTCTGACGATACCGTTCTGGTCGGTGTAACCAAGGCTGACGCGGTAAGGCATATTCTTCAGACCGCCTGAAAGGGTGATGTTGTGGTCGGTGCTGACAGCGGTGCGGTAGATTTCGTCCTGCCAGTCAGTGTTGGCGAACAGGTGGTTGCCGTTAGCATCGTAATAACCCAGGTTGGCATAATAGTCACTGGCCAGATATTCCTCTTCTGAGAGACCTTTCTCCGTCATCACCTGGTTTTTGACGTATTTCTGGAAGTCTGAGGAGTTCATGACATCCATCTTGTTACGAACAGTACTGATGGATACGTTACCGTTGTACGAGATGCTGGGCTTGGCGCCCTTGCGGCCCTTCTTGGTGGTGATGATGATCACACCGTTAGAAGCGCGGCTACCATAAATAGCGGTAGCTGAAGCATCCTTCAGCACGGTGAACGACTCGATGTCGTTCGGGTTTACCAAGGAGAGGGGGTTCGAAGCACCCTGCATACCGTAGTTGTCCATGGCCAGACCGTCGATGACAATCAACGGGTCGTTGGAGGCATTCAGTGACGAACCACCACGAATACGAATGGTGGCACCGCCGCCAGGCTCACCACCGCCATTGGTGATGTTGACACCGGCGACCTTACCCTGCAGGGCATCCTGTGCACTGGTAATCAGTCCGTGGTTCATCTCGTCGGGCTTGATGGCCGTCACAGAACCTGTCAGGTCGTTCTTCTTGGCGCGGCCGTAACCGATGACCACCACATTTTCCAATACGGCGGCATCGTCTTGCAGCGTTACCTCAACAGAAGGAGCAGCCTTGACTGTTGCTGTCTGATAACCGATATAGCTGACGCTGATGTCGGCACCCTGATTAGCTTTCAGGACGAAGTTACCATCGAAGTCAGTGACCGTGGCGGTTTGTGTTCCGACCACACGTACAGTAGCACCGATGATTGGTTCACCCATAGCATCCTTAACATGACCTTTGACGTCTATTTGCGCAAAGGCTCCTACCGATAGGAATAGTCCAAGCATGAGGACGAGCATCCTAAACGGAATTTTAATGTTTACCTGCTTCATCAATTCATTTTTTAAAGTTAGTATAATATAATGTTTGTTCTCGAAATTCGAAAGATTTGATTTAAATCAAGTGCAAAGATATGAATTGTTTTAATTCATTGATACTTTTTTTCATATAAATACGTTATTAGGTTTGTGCAAACGTTTGCATTGACGTTTGTTAATAAATAAATAAGGTATGATTCCAACGAACGGAACTTTTCAATAACTTTGCATGCAGAAGCGTACGAAATGTTTCCGCTCTGTATAAAAACTAAGAACCAGATGAAAGAGAAAACGCCATTGACAATGAAGGACATAGCCCGAGAGTTTGGTATCTCGGTGGCTACTGTTTCGCGTGCGCTGAAAGATTCCCCCCGCATCTCGGCAGAGCGCAGGGCTGCTATCCAGCAGTATGCCCGTGAACACAACTTCATCCCTAATGTGCTGGCAGAATCGCTTCGCCACTCAAGGGTGCAACCCATCAAAGTGATTGGTGTCATCGTGCCAAACTTCGTACATTACTATTTTGCCTCGGTGCTTGCGGGCATTGAGGAAGAGGCTGCCAGACGCGGCTATCGTATTATGGTGGCCACGAGTCAGGAGCAATATAAGCGTGAGGCAGGCATCTGTCAGTGGTTCTATGAAAACAAAGTGTGTGGCATCATCGTGTCGCAGGCCAAGGACACGAAGGACTATCAGCATTTTCTGAACCTAATGGAAGCTGGTATACCGGTGGTGTTCTATGATAGAATATGTACGGGCGTGAACGCAAGCCGTGTGGTGGTCGACGACTATATGGGAACCTTCAATGCAGTGACGCACCTGATAGAGACTGGTTGTAACCGTATTGCCTTCTTCGGTTCCGCCATGACATTGGAGATTTCGAAGAACCGCTTTAATGGCTATAAGGATGCACTCCTGAAACATGGTTTGACGTACGACGAGTCCTTGACGCGCATTTGCGACAATCGTGCCGATGCTGAGACCATAGCCCCAGAGTTGTTGCAGATGGAGACACCACCCAATGGATTCTTTGCCGTCAACGATGACACAGCTATCGGTATCCTCTATACAGCCAAGCGCATGGGTTTCAAAGTGCCTGAGGATATCAGCATTTGTGGCTTTACCAACGGCTATCGTGCCATTGCCTGTGACCCCATGCTGACTACTGTTGAACAGCGTGGTGTCAAGGTGGGCGAAGAAGCTGCCGACATTCTGATTGGTCATGTCGAAGGCCGCATTCCTCTTGAGAAGGCCGAGCGCCGCATTGTAAGAACGCGCTTAGTCATCCGTGGTACTACAAGATGAGATATGAGATAAGAGTTAAAAGATAAGAGATATGAAACAAAGACCTAATTTACCGTTTTGGAGTTTGTGGAACCTCAGTTTTGGGTTCTTTGGCGTACAGATTGCATATGCCCTGCAGTCTGCCAACATTTCGCGTATTTTCCGCACATTGGGTGCTGATCCTCATGACCTGAGTTTCTTCTGGATACTGCCACCGTTGATGGGTATTCTGGTGCAGCCTATTGTAGGTACGCTGAGCGATAAGACGTGGTGTCGTTTTGGGCGCCGCATACCCTATCTGTTCGTTGGTGCTGCTGTTGCCGTAGCAGTGATGTGCCTACTGCCCAATGCCGGCTCATTCGGTATGACGGTGGGTGCTGCACTCATCTTCGGCCTGATTGCTCTCATGCTGCTCGACACCAGCATCAACATGGCTATGCAGCCATTCAAGATGCTTGTCGGTGATGTCGTTAACGAGGAGCAGAAAGCCAAAGCGTATAGCATCCAGTCATTCCTCTGCAATGCCGGCTCCGTAATGGGCTTTTTGTTCCCCTTCATCTTCACGGCCATAGGTCTTAGCAACGTGGCTCCAGAGGGTGTCGTTCCTGATTCTGTGATCTGGTCGTTCTATATCGGTGCACTGATTCTGATACTCTGTGTGTACTACACCACCAGCAAGGTTAAAGAGATGCCACCAAAGGAATATGCTGAATATCACGGCCTTACGGAGAAGGAAGAAGGCTCTGCCAACTGGTTCGTATTGTTGAAGAATGCCCCCTCAACCTTCTGGAAGGTCGGACTGGTGCAGTTTTTCTGCTGGGCCGGTTTCCTCTACATGTGGACCTATGTTGTCGATGCTGTCGCTGAGACTGTCTGGGGTACTACCGACCCCACGTCCGAGGGATATCAGGTGGCAGCCAACTGGACGGGTGTGCTCTATGCCATCCAGGCTGTCGGCTCCGTGGTTTGGGCTACAGTACTGCCTCGCTTTAAGAATATGAAGATGGCCTATGCTGTCAGTCTGCTTATTGGTGCTATCGGCTTTGCCATGATACCTTTCGTACCTAACCAATACGGTCAGATTGTACCATTCCTGCTTATCGGTTGTGGTTGGGCTGCTATGCTGGCTATGCCGTTTACCTTTGTTACTAATGCTCTCGAAGGCTATGGTCATATGGGAGCATATTTGGGCTTGTTCAATGGTACCATCTGCCTGCCTCAGATTGTTGCAGCACTCTGTGGCGGTACAGTTTTCTCACTGGTTGGCGGCCATCAGTCAACCATGATGATTGTCTCTGGTGTCCTGCTCATTGCCGGTGCTTTGAGCGTAGGTGTGATAAAGACTAAAACAAATGCTTGCACAAACAATTAAAACTAATAATATGAAGATACTATTTAATGTGGAATACCGCACCTCGTTCGGCGAGGATCTGGTGCTGAACATCCTGTCAGAAGATGCTACGAAGAGCTCGCAACACAAGATGACCACCCTTGATGGCTACCATTGGTTCGTGGAGCTGACTATAACGCACAAAGGTGCATTCATCGACTATTATTACAGTCTGCTTCGCGGTGACGAAGAAGCTCGTCACGAGTGGCTTGTGGAGCCCCACCGTCTGGAGTTTGCAACCAGCAAGGCCAGTCGTTATACGGTTTACGACCACTGGATTGATATTCCTGAAGACAGCTATATGTACAGCTCTGCCTTCACAGAATGTATCATGGCCCGCAAGCGCGAGTTTAGTACCAAAACAGAATACGTACGAACAGTTCGCCTGAAAGTCCGTGCTCCACAGCTGCGACTTGGCGAGCGTCTGGCCATTATCGGTGAACCAGCATTGTTAGGTGGCTGGGACATCAAGAAGGCCGTTCCCATGACTGAGCACGAATGCCACGAGTGGGTGGTCAGCCTCGATGCTCACAAGCTGCCTGTCGGACAGTTCGAGTTTAAGTTTGTCATCCTTGACACCGAACCCGACTTCACACCCATGTGGGAACAGGGTGCAAACCGCACTATCGACCTTCCCCTGCTGAGTGACAATGACGTGATGGTCTACGAACTGTCCCAAGCCTATTTCCCCATCTATCCGTGGAAGGGAGCAGGCGTTGTCGTACCCATCTTCTCACTGCGTAGCGAGGGCTCGTTCGGTGTAGGCGACTTTGGTGACCTGAAACTCATGATTGACTGGGCTGCCAAGACTAACCAGCGTTTCCTACAGGTGTTGCCCATCAACGATACCAATATGACAGGTACCTGGCAGGACAGCTATCCTTACAACAGCATCAGCATCTACGCTCTACATCCGCAATATACGGACTTCCGTCAGCTTCCTGAGATTAAAGATGAAACATTAAAGATTAAATATGAGGAGCTGAGACAAGAGCTGAATGCCTTGCCACAGATTGACTATGAGCGTATGTTCAAGGCAAAGATGGACTATCTGCGCATTCTGTTTAAGCAGGAGTGGGCCACCATCAGTCGCCGTGCCACCTATAAGGAGTTCTTCGAACAAAACAAGGAATGGCTCGTGCCCTATGCTGCCTTCTGTGTCAATCGCGACAAGTACGGAACCGCCGTCTTCTCCGAGTGGCCCAAGGAAGCCAATAGCCAAAAGCTCAAAGCCAATAGCCAACTTAACTTCTGGTACTACGTCCAGTACAACCTCGACGCCCAGATGCACGGTGCCCATGAATATGCCCGTAAGAACCGTGTGGTGCTCAAGGGCGACATCCCCATCGGTATCAGCCGCGATGGTGTGGAAGCCTGGGTAGAACCCAAGTATTTCAACCTCAATGGACAGGCTGGTGCGCCCCCCGATCCCTTCTCTGCCGACGGCCAGAACTGGGGCTTCCCCACCTACAACTGGGACGAGATGCTGAAGGACGGCTGTCAGTGGTGGGTACGCCGTTTCCGCAAAATGGCACAATATTTCGATGCCTACCGCATTGACCACGTCCTCGGGTTCTTCCGTATTTGGGAGATTCCTGTGCCTGAGAAGTCTGGCCTGGAGGGTCAGTTCAGTCCTGCCCTGGGCCTGAGCCGTGAAGAGATAGAGGCCTATGGCATTCATGGTCATGACGACCTGTTCCTGGTCGACCACAAACGCTCAGACCGTTGGCATCCGCGTATTGCCGTGCAGTATCAGGCTCCCTACCAGAATCTGGACGAAGGTGAGAAATACAACTTCAATCGCTTGTATAACGACTACTTCTATCGCCGTAACAACCACTTCTGGTATCAGGAGGCCATGAAGAAACTGCCTCGTCTGACGCAGGCCACACGCATGCTGTGTTGTGCTGAAGACTTGGGTATGGTCCCCGACTGTGTACCCTGGGTGATGAACGAGTTACGCATCCTGTCGCTGGAGATTCAGACCATGCCGAAAGATTCGAACATCCGTTTCGGCAAGCTGTCGCACAATCCCTACCGTAGTGTATGCACCTTCTCAACACACGACATGCCAACGCTACGTCAGTGGTGGGACGAAGATGCAGAGCAGACACAGGCCTACTACAATGGTCCGTTGCGTCGTAGCGGTGACGCACCCCATCCGCTACCTGGCTGGTTGGCAAAGGATATTGTCAGTCGTCAGCTGACGTCGCCTTCCATGCTTTGTCTCCTGTCGCTGCAAGACTGGCTGAGCATCGATGAGCGTCTGCGTCTGCCCGATCAGAACGCAGAGCGCATCAATATTCCAGCTAACCCACGGCATTATTGGCGCTATCGCATGCACCTTACTATCGAGCAGCTCCTTGCCGCTGACGACCTCAACTACGAAATAAGCACATTAATCAAACAAAGCGGACGAAAATAATATGAAACGACTATTTCTTTTCATCAATTTCTCATTTCTCATTGCTCATTTCTCATTTGGCACAAGCGTGACGTCGCCCAATGGTAATGTGGTGTTGAATTTCAGCGTTGAGGATGGCAGACCGGTCTATTCTGTAACTTACAAGGGACGCCCTGTGGTGCTACCCTCACACCTTGGACTGGAACTGGCCAAGGACAAACACGCCTCAATGGGACTTGACGAGCGCGACCTCATGGACGGTTTCTTCTTGGAAAAAGAAGAGACGTCGACCTTCGACGAGACGTGGCAACCCGTATGGGGTGAGACACGCGACATCCGAAATCATTACAACGAGTATGTTGCGACTCTGTCGCAACAATGGCGCACAGCACCGCCTAAAAGTCACGGTGGCATGCAGCTACAGCCCCGTCTTCATCGTCGTCACATGCTGATTCGCTTCCGTGTCTTCGACGACGGCATCGGTTTCCGCTATGAGTTTCCACAACAGCCCGAACTCGTCTACTTCCTCATCAAGGACGAACGGTCGGAGTTCAGAATGACTGGTGACCATACCGCCTGGTGGCTGCCTGGCGACTACGACACGCAGGAGCAGGAGACTCAGGAGACCAAGCTCAGCGAGATTCGCGGACGTATGAAGGAAGCTGTCAACTGGGGCAACTCATCGGTGGCCGTATTCTCAGAGACTGGTGTACAGACCTCCTTGCAGATGAAGTCGCAGGACGGCCTATATATCAACATCCATGAAGCAGCCTGTGCCGACTATGCCACTATGCACCTCGAACTGGTAGACGCAGAGACCTCTGCACTCACGACCCAATTGGGTGGTGGCAGCAATGCCTATACACCCAACCCACAGCCCTCAAAGTATTATTCAAATCTCACATCTCAAACCTCAAATCTCAAACCTTTCACGTTTGTCAGCCATCTGACACCAGACGCCACTGGTCTAAAGGGTTGCATGCAGACACCTTGTGAGACACCCTGGCGTACGGTGATGGTTTCTGACGATGCTCGTGACATGCTGTCCAGCAACCTCATCCTCAACCTCAATGAGCCCTGTAAGCTGGAGGACACCAGCTGGATTCACCCCACAAAATACTGTGGTGTGTGGTGGGAGATGATAGTAGGCAAGTCATCATGGCACTACACTGATGAGTTCCCCAGCATCAAGCTCGACCAGATTGACTGGAAGACCGTCAAGCCCAATGGCCGTCATGCTGCCAACAACGAGAAGGTGAAGCGCTACATCGACTTCGCTGCCAAGAATGGTCTCGACCAGGTGCTCGTCGAAGGATGGAACGTGGGATGGGAAGACTGGGCAAACATGTGGAAGCGCGACGTCTTCGACTTCCAGACGCCCTATCCCGACTTCGATATCAAGATGCTCAACGACTATGCCCACTCCAAGGGTGTCAAACTGCTGATGCACCACGAGACGTCGTCGTCGACGCAGAACTACGAGCGCCACATGGAAAAGGCCTTCCAGCTCATGAACAAATATGGCTACGATGCCGTGAAGACGGGCTATGTGGGCGACATCATTCCTCGTGGCGACCACCACTACTCGCAGTCGATGAACAACCACTATCTCTATGTCGTCAAAGAGGCTGCCAAGCATCACATCATGGTCAACGCCCATGAGGCCACGCGTCCTACAGGTCTTTGCCGCACCTATCCCAACCTCGTAGGAAACGAGAGTGCACGAGGTACAGAGTATGAGGCCTTTGGCGGTTCTCGTCCTGATCACACCTGCATCCTGCCGTTTACACGTCTGCAGGGCGGCCCCATGGACTACACCCCGGGCATCTTTGTCACCAAGCTAAACACCTGGAGCGACAACACCTCATGGGCACGCATCACCATCGCCGGTTCGCTGGCCCTCTATCTGACGATGTATTCGCCCCTGCAAATGGCTGCAGACCTGCCTGAGCACTACGAGAAGTTTGACGATGCCTTCCAGTTCATCCGCGACGTGGCCTGCGACTGGGACGAGAGCATCTACCTTGAGGCCGAACCTGCCGACTACATCACCGTAGCCCGTAAGGCCAAGGGTACCGACAACTGGTTCATTGGAGGCAAGT
>JAEEGH010018957.1_pt1 | contig 14490 bp, 16 predicted proteins | sample 9134181 | NCBI WGS metagenome assembly JAEEGH01 (sample SAMN16246544, study PRJNA631951) | gut metagenome | biome: gut microbiome; feature: rumen; material: DP-attached | host: Bos | place: Iran: Karaj | collected 2018-10 | reverse complement strand
GTTTCCGGATCCTGTGTCAGCGCCTTGAACGTCTGCGCTACGCACGGGAAGCATTCAGTAGACTTGTTCTGTTGATAAGTAAACATCTTCTCAATTCTGCTTCAAGGTTACTAATCTCTGTTCCATAGTCGGGTGTCTCCTTCAGATTCACCGTCTTCTTCACCACCAGCTGGTGACGCTCCTTCGAGAGCCACACCTCCAGTCTGGAGTCCTGAGTGGTCAGCGGACGCTCCATCGGGTCAGGGCTTGGCGTACCGCCCAGCTCGGCGATGATGCCATCGAACTGCTCCTTCATCTCTCCGATCAGGTCACCGGCCTTCTCCGAGGCTTCCAGCTGTACGAACCTCCTGGGGTTGCGCTTGCCCGTTGTGCTCCACATCTGGGCCTTTCCTACCTGCACCACGTTCTTCTTCGTGGGCTTACCTTTCTCTTCCGGTCTGACGGTAATCACGCCGTCCTTACCGTTCACTCGTGCTCTGTACGAGAAATCCTTCTCAAAAATCTTTTCTTCCATTGTTTTTACCTTTTTTACTTTTTTACCTTTACAATATCGTTCAGTGTTTCGAAAAGTGCAAGACTCTGCGGTAACACCTGAGGGATATCCATACGGCCTGGTTTCAGCACTGTGTTCAGTTGCTGGTAAGCATCCCAGTATGAAATGGGCTCGTCATGGCGCATCAGCGCAATGAGTTGCTCAGAGGTCTCATTGATCTGAGAAGAGTTCAAGGGATAAGGTGTGCCGTCATGAAGCAGCTCGTTCTGAGAGTCATGTAGGATACGCTTCTCCACAAGCAGGCCTATCAGCCTCAGCATCCCTTCACGATCCATCAGTGCAGATTTCATAGCAGACACCCTCTCAGCCCTGATCTTCTGATAAGGCTCATAGTCTGCAGACCACTGCTCAGCCTTGGCCAATACCATCTCCAATGAATACTTGTCCTTTCGGCTCTGACCACCATAGCAAGTATAATTGCTGACAACGTCCTGAGCCCCGAGGATTGTCTGATTGTGGCAGACCTTCACCATAGGCCCTATCCCCAGCTGCGCTCCCTTCTGATGATAGGCAACCGCGAGACAGGTTACGATGTCGTCAGTCTCATCACATCGGATCTCGATGTTCGCATATACTCTACGGAGCAGATGCGCCTCGATGGCTTTCTCGCCATATTTCTCCTCCAACTGTGGAAGTATGGTCACACCAGGACGTTTTGAGTCACGGTTGGCAGCAGCGAAGATCTCCTGAATCACCGGCTTTAATCCGTGCTTCTCAAACATATTCAGCACCTCATGAATGAGGGCGAAGTGATAGATACCTCCTACAGGATCACCCGTAGGCAGATTCTCATGATAGCTCCTTTCGAGCTCTTCGAGTGTCAGTACCTGTACTGGCTTCTCGGCAAAGTTCAATTGTTTTTGTTCCATAGTTTAAAACGTTTTTACTAGTTTCTGGATGAAAGCTAAGTCGTTCACCTTAAACGACATGAAGTAGGTCTTCGAACCGTCCTCGCGGGCCTTGCCCTCGCGGCGCTCCAGAGTGAAGTCCACCATGGCCATCTGATCTTTGTAGTCTTCAGGCTTGTAGTCCTTTACCAGATTCCAGATCCTTTCAGCCACGCGGCCGAAAGCCTCAGCACGTACAGTGTTAATACCGTCTGTCAGATTCATTTCAATCTTCTTGAGGATGTCCTGATTCGAACTGCCTGCTTTTGGCTGAATCTCCACCAAAGAGGTCATCTCCTCCACTTTAAAATAATGTTCCATAATCTTTTTTTGAATCTTTATTGTTTTTATTATTATTAAAAGGTTCACGCGAGTTTTACCCCTTGCGTGGCTCCCAGACTTTCATCTGATTGCACTGCAAAGGTATAAAGATATAAAATGGAAATCCCTGTAAACTACCATCATCTGGCGTTTACAGGGAAATCGGGAAAAGATAGGGATAGAATCGGGAAAAACAGCGGGAAAAGTGAGACAAACTCACTTCTCGACAATAACAGGGATGATCTTAAGCTTATCCCTCAAATTCTGACAATGATTATATAGTTTTCTGTATCCAGAAATACTCTGCTTTGCTGTCTTATTATTCATAAAGTCTTTCTCGTTCCAAAGGACAAAAGATGTTAAGCCCAAATAAGGATTGAAATAGTCACCCATACTATCTGCATTACATGGTTTCTTCGCATTTGGATACCACTTATTCATTTGCTCAGTAAAAGAAGTAAGTGTAGTGTCTTCCAATAGTTTTATGTCAAATAGAATACGCCATAGCGAAAGCCACTCGTACTGATACTTTATTTCTGCAACGAAAGTTACATCTATTATCTCATGTAGTGTCTTAAAGTCGATGCGCTTACCATTGTGGTTCTTTTTAAAAACAAAAATCTCCAGTTGCAAACTGACTGCGTCATCTATATGACCTTCACCCTTAGGTTCGGCATTGTCAACCACATCTTCTTCTACAAACTCTGCATCCTCACAATTTTGCCTTTCTCCTTCCGAATGAATATGGACTTCTTTACGCTGTACAACATCACCAAAGACATTGATGATGGGTTTATCTGTTATTTGCACTTTAGCGCCTGGTTCTATCTTGATGTTCATTGATTTCTATCGAGGGATTCGTAAATAACTATTAGTAATACCTTGTTCTGTTATCTGGGCTGTAGCACCAGGCTTTACGTCAACTTGAACTCTAGGATTCTTTGCCAGTTCTTTTATGGCTTCCGCAAGTGGATCTTTCTTATTCAGAATCCATGCAGCAAGAACAGCCTCCTCTTTTTTTAGTCCTATTACACCCAGCATTTGCCTGATGGGATCAGCAGCTTCTCTATTAACAAGAAACAGATTCATGGTTGCTTCCAAAAGGAGTTTAACAAACGACTCCAAAGTTGGACGGCTCTTGTGTTCTTTTACTTCTGCTTCTAATTCATCTATTCTAGCATCTCTTTTGTCAAGTTCATTTTGGTAGGACACCAATCCCCAATATCCATCACCTTTATCTTTCAATGGATAAAACAAATTGGGATTGGAGTTCAGGCAACGACGAATATTAGCCCTAATATTTTTACTATTATGTTCACCGATCAAATCGATGGCTATCATATAGATATACTTGAGCTCCCCTTTTCCGCCCAATTTTTTCAATGCCTCTACAACTGCTTCTATTTGACTCATATTTATTATTTTAAATTTATTAGCTGCAAATATACGAAAAAAGCCGATCACATCGTGACCGGCTGATCGCAGTGGATCCATTTTTGATCTTATTTAACTTTTAAGGATCCAATGTAAGCCATTAGTTTCAGAAAATAGCTGCTTTTCCTTTCAGCACTTTACGTAATGAAGATGCACGCCACCCCATCCTACTGATCAATGTTGAGAATGTCATACGATCGTGAACAGGCACTTCCAACTGATAAGTGTCAGTAAGAGGTTCGGCTTCGTCGGTTAAATCAGAAGCATCATAAAAAAAGCCAGCCTCAGGTAACATATTCTCTGTAATGTCTTGAGGGTGTAAAATAGTTTCCGCCGTCAAAACCTCTTGCTTAGCTGTAACCAAATACAAAGCATTCTCAACTTCTGGATGAATGTAGGCATCACGCAGATCAAGCTGACCACCAATGAATGCCATTAGTCGAGGCTCAGAAATTTGCACGCCCAAATAAAGGAACCCACTTTCAGCATCGTTTTGATACAACGTACAAAGGTAGTTAGTACCTGTTGCATCGGCTGCCACAAAGATCTGGGGCACATCATAATATTCAAGCGTGTTGATCAATGTAAGTGGTCTCATAATTGTAACATTGTTAAGTTTGACATTTGGAATGACCTTGTTCTCCACCATGTATAATGGGAAAGATGTACGCCTGTCTGCTTCACTACGCCATCATTAGGGTTCAGTGTTAATGCTAAGATGCCCTTGAATTGTCGGAAAAAAGGAAGTTTTAGGTTCTTGCGAGCCTTTGCTTCATTATCAATGAGAGACAATCCCACTGCCAATGGGAGTCTTTCACCCCAGTTCCGCTTTGGATCAGTTTCTGCATATGACTTAAAATCGTCTGCAGTATAGGTGTCTGAGTGACTAACCAAACGGAAAAACGGATGCTCGCTCGGGACCATTACGTCCTCAGGAGGGCATCCAGCCGGCATTTCAGACGCCCACTGTGGTTTAAACTCTTGGCAATAAGCACTAATCTTATATGGGGTCAGCATTGTTCTTAATCTTTATTGTTGGCTGCAAAGATACAAACTTATTCTGATAAATACAAGTTTATTCAACTTTTTCTTTTAAATACTTACGCTATAATTATTCAAAAGCCATGATAACTTCTTCATACTTTTTTATCCAATAAGCCGCACGCTCTTCCTGCTTATCGAGCAATAGCGATTTGTTGAACACCTTTCCTTTCACTTCATCCAAAGGCTTTTCCAGGTGGATAAGCCAATAGGTTCTATCACGTGTGGGTTTATAGTCAGAAGTATGCGAAGCCATCTCTGTTACTTGTTCGCGAGTCTTCACTTGTGGCTTTACCGATGAGATCCTGCATAGCTGTGCTCGCTTCGAGTCTTTTCCAAAGAATGCCAATACATACTCTGCACCAAGCAATTTAGGCATAGATAGAATCTTACTGATGGGAAGAGTATATGTATGGGACTTCTCAAACCATTGCCATTGTTCCTCAGAACCAATTCTTCCCACAAGTACATGATGTGGTTTCTCTGCTTGAATGGCACCATTAAAGTCAACTAATATCATCTCCTTATACGCTAGCCTCACCTCTTCGTTCTCCAGCTCCTCTCTCCGTTTTGAGGCCAGTTCCAGATAGGAAAGTTCCATATCTACACCCAAATATTTTCTCCCAAGCAGAGAGGATGCAACACCTGTAGTACCACTACCATTAAATGGGTCTAACACCCAGTCACCTTCCTTAGTGGATGCCATAATGATGCGTGCCAGCAAACTCAATGGTTTCTGCGTAGGATGCTTGCCACAAGATTTTTCCCATTTGGCAACAGCCGGCATTCGCCACACATCTGTCATCTGCTTACCATCGTTCAACTGTCGCATCAACTCATAGTTATAACGATGTTGAGCCCGCTTCGATTTCTTAGCCCAAATGATATATTCAGCAGAGTGTTTGAATACCCGATGAGAAATATTGTCTGGCGGGTCTGTCTTATTCCATGTTACCACATTCAGGATCTTGAACCCCAATTCCGACAACTGGTCCGCCACAGAGAAGATATTATGGTGGGTGCCACTAATCCAAATGGTACCATTATCTTTCAGCTTATCCTTGCAAGCCGAAAGCCACCGGCGATTAAACTCACCAATGTATTCAGGCGAAGGGGCCTTGTCCCATTCCCCTTTATCCACACAAACCACCTTGCCGCTACTAACGCTGATGCCTCCATTACTCAGAAAGTATGGAGGGTCAGCAAATATCATGTCGAACTTGAAATCAAACGCTTCAAGTACCGACACGCAATCACCATTTACAAGGGTGAAGTCTTTGTTGGCTGAGCGGTAAAAAGGAGTGATAGTCGTCATTATTCCTTCTATGATTTGTTTAAAAGACCAACGATACTAAACCACATATCGAGTGTATATTTCGTAAAGCGAGTAGAATGTGGAGTGAGCTGATATTTCTCTATTATCTGTTTAACATCACCTATAGTTCTTAACTTTTTCTTGTGGCATTGATGAAGTTGTCTTTTTGTTATAATTTTCTCTTCGACTAAGAAGTCCAATAAAGTTGTCAAATCATACTTTGAACGTTTCTTATTTTCAATCCTTGTACGATTGATTTCTTTGCGAGCATCTTTATCACTGCTGTTGACAATCTTATATCTATTCCTATCATTTTGCAGATTGTCTATTGTTCCATCTTCATATTTAACTACGAGACGAAGAGATCCTCTCATCGTTTTTTTCTCGATAACAATACAACGTTTTGAATCATAAACAATTGTGTCGCCAACCATACCTCCCTCTGTTTCGAGGGGTTCTTGATTAGCAGGAATCCCTAGTATTTTACTTACATTTTCTTGAATATCCTCATCGTCCTCTTCTTGTGCTACGATCTTTTTATCGTCAACTCCTTTCCGTTTATATAGTATATCCCTAAGATGTTTAACCGTCTTCTCTTTAATTTGTCTTGCCCTTTCACGAGTAAGGCCGAAATAATCTCCAATTGTTAATAAAGTTTCTTCCTTTGTATTAATACCATAAAAACTCTGTATTATTAGCCGTTCCCTTTTACCAAGACGTTTTAAAAGATTCTTGATGGTTATTTTGGAATAGTTTGTATTAATATAATCGTCAACAGCATTTGCCTCACTCTCCTTGTTGTCCAAATCACTGTATAGACTAGTTAAAGAACAAAGATTGTAAGGGAGTCCATCCAAAAATTTGATCCTCTCTGTATCAAGTTCTTCATCAATTTCAATATCGTTTACAGAAGGAATATAGCCATATTTCTGCTCGAACTTTTCTTTGAATTTTTTCACCTTACGGTATAAATCTAATTGGTTCAAAGGTAATCTTACCATATATGGCATTGATGCCATTGACAAAGATATAGATTGCAGTATCCACGATTTTGCATAATTTGAAAAACTACGATACTGTGTGTAATCAAAACGTTCAGCTGCCTTAACAAGACCTACATTCCCTTCTTGTATAATATCTTCGAGAGGGGCTCCTTTCCTACAATATAGAAGGGCAATATTTGCCACGAGTCTTTGCTGGCTTTTTATTATCAAGTCAAACGCTTTTTGATCCCCATTTCGATATCGCTTGAATAATTCCATCATTTCATCATTTGAATAAATGCGATATTTGGAAATCTGACTTAAATAAAAACGCAGAGAATCGCTTAAATTTTCCTCTAGGAACCTATTGACGTTGAATCTTTGAGGTATTTCTACTGGAGCTATTAATTCATCATTTTCCTCTTCCGGTTCTTCAATTTGAAGAGCACCTTCTTTTGCATACCACAATGAATTGTCATCCTGATACCAATATGGAATATTCTGTGAAGAGAACATAATCTCTGCCACATAGTATTTGTCTAATTCGAGTTCTTGGGAAATAGCTCGTATCTTAAGACCATTACTATGCGATAACAGCGAATAGATTCTCTTTATATCATCCATTAGACAGTTTTCCGTGTCTTCATATAGTCAATAATTTCTTCACACCATCCTATTATACATTTGGTACGACGGTCTATAACAGCCTCTCCATATTCAGGATAAAGGCCCCGTATAAGTTCCTTTCCTTCTTTTATAGCTGTTCTTCTAGGATATAGTGCTGTCTTAGCGAAAAGCTGCCCAATTAGTTCGTTCTTTATAATTTGCTCATATATTCTGACTTTTGCTCGCTTAGGATCCTGCATAATATCCTCACCTAAAGATGTCAATTTGAGATTCTCGTCTATAATATCAAGAAAAAAACATGCGTTCGAATAGTAGGCTACCTGCCGAACCTCAAATTTGTTAAAGTCGGCAATATCATTCAGAGTACAATTCATTGTATTTGCAATGAATTTGAATGTCCTGATGACAGTAGCAAGCGTATTTGCCTGGGGAAGTAATTTCTTCATAACAGTTACACGTCCATTAAATCGTTTGAAACCAACATGTTGTAATAATTATGCAGTATTGTATATCTGTCATTTTTGCTCTTGTCAGCGAAGTCCACCCCTAATTTCTTACACAAAATAGGAAATCCACCATTAGCATAAAACTCGAATGCTTGGTACATCTTATTCTTGTCAGGATCCTCTTTGGGCCTTTCCCGTAAAATGGACTGATTACCTTCTTTTAGATAAGCCAGGAAGTTCATAATCTCCTTTTCCCGGTCCTCGAAATTAATAATCTGCACTGGTTCGGCCGAATTGGTAAAAGGAACATATGCATCATTTACATAGCCGATTAATGCTGAAATAGTTAATATTTGACCATAAGAATTAAAGACCTTCAGGTCTCTCCAAAGATAGCGCATTTGTTCCTCTTGGTCAATATTTCGATTTATACGATATGTATTATCAATATTTATTGGCATAGTTGCTATTTTATATAAGTTATACCTTCTTCTTTGTTTTTAAGTAGTTCTATCTTTGAACATACAAAAGGAGCTATCCAGTTCTTTACACCTCCATAACTAATTTCATCTGCCATAAGAATTATTTGATTAGCAAATGAATGCATGTTTTTAGCTACATTAGCAGGATTCTCGCCACTTAACTCAGTAAATGGCGAATCAATAAGGAATGGATAGTCATGAGATACTCTTAACTTATCTGTGGTCCGGTCCTCATTAGAATAGTCAAGAACAGCTTTGGCAAAGGCAAGAGAATTAACTTTACTCTGTCCAGTAGACTTTCCCTCTCCAACATCAAGAACTATTCGCTCATGTATCTCACTTTCGCTAAGTCCTTCATCTTCTAATGTCTTCATGCGTCCACTGTTTATCCATGAAACACGAATTTCATCATACTTACTCTTAACAAACGTGACAAGTCTATATTTATCTTTTTTGCTATATTGACAAAGATAGATATCTCTACCTGTGTCTTCACTAAGCAAGTTATAAGCGTTGGTAAGATAGCTATTGATACTTTCTAGTGACAACTCACTATTTCTTTCACCAATCTTAGTTATTGCAGCCATAAAAAGTTCTAAGACGTCCTGTTGTGCATTCAATGTCTTTAGCTGACCTTGGTTACCAGATGCATCTTCCAGCTCTTTTTGGGCTTCCTTTAAGCGTTTGTTCGCCCTTTCAATTTTACCATTACATTTTTCCTCGTTTACAGTAAGACGTACTTGCAATTCATGCTGTTTTATTCTCTCAGTTTCAAGTTCCCTTATCGTTTCTGAAACGTTAGTCACCAATGAAGAGGATATTTCTGATAACTGTATTTTCAATTGTGCGACTTCTTCCTCACTTTCTTTCATTGCTTGATAACTCTCTTTAAGTAGCTTTTTGGCTCTCTTTTTCTCACCTTCAAACTGATTTGACATATAAAGGAGTGTGCTGCTAATATTATCAGGAGGAAGTGCCATAATCATCTCTGTCAAGTGCTTAACCACATCGTCAGTCATATCTCGACCGCATATACATTTAGGCCGTTTTAAAATACTTTTGACTGCTTCAACCGTTAGTCCTGACGGGACGTCAACATTCTCAATCGATGACTTAACATCTTCTACCAATTTATCTGTTGCAAGCGCATATCCATCTACAAGTCGCTTATAGAACAGATCCGTATTTTGCTCAAAGTGTTTCTTCGCAGTTGCCAAGTCTTTTTCAAGCCCCTTGCGCTTCTGTTCAAGTTTGCGAGCATTGTCCAGTTGAGATAATTTCGAGGAAATTTCTTCTAGTTTTCCTTCTACTAATTCTTGATTTTTGGAGATTGCTTTGAGTTCAATCTCGTTATCTTCTATCGTTTCTTCGAGTTCCTCGATTTCCTTTTCCAATTCTTCCGCAGTAGCATTTCCAGAGTTTTTGTTGATGCGTACTTTTTCTTTTCGAATGTCTCCCTTGAGATCTTTTATCTCAGTAGTACATAACTCAAACAATTTCTCATTTGTAACAAGGGAAATTACATTCTTGATAGTTTCTTTTGATTCTTCTTTAGTATTCAATTTCTTCATACGTTCACCATCGAACGTAATACCTTCCAATATGGATTTAGGAATTATTCTTGATAGTAAATCTTCAACATATTCTATGTTTGTTTCAGGAATTGTACGTTCTCCATTAGATTCCGTATGGCTTAATTCCACCTTGACATTAGAGGATATTTTATCATTAAGACGCATGAATGTTTCTGTGCGCTTTACATAATACTCAATATCCTTGTAGTTGAATGACAACTCAACCCAACAATCCACAGAATTTGCATGACGATCTGCTTCAAGCCGATGATGGAGAGTTGAATTTAGAGAATAAGGAGTTTCTTCCTTTTCACGCATGCTTCCGAAGTTGAAACCATACAGTACCCACTGGAAAGAAAACAGCATTTCCGTCTTTCCTGAGCCATTGACTCCCAATACTAACGAAATATTTTTCTGGTCTGTTGTGTCAAAACGCACGGTTACGTCTTTGAAGCAACGGTAGTTGTGGTATTTGATGTAATTGATCTTCATGACGCTATGATTTAGAAACAATCTCTCTCACGACTTCTTCAAGTTGTGATTTCAACTGCTTATTGTTACCAGTTTCCTGACAAGTCTTTGCGTAGTTCAGGAACTTCCAAAATCCTTCTTTCTGAACCTCAGTAAACTGAAGTTCATCTAAGACATCTTCAATCGGGTTCTGATTCATAATCTGTTACGTTTTCAATTGTTATGTGGTAATCGTTTTCTATCTCACAAAATCTGGCTTCATTTTCGTCTTTGTTCAAGGCGAGCCTGTTATATTCTCTTGCTCTCGATAGTTCAATCTTGAGCAATCCCTCGCAGCCATAGGTTCCTGCTTCCACTGCAGGAAGTACTACCATATCAAAAATGTATGCTATGGTTTTCCCACTCTCCTTGCATTTACGAAGAACACGTCCTCGTCGCTGAACGGTTTGCCTGAGTGCACTATCGCTGGCCATGATATATATCTTATCCAGTTTTGGTACATCTACACCTTCATCGAAGCATTTTATTGCCGCAAGTGTATCAAAAAAACCATGTTCAAATTCATACAGTACTCTTTTTCTGTCGAGTGTATGACTGGTAAACTGTGACACTACCAACCCTTTGTCATATAGAACTCTAGTTACAGAGTCAATGATAGACTCACCTTCGCCGTCTTTACCCTGACCACAGTACACCACAGAGTTGACGAAATTATATCCATTATCAGTTAGTTCTCTCAGCTTCACCAGTTTGTTTGAAGCCTGTTTTAAGATCAAGCTCCTCTCTCGACGCAATTTGTCTATCACCTCTTGATCAGGTTCTTTCTTGTTCATCTCTTGGGCTAGGAGCATACTCTTAAATAAAAACTTCTCATTCTCATCTTCGTTCAAGCGAACAAATATAGGATGGTATTCATATTTCGAAAGGAAGTCGTTGTTGATGGCATCTTCTATGCCGTAATAGAAAGTATCACCAGGGGTAAAAAACCTTGCAATTGCTTCTGATTCACTTTCGCTGAAGCGCTGTATGGTTGCACTGAGCCCCAACTTATATTTGGGGTTAAGCTTAACTAATGCTGATAGGTTACCCTTTGTTAAGTTATGAGCCTCATCAACTATCAGAAATAGTGACGAAATGCGATTAATCTTGGGATATACCTTTGAAAAGAACGTGTCATAAACAGCGACACAGATAACGTTTCTATCATCTGAGAAATAGTCAATAGTAGCTTCTGCTATAGTCTGATCAAACGATTTCCCATTCCCACCAAACAGATAGACCTTGTCGTATCCTTCCTCTTGTAAAGCATTGGCCCATTGAGTCTGTAGATCTACTTGGGGAACGCAGACGACCACGAACAAGTTCTCTTCACACTTTTTTTCTAAAGTCTGAATAGTCTTGACGGATGTGAAGGTCTTACCTGTACCTGTAGCCATTTCGTAGAAATGTTGGTAGCCGTTCTCGCAAAACTGCTTTATGGCTTCTTCTTGATAAGAATAAAGCGTCTTCTTTCCCTTTGTTATATGACTAGAGATATAGTTATCAATTGCCATTTCAAGGGTGTCACTTCTTTTGTAGCAGTTTAACAACTCCTTTTCAACTGCTGTGGGGAAGTCTATAACCTGAACGGACTCGTCTTGGTTGTTCCATAACTGATTAAAATAACGTTCTTCTCCTTCAATGAATGTCGCGGTATATTCACTTAACCAGGAAAAGTTTACCTGAATACTCTCTTGGTTAAACTTAAAGGCTCTTTTTGTCTCGTTTAACGAGCCATTGAAGTAGACTTTATTATCTTCCTCATCAACGAATATACCAAATTTCTCATGGAAGATTCCAAGTGGTTGATAGGCTATCTTTATAGTCAATTTCCCTTCCGTCAACATGTTGCAAACAACATCAAGTTGGGCTAGTTCCTCATCAGAAAGAATGGCACCAGTTATTGACTCTATTAGTGATTTCGTAACATGCTCCTTATCAAGGCTCACACATGCATCTATAAGTTCAGCATCTGCTTGAGAAAGGTCTGGACTACATATTAGATTGATTTGCCCACCTTTGCGTATAAAACGAATAAGGCCATCAATAGACAATGTCAATGAGTGGAGGGAGAAATATCCAGCTGCTCTATCTAACCTTATGCTTTCGGAAAAACAGGGAACATAGAAATCCTGATCAATGGAATCCTTATGTGTCCTATATATTGGCTTGTATTTTCTCTTATTCAACATAGGCATCCAAATTAATAGTTCGTAATCAGCACTTCAGACTGCTTCTTGCGTTTATTTGCATCGGCACTGATGCTGCGTTGGGCTAACAACTTGCTGAAGGTGTAACCGTTATAGAGGGTCTCGAAATATGAAGTCCCGTCTTCGTTGATGCTATCAGAGTTACTCAGCATCAGGTGGCAACCTCTGCCTGTTAGCTTGTCACAAAAAACTTTCAGCTCTACTTGTTCAGGATCTCCGAAACCACTCTTGGAATACTGATTGAAGTTGCTGGAGCCCATCAAAGGTCTGTAAGGCGGATCTAAATAGATGAAGTTATACCCCTTGCCTAAATGCGTTAGTATATTTTTGTAATCACCACAAACAATTTCTACTTTCGAAAGAACCTTGTGGTCTGCCATGATAACATCTTCATTGCTAATTTTCGGCTTTTTGTAGCGTCCAAACGGTACATTAAAACCTCCACTTGCATTCTCACGATACAAGCCATTGAAGCATGTATGGTTCAAGAAAATAAAGCAGGCTGCTCTCTGGTCTTCGGATAGTTCCGCATTATTGTACTCATTGCGCACCTCGTAGAAATATAGCCTCCTCTCATCCTCATTCAATTCGTAGTACCTCTGCTCAAAAGGTTTCAAAAGTTCTATCAGTGCCTGGGGATTCTCTTTCACTAACTGATAACATCTGATAAGATCCTTGTTGATGTCGTTAATGACAATACGCCGAATATTCGGATGTGTTGTCAGCATGTGAAATAGCATGGCACCACCACCAACAAATGGTTCAATGTAGGTAACTTTCGTTTGGGAATCAAAGTCAGCAGGCAACTGTGATTCCAATATATTTAGAAGATTCCCTTTTCCGCCAGCCCATTTAACAAATGGTTTGGCAGGAATTCCTCTTGCAGGTCTTTCTCCAAAATAATCAACTGACTTATGATCTGGCATCTGTCAGCAACGTGTTGTTCTGACTGATACCCAATTGCCAGAGGTTTTTTAGTTATTTATGACGGCATACAAAAAGCGGGGTATCCTCACCTGCCCGTCCCGCTATCTGAGGCCTTCCACAGCCCAACCAGTGAACGAACAGAGTCTGAATACCCACGCCGGTCAGTATATAATGCACCCCGAAAAGTGTGCGTGAGGGCATAGTTAGCCCTCGGCACACTCCGGGAGTATATACTACACCCGTAGCATTCATCTCCGCTGTTGCTCTTGACTGGTTTATCTGTATTGTGGAAGTTTCAGATAGCCAAAAACAAAGCATCAATGACGCTTTCCAATATGTCGCCGTCCCACCCATTCGCCCGAAGGCGTGGGTATGAACGATGCAAAGATACGAAATCTTTGTGAGATTTTACCTTATTAAATAAGAAAAAGTGAGTTTTTTGACTAAAAAATAGCGTCTTGGTGATCTAAACTATCCAAAATCGATCTAAACATCTATAATTTCTTTGGACTTCTCAGCAGGATCTCCGACCTTTGCAACAAAAAATTATGTCGAATCCTGCATTTATGTCTGTCTGCTTCGAGGGGGAGCGACGAGAATTGAGGTCGCTATATGGTAAAATGAAGCGACTGCAAGAAAGGAAGAAACCCTTGGTGGAAAATGGCTTCTATTATCCAACGCGATGGCTGGGCAATCTAGTAACAAGGCTCGGTGCCGACTGGCACGAGGTATATTGCAGAGGAGAATGGGGTTACTTGGAACTGAAGAAAAACCATCTGTATTTCTTCACAGAGACGGCATGGCATCCACCTTTCGCACTACTCAAGTTGATTCAGAAAGTCTATCCATCACTTTCATTCTACTTTTCAGCTGAGGGTGACGATTGGGATGCCTATCTCACTAACGATGCGGAGGGCAAGTACTTCTCTAGTCGTTATATCGTTGACTGTGAACCAGACATAGAATACTTCGATACGATTGAAGAGGCCTGCAACCATCTATCTGCCTATATTGGCAAACCCGTTGATGCCTCATGGCAAGCTTTGAATGAAGCAGCAGATGAATGGAACGACGAACATCCTGATTCTGACTGGTCCATCAACGTGAAGCAAATATAAGTCATTAGCAATGATGAACTATGGGAATAAAGCACTGCACGCCGTATCACCGTATCACCGTA
>JAEEGH010018950.1_pt1 | contig 14491 bp, 9 predicted proteins | sample 9134181 | NCBI WGS metagenome assembly JAEEGH01 (sample SAMN16246544, study PRJNA631951) | gut metagenome | biome: gut microbiome; feature: rumen; material: DP-attached | host: Bos | place: Iran: Karaj | collected 2018-10 | reverse complement strand
CCGTTAGCTCGTGGACACGCGATCCATTTTCACCAGATCAGGAATACGACGTGATATATGGTCTGGGCTCAAACGACTGTGGCGGCGGACTGGTTTCGCTGTTACAAGCCTATCGCATCATGCTGTATCGTCCTCGCAACTATAATCTGTTGTGGGTAGCTTCGGCCGAAGAAGAGATATCGGGACAGAACGGACTGAGTCGTGTGCTGCCTTTGTTGCCCAAGATTGACGTAGCCATTGTGGGTGAGCCTACAGGCATGCAACCCGCCATTGCCGAAAAAGGACTGATGGTAATTGATGGTTATGCTCACGGCAAATCGGGCCATGCTGCCCGTAACGAAGGCATAAATGCTATCTACGAAGCACTCGACGATCTGGTTTGGCTTCGCGATTATAAATTCCGCAAGGTAAGTCCGCTCTTAGGCCCCACGAAGATGACGGTGACCGTAGTTGAAGGCGGTACCCAGCATAACGTAGTGCCTGATACACTGCATTTTGTTATTGATGTACGCACCAACGAGTTCTATCAGAACGAATATCTGTTTAACTTCCTGTGCAAGAAGATGACCAAGTGCGAGTTGCGCGCCCGTTCATTCCGCCTGCACTCATCGGCCATCTCGCCCGAACATCCGCTCATTAAGAGATGTATCGACAGAGGCATGCAGCCCTTCGGTTCGCCCACACTGAGCGATCAGGCGCTGATGCCATTCCCATCATTTAAGCTGGGTCCAGGCGAATCAAGTCGCTCGCACTCAGCCAATGAGTTCATAAAGATTTCGGAGATGGAACATGCCATCGATACCTATATAGGATTGTTGGACGGATTGACACTGTAAGTGCCTATCTGGCCGTGTGGCCAGAATTGACACTCAGCGTGTCGACCCTATCGCGCCAACCAGCCCTCAGGGTTCAGTTTAGCGCTGCCTTTGCGCAACTGGAACTGCATCAAACCCTCAGCACCCACACGACCAAGTGTCTGTCGGGTGCTTACTTTTTGTCCTCGACTCACGTTAACCGAAGCCAAGTCGCAATAAACCGACAGGTAGCTACCATGACGCACGATAACTACTGTGGTGCCAGCATAGCTGAATACAGCACTCACCTCGCCATCGAACACACAACGAACTGCTGCACCTGGCTGACCCTTGATATCAATACCTTTCTTATCGAGTGTTACATGTCCCTTCACATCTGTTACGTGGTTGGTACCAAAGTGGTTCACAATACGATAGCCGCCAGCAATAGGCATAGGCAATCTACCGCGATTGCTCTCAAAGTTACCACTCAGCATACGGTCTTCGGACGAAACAGTATAAACTGCAGCCTCTGATTTACGGGCTTCGGCCACCTCCTTCTCGTGTGCTTTCGCATCGGCAGCCGCCTTTCGTTCGGCAGCCAGTCGGGCACGCTCAGCCTCAGCAGCAGCACGCTCGGCAGCCGCTTTCTCTTCGGCATTCTTACGGGCAGCAGCCGCACGGGCTTCGGCCTTGGCTTTCTCCTCGCGAGCCTTAGCCTCAGCAATACGTCGCTCGTTCTCCTTACGAGCCGCTTCGGCTGCAGCCTGTTTGCGGGCCAGTTCCTCAGCCTTACGTTTAGCCTCAGCCTCAGCAGCCTTACGCTTAGCTTCGGCTTCGGCACGAGCCTTGGCACGCGCTATCTCTTGGGCAATCAAACGGTCGATCTGAGCATTCAACTCGGCATCGCGCTTTTTCTGTTTTTCGATGATTCCCTGAATGGTTTTCTGCTGTTTCTGCAGAGATGACACCATCTTCTGCTGCTCTTCCTGTTTGCCTTCGAGCGAACGGCGCTCCCGTTCGCCTCTCACCAACAAGTCGCTCTTCTGTTGCTTGGTGTCGGTGAGTTCGCTATGCGCCTCAGCCACCTGCTCTTTCATCGACTTCACAGCCTCGGCCTGATTCTGCTGATAGGCAGCATACTCACGCACAAAACGCAGTCGTCGGTACATCTGCGACAGGTTCTTAGCACTGAACACAAACATCAGGCGACTCTGCAGATTTCGGTTGCGATGCATGTATTTCATCGACTTGATGAAACGCAGCTTACGCTCTTCGAGTTCCTTCTCGAGTGTTACCAGCTGTACCTCCAGCGTATGGATATTACCATCAAGACGATTGATATCATGACGGATGGTATCAATCGACTTACGCTTATCGGCAATCTCGTTGTTGATAATCAGCAGGTTCTGCAAACGTTTCTTCACATCGCGCTCGTTGGCTTTCAACTTACGCTGCTGCTCCTCAATCTGCTTGCGCACCCTCTGCTGCTCGGTCTTCAAACTGTTAACCGTTACCGGCTGCTTGGATGCAGAACTCTTGGTAGTTGTCTTCTTACCTGTAGATTTCTTGCTGCCCGACTTCTTAGTTGTGGTAGCCGTACGTTTTTGCACAGACTTTTTTTTCGCCTGCTGTGCAATAGCAGGCGAAGAAAACGAGATGAGTGCTATCAGCACCATCGCGATATATCGCATACGTAACACTCTATTCATCATAGAGCCATGAAACGGCGGAGTATCTCGTCAACTGTTACCTCGCGATACTTGTTAGAAACTTCGGTTCGTGCATCCCATTCGGTATCGTTACCCAGATAATTCAGGGTCATACCCAACTTCACTTCCTTATCAGGAGTGGTAAGTGTAATGAGATGCTTCTTGGGGAACATCTTACGTCCAAACACATCGTATTCGGAATAGTCCCAGTTAAGCTGGGTGTTACCATTAAAGCGGTCCTTATACAGGATGTTAGCCATACGAATCAGTGCGGTGTTCTTGCTGGCCAACCAACTGTAGTCCATTTTTCCCTCTTCGAGATTGATAATCATATCGTCGCCACTCTCGATGGTGGTAAACTTGCCTTCGCCCTCCTTGTTATTCTTTGCAAGCACAACTGCCTCGCTACCCTGATTGGGCTTGAAAAGCTCGTTCCAGAACAATGCCTGAATAGCCGAGAAGTTCAAACCGCTATTACGCAGGAAATCTACCTGGCGGTAAGGAGCCTTCAGGTACTGCTTATTGATACGGTCCATAATCAGCACGTAATCCTTGGTGAATTCAAGACGTCCGGCCTCAACAAATCCAAAGGCCATCAGCTGCAAACGGATTACATCGTTACGACGCATTTTCAGATTACCCGTCAGCGTAATCTTCTGCGGACCAACCTCAACCGAGAACTTCACCTTCGAGGTGATGAACTTATTGGTTTGCTGGTTATCACGCACCTGACTCACAAAGTCGGTAGTCTGACGCTGTTCAATGATTGGCTTCACCTCTTTCGATTTCTTGAATATACCACATGAACTAAACATCAATGGCAATGCCAATACGGCAATTCTTACGATACTTTTCAGTTTCATTATTGATTTGCTTTTTGTTTTATTTTTTCTGCATGTTCCTGAATCACAGAGTTGTCGATCGACTCATCCAGATTCTGTAACGCCTGGTCGATATATATCTTGGCCTCAGAGTAGCGGCCCAGCATATACAGTATCCAAGCGTAGGTATCTAAGTAGGTAGCATTCTTAGGCTCTGCCTTTACGGTTTTAAAACTCATCTGCTCGGCCTTAGCCAACTGCTCACCACTTTCGCTTAAGAAGTAGGCATAGTTATTTAAACAGCCCATATTATCATCTTTCCATTGCAAGCAACTATCATAAGCCTCGTAGGCCTCTTTCATCAAGCCCTTCTGATGCAGGATGTCGCCCATCACCGCATAGAAATCGGATACGATAGCAGGATCGCTGTCCTCCTTAATCACGCCGATACCATTCTTAAAGGTAGAAAGGGCGGCATCAAGACTGTCGCGACGATAGTAGGCGATACCTTGATAGTAATAAAAGGCCATCTCGTCGGGATTATACTGTCGGGCATCCTGACAGAGTGCAATCACGCGCTCCATATCATCAGCCTCCCAGGCATAACCAATCAGCTGCAAACGGGCCGACGAGTTATCGGGCGCCAGTTGCAAAGCCTTCGTCAGCACCGTAGCGATGGTATCCTTCGGCATCTTCTTCACGTTCATATACGAGGCACAGAGAATAGCCATGTGCTCATCGGTCTGAGGCTGTTTCAGAATCTTATCAAACAGCTGCAGCACACGGGTACTATCGCCGCCCGCATTCTCGCTGGCCGAAATCTCCTGTCGCAACAGCAGTATCTTTTCCTCAATGGTGGCATTGCGATTCAGCAGCACACGTTCAGTCAGCGAGTCGGCTATCTCACGATGCCCTAAAGCCTGATGATAGGTACGCAGCGACATCAGCACACGATTGTTATCAGGTTCATCTTTCAGAATCTTGTCGTACACCTTCAATGCCTTTTTCAGCTGTCCGTTCATCATCAGCGTCTCACCATACAAAGCCTGATAATTACCATCGTTGGGGAATTTCTCTGCCAAAGCCTTTATCTCGGCAATAGCCGCTTTTTTGTTCCCCTGACGGGTATATATCTCACTCTTGGCTACCGACAGACGTTCGCTTTTGCCATCGATGGCTTCGATACGGTTCAGCACCTCTACGGCCGAATCGAAATCGGCCACCTGCTGATACAGTTGGAACAGCATCTCCAGCAAGTCCTCACGCTCTTTGTCGCGCTCATAGATCTTCTCCACTACGGGAATGGCAGCTTCGTAATCCTGCTGACGGATGTACGCCTGTGCCAATGTTTCCATATAGGTAGCGTTATCCGGATCGAGTGCAGCCGCCTTCTGGATATAAGCCAGACTTTTCTCGCCATCCTTCAGAGCGTTATAGTACTGTGCCAAAAAGTAGTACGCCTCGGGGGCATCGGGATTAATCTCCAGACAATGACGCAGCAAATCAAAGGCTGCATCGTTGTTTCCCTTCTGGCGCTGCATCATGGCTTCAAGAAAGAACTGGTCGTACTCACGCTGTCCGTAACCGGTGGTTACAGAAAGCAGTAACAATAACGACAGTCCGATTTTCTTCATTCGCATCATGATTCTACTTCACGCCAGTATGACCATAACCACCTTCGCCACGTTCGGTCTCATCCAGAACCTCTACCGATACGAACTCACCCTGCTCGTGACGTGCAATCACCATCTGGGCAATACGCTCACCATCCTCAACAACAAAGTCCTCGTTCGACAGGTTGATAAGAACCACACCTATCTCGCCACGATAGTCGGCATCGATAGTACCTGGGGTGTTCAGTACGGTGATACCCTTCTTTAATGCCAAACCGCTACGAGGACGTACCTGTGCCTCATAACCTACAGGCAGAGCGATATGCAAGCCTGTTGGGATGAGTCGGCGCTCAAGTGGTTTCAGGGTGATGGGTTCATCTATATTAGCTCTCAGATCCATACCGGCACTCTGCGCAGTAGCATACTGCGGCAAGGGCTGGTGACCTTTGTTTACGACTTTAATTTTCAGCATCTTTTAAAATAATATTTTAATCCACGTGCAAAGGTAGTGCTTTTAGCTTAGAAATCACCCTTTCGGCGACTAATTTTTTGATTTTTTCGTTAATTTCTGCGAAATATGCCGCTACTGCGCGTATTTTTCGTACCTTTGCACCCTGATTATGATGAATTGGCAACAACTGATATCGAACAAGCGTCTCGGTCAGGAGCATCGTCATCCTGAGCGCCACGACGACCGAACAGAGTTCAAGCGCGATTACGACCGTTTGATTTTCTCTGCTCCGTTCCGTCGTTTGCAGAACAAAACCCAGGTATTTCCACTCCCGGGAAGTATCTTTGTGCACAACCGTCTGACCCACTCACTCGAGGTGGCCAGCGTGGGTATGTCGCTTGGAAACGATGTGGCTGCCCAGCTTACCAAGAAGCATCCTGAGCTGAAGGACCAGCTGTTTCAGGAGATTGGTCAGATTGTAGCCACCGCCTGCTTGGCACACGATTTAGGCAACCCGCCCTTTGGTCATAGCGGCGAGAAAGCCATCCAGTCGTTCTTTACCGAAGGTGCCGGTTACGACCTGCAGCGCCAGGTAAGTGCCAACTTCTGGAACGACCTTACCCATTTTGAGGGTAACGCCAATGCGTTCCGTTTGTTAACGCATCAGTTCAAAGGTCGCCGTCCGGGAGGATTTGTCATGACTTATTCTACGCTTGCCAGCATTGTTAAGTATCCATTCTCATCGAGTGCTGCCGGCAAGAAAGGCAAGTTCGGATTCTTTGATTCCGAGAAGACATATTACCGTCGCATTGCCGACGAATTAGGCATCCCTTGTAAATCAGAAGTGGGCGAACCCTTGCGTTATGCCCGTCATCCGCTGGTGTATCTTGTTGAGGCAGCCGACGATATCTGCTACGAGATTATGGACCTTGAGGATGCCCACAAACTTAAAATTATTTCGCACGCCGACACCATGCAGTTGCTGTTGGGATTCTTCGACGAGGAGACCCAGGCCCGTATCCAGAACCGCATTGTTGAGGAAGGTGTAAATGATAATAACGAAAAGATTGTATATCTGCGAGCCTGCGTGATTGGCAAACTCGAGAATGAGTGTGTACGCGTGTTTGTTGAGCACGAGGACGAGATATTGAGCGGCGATTTCCAAGGCAGTTTGATTGATCATATCAGCGACCTGCCGCAGAATGCCTATAAGCGTTGTTGCGAGCTCTCGGTTCAGCACATCTACAAGAGTCGTCCCGTACTCGATGTAGAGCTGTCGGGTTATCAGATTATCCAGACGCTGATGGAGAAGTTTATCAATGCCGCCGTTCATCCCGAGCGTTTTTACTCTAAGCACCTGATCAGTCGTGTGTCGAGTCAGTATGATATTGATGCGCCCGACCTTGAAACGCGTATCATGGCGATTATCGATTATATCAGCGGTATGACCGATGTGTATGCACTTGATGTGTTCCAGAAGATTAACGGCATATCGCTACCTATTATTTAACCTGTTTATACTTTGCATGATGAAGAAGTTATATATTGAAACGTATGGCTGCCAGATGAATGTGGCCGATTCTGAAGTTGTTGCATCGGTGATGCAGATGGCTGGTTACGAAACCACCGAGACCATCGACGAGGCCGATGCTGTATTCCTGAACACCTGCTCTGTTAGAGATAACGCCGAGCAGAAGATTTATCACCGTTTGGAAGCGCTGGATGCTGAGCGTCGCCGCCGACAGAAGAGCAATCCCGAAGCTCCCAAAATGATTCTTGGTGTACTTGGTTGTATGGCTGAGAGAGCTCAGCGCGATTTGCTTGATAATCATTTTGCCGACCTGGTGGCAGGTCCCGACGCTTATCTGTCGCTGCCCGACCTGATTGCTCAGGCCGAACTGGGACACAAAGCCATGAATACCGAACTCTCTACCAGCGAGACTTATAAGGATGTGGTACCACAGCGTATCGGCATCGGACATAAGATTGGTGGTTTCGTAAGTATTATGCGTGGTTGCAACAATTTCTGCCACTACTGCATTGTGCCTTACACCCGTGGTCGTGAGCGAAGTCGCGATTTAGAGAGCATTCTGCGTGAGGTCCGTGACCTGCGCGACAAGGGCTTCAAGGAGGTAACCCTGTTGGGACAGAACGTAAATAGCTATAAACTAGAAAATCTTGAAGGGCTAGATAGCCTAGATTTCCCTGCGCTTCTGCGCAGAGTTGCCGAAGAGGTGCCCACCATGCGTGTGCGCTTTACCACTTCGCACCCTAAGGATATGAGCGATGAAACCCTGAAGGTAATTGCCGAAGTACCTAACGTTTGTAAGCACATCCACCTGCCCGTACAGAGTGGTAGCGACCGTATTCTGAAATTGATGAACCGCAAATACACCCGCGAGTGGTACATGGATCGCGTACATGCCATCCGTCGTATCATCCCCGATTGCGCGCTTTCTACCGATATCTTCGTAGGCTATCACTCAGAGACAGAAGAGGATCATCAGCTGTCGCTCGACCTGATGCGCGAGGTGGGTTACGATTCGGCCTTTATGTTTAAATACTCTGAGCGCCCCGGCACTTATGCCTCAAAACACCTGCCCGACAACGTATCTGAGGAGGAGAAGATCCGTCGACTGAACGAGCTGATTGCCCTGCAGACCGAGATAAGTGCCATCCAGAACAAGAAGGACGAGGGCAAGGAATTCGACGTGCTGGTTGAGGGTTTCTCAAAGCGCAGTCGTGAACAACTTTGCGGTCGTACCGAACAGAACAAGATGGTAGTATTCGACAAGGGCACTCACCATATCGGCGAGACCGTTCGTGTAAGAATCACCGGTAGTACCAGCGCCACGCTCCTTGGCGAAGCAATTGTAAAATAGTTAAGACGGTAAAATGAAAGAGTTCCTGAACGTACTGAGGCGGTTTGTTCCTCCTTACAAAAAATATCTGGTGGCATCGGTAGTATTCAATATCCTATCGGTTATCCTGAATGTCTTCTCGTTTGCAGCCCTGATACCTATCTTGCAGATTATCTTCAAGACGGGCGATGGCGACACAGCAACCGCACTGATGGCATGGGACTGGGCGAATGCACAGGAGGTGTTGATGAACAATATGAACTACTACGTTAACAGCCTCATTGCCGATCTTGGTCCTACCACCACACTGCTCATTATCGGCCTCTTCCTGGCCTTTATGACTTTCCTGAAGACGGGTGCTTACTTCCTGTCGTCGGCCACCATCGTGCCCATCCGCACAGGTGTGGTTCGCGACATCCGCAACCAGTTGTATCAGAAGATAAACACCCTGCCATTAGGTTTCTTCAGCGAGGAGCGCAAGGGCGACATCATTGCCCGTATGAGCGGCGATGTACAGGAGATTGAGAACTCTATCATGTCGAGTCTCGAGATGCTGTTCAAGAACCCCATCCTGATCGTAGGCTATTTCACCATGCTGCTGTTTATCTCATGGCAGCTCACCGTGTTCACCCTGGTAATCGTACCCATCATGGGGTGGTTTATGGGTTGGGTTGGTCGAAAGCTCAAAGCCCAGTCGGTCAAGGCTCAGGCGCTTTGGAGCGACACCATGAGTCAGGTCGAGGAAACCTTAGGTGGCTTGCGCATCATCAAGGCTTTCTGCGCCGAAGAGAAGATGAACAAGCGTTTCGACACCATCAACTCGGCCTATCGCAACGACATCATGCGTGTAAATATCCGTCAGTCGTCGGCCCATCCTATGTCGGAGTTCCTGGGCACCGTCATGATCGTAATTGTGTTGTGGTTCGGTGGTGTATTGGTACTCAACAACCACACACTCTCGGGGCCTATCTTTATTTATTATATGGTAATGCTCTACTCGATCATCAACCCGCTGAAGGATTTCTCGAAAGCTGGTTATAACATCCCCAAGGGACTGGCCTCGATGGAGCGTGTTGATAAGATCCTGATGGCCGAGAACACCATTAAGGAGCCTGCAGCACCCAAGCATATCGCAAACTTCGAGCACCAGATAGAATTCCGCCACGTTTCGTTCAAATACGGCGAACAGTGGGTACTCAAAGATATCAACCTGGTAATCCCCAAGGGTAAGACCATCGCTTTGGTTGGCCAGAGTGGTAGCGGAAAATCTACGATGGTAGATTTGATTCCCCGTTACTATGATGTTCAGGAGGGCGAGGTGCTCATCGATGGCATCAACGTTAAGGAGCTGGGCATTCACGATCTGCGCCAGCTGATTGGTAATGTAAACCAGGAGGCTATCCTTTTTAACGATTCGTTCCGCAATAACATCTCGTTCGGTGTGGATAACGCCACCCAGCAGCAGATTGAGGAAGCTGCCAAGATTGCCAACGCCTACGATTTCATCATGGCATCCGAGAACGGTTTCAACACCAACATCGGCGATCGCGGCGGACGTCTGTCTGGCGGTCAGCGTCAGCGTGTCAGCATCGCTCGTGCCATTCTGAAGAATCCTCCTATTCTGATTCTCGACGAGGCCACATCGGCCCTCGATACCGAGAGCGAGCGTCTGGTACAGGATGCCTTAGAGCGCCTGATGAAGACCCGTACTACCGTAGCCATCGCACACCGTTTGAGCACCATCAAGAATGCCGACGAGATTTGCGTGCTGCACGAAGGTAAGATCGTAGAGCGAGGCACTCACGATGAACTGTTGAATATCGACGGTTATTACAAGAAACTACATGAAATGCAGAGTTAATTATCTGATAAAGACGTACCTCTGGACGGTTCTTGTGTTCGTCTTGGCTAAGTTGGCATTTATGCTTTTCTGCCGAGAGGGACACGAGTTCGTGTTTAGTGATATGTGGCAGGTGGTACAGCACGGACTGTCGCTCGACATGTCGACAGCCCTCTATTTCTTTATTGTACCTTTTCTAGCCACTATCATCAGCATGTGGTACACAGGCCAATGGCTGTTCCGCATACTGAAGGGGTATTATGCCTTGATAGCCATCGCTTTTGCTTTGGCTTTCGTGGCCGATACCAGTCTTTATCCCTTCTGGGCATTCAAACTCGATGCCTCATGCCTGCAATATCTCGAAACACCCAACGAGGCCACAGCCAGTGTCTCAGTCACCTATCTTATCTGGCGATTCGTAGCATTAGTAGTTACGGCTGTAGTTATCTATAAGGGTTATGCGAACGCCTTATGCAGTCTGAAAGGCGGCAATCAACTGACCAAATCACTCAAAACGGCAGTCATCAGTCTGGTGACATTCCTGATCATGGCACCACTGATAGTTATCGGTATTCGTGGTGGTTTAGACGAGTCAACCACCAATATCGGTCAGGTGTACTATTCACAGAATCAGTTCCTCAACCACGCGGCTGTTAATCCAGTTTTCAGTTTCTTGGCTTCGCTTGAGAAAACGGGCGAGGTCGAGAGTTACAACTACATGAGCGATGAGGCCTGTCAGCAGATTATCGATCAGCTTTATAACACCGAGAGTGTGGATAGCGACACCCTGTTGAACACACAAACACCTAACATCATCGTGATACTGATGGAGAGTCTCGGCGGCGAGTTTACCGAACTCAGCGGTCGCCAGGATATCACCCCCAACCTTAACAAGTTGGCTACCGAAGGTGTTTACTTTACCAACTGCTATGCCAACTCATGGCGCACCGATCGCGGCACCCTGTGTACCTATAGCGGCTACCCCTCGTTCCCCAACACATCGGTGATGAAGCTGCCCGCCAAATCGCGCACACTGCCCTGTATCGCCCGTTCACTGCGTGATGAGAAGCAGTATAACACCCACTATCTGTATGGTGGCGACATCAATTTTACCAACATGCGCAGCTACCTGATTAGCGGTGGATTCGACAAGCTTACCTGGAAGGCCGACTATACAACAGCCGAACAGAAATCAGCCGAATGGGGTGTACGCGATGACATCACTTTCGGCACCCTGTATGATATGGCCACCACCCTCCCATCACCTTATCTCATTGGCTACTCTTCGCTGAGCAGTCATGAGCCCTGGGATGTGCCTATCAAGCATTTCGACGATGAGATTCTGAACGCCTTCTACTATCTCGACCAGTGTATTGGCGATTTCGTGGCCAAACTGCGCCGCACTGAGGCTTGGAAGAATACGTTGATTGTACTGTTACCCGATCACGGCATCAACTACAAAGAGTACGACGAGCAGCACCCTCTCCGTAATCGTATCCCGATGATTTGGGTTGGCGGTGCCGTAAAAACTCCTCGACGTATCGATACCATCTGCAACCAGACCGACCTGCCCGCTACACTGTTAGCCCAGTTAGGTATGTCTCATAGCGATTATACATTTAGTCGCGATGTGCTCAGTCGCACCTATACCCATCCCGTGGCCATGCATACCTTCACCGAAGGTTATTCGATGGTAGACAGTACGGGATTGACGGTATTCGACTTATACAGTCAGCGTGTTACAACTGGTAAGGGCGATATTACTATTGCCCAAGCCATTCTGCAAGCCGCTACAAAAGATTTAAATCAACGATGAAACATCTTCTCAGCAAGCCCTACGCCCCTATTGTGTCCGTTATCTGGAATATCCTGTTAGTTTACGTGGTTTACCAGATAGCCCGATTGGCATATTTCCTTGAAAACACCCAACTGCTACATTATAACAGCGATGTATTCCGTGGCGGACTCCTGTTCGACACCTCAGCCATTGTTTATACCAACGCGCTTTATGTGGTGCTGTTGATAGCTGTGGGCGCATTTACGCTGAAAGGTCAGAAAGCCCTTAAGTGGCTATACCTCATCATCAACGCTCTTGCTTTAGCCATCAATTTAGGTGATGCCGTTTATTTTCAATACACCATGCGCCGCACCACCACTACGGTGTTCGGAGAGTTCTCGAATGAGGGCAACTTAGGTAGCATCTTCGGTACCGAGTTCATCAACCACTGGTACCTGGTACTGCTGTTTGCGGTGGTAATGATGGGCCTCTACAAACTGTACGCCATGCCCAGAGGCAAGCATGCGGCCAACTTAGCCAGTTTGCTGCTTATTGTCCCACTGAGCATTGCCGGCATGCGCGGCGGTTTTACCACAGCCGTTCGTCCCATCACCATATCAAACGCCAACCAATACGCCCAGCATCCTGCTGATGCCGCCTTGGTTCTCAACACCCCCTTCTCGCTCATCCGTACCATTGGCAAAAGCGTTTTCACTGTGCCCAACTATTATCAGAGTGATGCAGAAATGGAGGCAGTTTATTCGCCGCTCCATCAGGCTAGACTAACTAGAGATTCTAGATTTTCTAGAAAGAACGTAGTGGTTCTGATAATCGAGAGTTTCGGTCGAGAGTATATCGGGGCCCTCAATCGCGATTTAGAGGGTGGCAAGTACAAGGGATACACACCTTGTGTTGATTCGCTCATTGCCCACAGCACCACCTTCCGCTACAGTTTCTGTAACGGTAGAAAGAGTATCGACGGCATGCCCAGCATCCTCTCCAGCATCCCTATGTTTGTTGAGCCGTTCTTCCTCACCCCAGCCTCGATGAACGATTATACCGGTCTGGCTGGCATCTTGGGTAACGAGGGATACCAGACAGCTTTCTTCCATGGAGCACAGAATGGCTCAATGGGCTTCGAGGCCTTTGCCAAGAAGACTGGCTTCCAGCATTATTACGGACGTACTGAATACGAGGTTGCTCGTGGCACTAACGATTTCGATGGTACCTGGGCCATCTGGGACGAGCCTTTCTTCCAGTATTATGCTGAGGAGATGAGTAAGATGCAGCAGCCATTTATGACGGCAATCTTCTCGGCCTCCAGTCACCATCCGTTCGCCATCCCCGAGCAGTATAAGGCACAGTTCCCCGAGGAACATCTGCCCATTCAGAAGTGCATACGCTATACCGATATGGCCCTTGGCAAGTTCTTTGCCACCGCCCGTAAGCAGCCTTGGTTTGCCAACACCATCTTTGTGCTTACCAGCGACCATACCAACCAGAGCGACCACGCAGAGTATCAGAGCGATATGGGTGGGTTCTGTTCGCCCATCATCATATACGATCCTTCGCACGCCGAAGGACGTATGGAAGAAAAGATTGCTCAACAGATTGACATCCTACCCACTATTTTAGGGATGTTAGGTTATTCTAAGCCGTATTTGGCCTTTGGTATCGACGTGCTGAACACACCCGCCAACGATACGTGGGCGGTTAACTACCTGAACGGCATTTATCAGTACGCCAAATACGGTTATGTGCTTCAGTTCGACGGCAAACAAACCAAGGGCGTTTACCAGTTAACCGACCGTCTGATGCAGCACAACCTGAAGGGAAAAGTACCTCAGCAAGCACAGATGGAGCGCGAACTAAAAGCCATCATACAACAATATATGATGCGCATGACCAAAAACAAGTTGCTTTAAAACTTATACCAAGGTTTCTTGGGAGGGGCTGGCTTATTGTCGGGATGATCCTTAGCTATTACCTTACCGTCAATCACCTCGAAACGCTCGTTAAACTCAGCACGTGTACGCTTCCAGCGGTCGTGACTCCACAACCAGAACTCAGGCGCACGCTTGATGCTCTTCTCCAACAAATCGAAGTACATATCTGTAAGTTCGTAATCCTTCAGTTGCTGTGGCTCGCGGGTCATGGGAATCACTTCGGCCTCATAGTAGCCACGCTTTACACGACGCACATCCATGAAGAACACGGCATAATTCATCTTCTTGGCAATACGCTCCGTACCTGTAAGTACAGGTGTATCGTGATGCAGGAAATCTATCCAGTGGTGGATGTTTACCCAATGGGGCTTTTGATCCGAGATAAATCCGATGACGATAGGCTGCTTAGCACGGCGGTACTCCACCATTCTTCGCAGCGTATCCTGCATGGGGATACAAACAGCTCCCATACGCTGACGCGACCGCAGGAACAAGCGGTCGAAGTCCTTATTCTCGATAGGATGATAAATCTGTCCTAATTGCGCGTCTGACTTCATCCAGAGTGGCAACGAAGTTATCCACTCCCAGTTGCACAGATGCCCCAGATACACCGCACACGACTGGCCCGAATTGATAGCCTCATCAATCTGTTCTACCCCCTTAAACACCATACGGC
>JAEEGH010018945.1_pt1 | contig 14493 bp, 5 predicted proteins | sample 9134181 | NCBI WGS metagenome assembly JAEEGH01 (sample SAMN16246544, study PRJNA631951) | gut metagenome | biome: gut microbiome; feature: rumen; material: DP-attached | host: Bos | place: Iran: Karaj | collected 2018-10 | reverse complement strand
GAGGCCATCTTCGGACCGTCGCTCCGTGAAGGTGTAACCTACTCCAAGGAAGAACTATCACGTAAACAGATTGTGCCGAGAATAACAGAAATACTGCAATGAAATAAACCAAAAAGATAAAGACCATGAAGACAAAAGAACAACAAGGATTCAGGCGGTTGGGACGCAGGGCGTTCGGGCTGCAAGTGCTGATGCTCGTGCTCGTGATGCTCATCGGGGGAAGCCCGACGACGTGGGCCAACGATGACCCCGGTGGAGGAACCTACACCTTCTGGACCAACGCTGAGGGGGTAAAAGATATAAAAGACTATTTCAAGACCGTTAGTGCCTTTAGCTTCGCTGACGATAAGTATTTCTGGGAATTCGAGTTCAAGGCCATGCAGCACGCCTATTTTGAGAATCACGGAAAGATATACCTGCAGACGAGCGACAACAAGTGGCACACGGTGGCCGAATGGTACAAAAGTTCCAACAGCAACAATGTCAGTTTCAGTGTCAAGGATGAGTCTTGGGGTAATATTGTCATGGTAAGCGGCTACGACTTGGCCAGTACCGGCGGCAACATGACCCTCCAGTTCAAGCCCATACAAAGGTGTTTCGACGATGGTGTGAAGCGCATCAAGATGGAATACGACATATGGGAGTGGATAAACTATATCCATGAGAATGTACCTCAGGGTGACATCCGATATGAGAAGGACCTCAACATGGCGTTTGCCGACAACGAACCCATACCCGACCTGGAGGTGGACTGGAGCGATGACTACTGCATCAGTCTCAAGGCCAGGAACGTATATGACAAGCGCAACCAGAACAACAATGTCAAGCAGTATTACACAACATACAGGATAGTTAGTGGCGACAGAGTCAATAACGGCCGATACATCAGCGAAACAATGAATGTATCTGACTTCACCGTAACTGGTGAACACGGAGGGATGATAGATGTTGAAAGAAACGCTGTTGCCAGAATTAACAACCTGATATGCGGCGCATACTTCCATCCGATGGGCATTCACTTTACCCCCACCATCGAATATGTCCCGTATGGGAATACCAACCACCAGAGCAACACTCCTGTCACACTCACCCGACCGGCGAAAGAGATTATCATCGACCCTTTCACCTGCGCAAAGAGCCTCAATGTGGACTTTGACAAATGGACCAGGAAGAACACCATTCGCTGGACACGCTACGAGGAGCAACGCGGCTGGAGCGTGAACTGCATGGTGACACGTCCCTGCCGCACCGACGGCAAGTGGTACATCATCCGCTATGAGGATGGGCAGGCGGCAGACACCTACACCCTCATTGCCGAGATGAACGGCGATGCCACCGACCTCAAGGTGGAGGACAGCGACATCGACTACGATAAACGCTACAACTATCGCGTCATCTTCCTGCCCGTCGTGCTGGCAGACAAATACGACAAGGACCATCTGACCAGTGGCGTGCTGGCAAACCCCGAAAGGCTACTGACGAACTTCTGGATAGAGCAGCAGGTGAGCACACAGCTTGAGATGCCCATCAAGCTGACACAGGACCGCAGTTACGACGGAGCCGTGCGCCTGAAGTGGGAATACTGCGCTGCCCCCACGGGCGAGAACTGGACGATTGAATACCGTCCGGCAGAGACAGGCAGTGCCTGGCGCGTGCTCGACAGCAGCATGATGGTCGATACGGAGGCATCGGAGGCCAGCTTCGATGCCGAAGGGTCGGTGTGCGACATGATGGACTATCGTGTAAAAACCACCTATATGAACCGCGACTTCTACTCTAACGTCTATACTGGCAACCTGCCTGCTGGCAGCTACATCAGCGAGGTGAAGGCATCGACAGGCACGGAGGAGAAGACCGTCATCGTGAAGTGGAAGGTGGCTCGCGCCGACGTTACAAACGATATCTACTTCCGTGTGCTGCGCCGCGTCATTGGCGATACAGACTGGACGCTGCTCACCGACGAGATTCATGGCACGGCCACGGAATACACCTATACCGATGACCGTCCGCTGGCCGGCTCGTACTATGAATACTCCGTGCAGGCCTACGGCGCGAAGTGCGACGAGCAGATCGTGAAGACCGACGAGGTCATCGCCCCTGGTTTCTCGCAAGCCCGAGGCACCATCACTGGTCACATCTCCTACGGCTCGGGAACAGCCGTCGATGGCGTGAAGGTGAACCTCGTCAAGGCCAGTGCCGACGAGCAGACCGACCAGCCGCAGTTCCTCTCGCGCTACATCGAGGGTGCAGGCAAGGGCTTGCAGTGGACGACTGCTAACAAGGAGAAGTACGCCAACGTGCTCAGCGGTGACGGCACCTTCACCATACAGTTCTGGGCACGGCCAAAGAGCGTGGATGCCGGAGGAGCCGCCAACCAAACCATTCTGCGATTAGGCAACGGACTGGAGCTGGGCGTGATGAGCGACGACGGCACACATTTCTATCTGAACAGAGTCATCCACTATGACAATAGGCTGAACTCGCATCACTTCAATAAGAGCCTGCCGTTCAGCACCACCGACTTTACCCACGTCACCGCCGTCTATGACCACGGCATGTTGACTTGTTATGTGGGCACCGACTCGCTGCTGTCGTACACACTCGATTGCACTCAGTATAAGGACTGGAACATTGGCAGCGATCCCACCCTCGCTGTGGGCGGCATCGAAAGCATGTACGCAGGTATGGGCCAGTCCTTCAACGGCTATATTGACGACATCCGCCTATGGAACAGAGCCCTGAGCAAAGAAGAGGTGGAAGCCAACTACACCCGTATCCTCGGCGGTACGGAGGGCGGTTTGGTGCTCTACTGGCCGCTCGACGAGGGACTCGGTGTGAAGGACTATGCCTTCGACGTGGCCCGTCAGGACGGCATCTACCAGCTGAACCATCCTGAGGTTGGACTTAATGCCACGCCGTCGGCCACCGTGCCGCAGCAGTTGGGTCTCTACGGTGTGACCGACAAGAATGGCAACTATATCATACGCGGTATTCCGTTCCAGCAAGGCGGCACCAACTACGAGATTGCCCCGCTGTACGGCGAGCATCAGTTCAATCCCGTCACACGCTCGATGTTCGTCAGCCCCACCTCGCTGACGGCTAACAACATCGACTTCGAGGATGTGTCGTCGTTCCCCATGGAGGGATACGTTTACTATGCCGGCACGAACATTCCTGCCGAGGGCATACAGTTCTATGTGGATGGTCAGCTGCTGACCACCGATGGCGAAGTTCAGCAGAGCGATGCACAAGGCCGCTACAGAATCTCCGTTCCTATAGGCGAGCATTTTGTCGAAGCCAAGCTGGGCAATCACAAGATGGTCAATCAGGGCCGCTTCCCTATCAAAGGTAAGCGTAACTTCAATGCCCCTGTGACCTATAATTTTTCCGATTCCACACTCGTGAATTTTGTAGGGCGCGTCAGTGGCGGCGAACGTAACGACACACTGGCCGTGGGCTTCGGAGCGTCGAAGAACAACATTGGCACGGCCACCATCACGTTGAAACTGAACAACGAATCGTTATCGTTCAACCGCGTGGAGGGCAAGCCCCAAACATCGGCTACCCAGATTCGCACGTGGGAGAGCGACACTGTGAGCATCAACAGCACGGCATGGACAGGCTTCGAAGGCGGCGACGCACGCTACATATTCATCAATACCGACCCCGCGACGGGCGAGTTCTCGGCCAAGTTGCCACCGCTGAAGTACATCGTGAAGAACATCGAGATACCTAAGAACCCCGACATAGAGTTCAATATCCTGCCAGAGATAGACTTGAGCAACGTGCTGAAGGAGCAGATCGACTCGTTGTGGCAGGTGGATGAACGGGGCGACTCCGTGCTAAACAAGTATAAGTACCACACCAAACTTGTGCAAACCTACTTTGCCACACCTCAGGTGGACATCAGCCAGCCCAAGAGTGGCAAGGACGTCTTCGGCATACAGGAATACAAGGGTGAGGACGAACTGGGCAAGTTTACCGTCAGCGACCTGTGGACACGCACGGATGAAGGTGCCGTCAGCTACAAGTACGGTTATCCTATCTATAAGATGGGCGATGAATATCACACAGAACTCTACGGCTATGAGGTCTATACGAACTACGACAACGGAGAGGCTGCCAACGACACCATCCCCCTCGCCGGCCAGGTTATTACTGTGGCCAACGAGATGTCGAGCGACCAGACCATCGTGGCCGTGCTTCCGCCCGGTGAAACCGAATACCAGTTGGGCCAGGTGTACGACCTGAAGAAGAACCAATTGGTGCTTGACTCACTGGGACGCTACGCCTTCAAGTGGAATGCCGGAGCACCCAACGTCGTCAGTCCGTACACCCGTCATCTGGGCATCACGCTGGAGCGCAAAGGACGTACCTACGCCCCCAATGGCATAAATGCCATCGTCGTGGGCAGTCTTCCTATCGGCAACAACTTCGTCACCAATGGCCCCGACCAGGTGCTGATGGTGCTGCGCGACCCGCCAGGCGCTAAGTCGAAGACCGTGTGGAAGACTGGCTCGACCAAGACGAAGGTGAGAAGTTCCACCAGCGGAGGCTATGGCAACGAGAAGATGATGTATGAGGCAAACTTAGGTGCGAAGGTGAGATTCATGTCGGGCTTCGGACTCTACTACGAGACCACAGACCTTGACAATACCTCTGATATAGGCGGTGGCATTCACTATACGTGGAACAAGAACTCATCGACCGAAAAGACGTGGACGCTGACCGCTACCGAGCAGGTATCCACCGGTGCCACTAAGGACTATTGCGGATCGAATGGCGATGTCTTCATAGGCTACAGCACCAACCTGCTCATGGGCAAATGCCGCAAGGTGGGATTCTTCCGCGACAACGAGACGGCGCCCTTCGAACTGAAAGACGATGTGGCTACCAGCCTGGGCGACAGCGTGACAACAAAGTTCATGTACTCCACCTACGAGATTGAAGAGGTGATGATTCCGAAGTGGCGGGAGACACGCAATGGCTACCTCACGCAGCACTTCGATACTGAGGCCGAGGCCCGCGCTTTCGTGAATAACACGAGCGAGGTGCTCTATGCCACATGGGTCAAGGAGGATGATACAAGCTACGGACAGGAGGGCACCTACGTGCAGGTGACACCCGCCGCATGGGAGAGCCTCACAGATTTTGTGGCCGAAGACAAGGTGGCCTGGTGCAACAATCAGATAGAAAGCTGGCAAAAGGTCCTCTACAACAACGAATACGACAAGGTGACGGCTATTGAGAATCGCGACAAATACTGGCAGCGCAACATCTCGTTCGATGGTGGATCGGGCTACTCCTACACAGCCCGCAATGATACGACCAAAGTGGTGAAACACAACTATTCGCACAATCTGGGAGGTATCGTAAAGGGTGGTTTCTCAACGAAAAACACGGCCGCTTCCATACAGTTCAAGACGAAGATGTCAGTCGACACAGAGAACGGTTGGGCTTACTCCACCACTGAGAGCGACTACGACGAGAATACGAAGGACTATGCCGAGTTCGACTACACCTTTGATGACGGCAACAAGGGCACCGACTTCTCAGTGGATATCTACAAGTCGCCTACGGGCTGGAGCGACATCTTCAGTATCTTCGGCGGACAAAGCTACAATCCCTATCAGAAGGAAGAGAAGACCCAGTACTACGAGCCGGGACAGCACATTCTCTCCAACGGAACGGAACAGATGGAGAATCCCGACATACAAATCAGCACTGACGGCGGCATCGCTGTCAAGAGTGCCGTACTGACCGACATACCCGCCGGACAGACAGGGCAGTTTACCCTGCATCTGTCGAACATCAGTACCACCACACAGGGCTTCGACTTTACCTATAATCTGTCGGTTGCGGAAGGCACCAACCAGCATGGACTGGAGATACTGATGGACGGTGTGCCTGCCAATGGACGCGGCATATTCATCCCCGCCGGCGAGACGGTGAAGAAGGTAATCACCGTTCGACAGACTGACCAGAGCGTGCTCGACTATGAGAACATCGAACTGTGGTTCTCGTCAGCATATCAGGCCATCAAGATTCACGATATCGCTAAGTTGAGCGTACATTTCAAGCCCTCGTCATCGCCCGTGGAACTGGCAATCACCGAGCCGGTGGTGAATTGCAAGACGGACAGTGCCCGTCTGGAGATGAAGGTGAAGGGCTTCAACCGCCAGTTCAAGAACCTGAAGAACGTGGGCGTGCAGTACCGTTTCCAGGGCAACACGCAGTGGACGGCCCTGCATACGTGGGTGACCAACAAGGCCGACTCGCTCAATGCCAACTACAACCTGCTGCCTGCCACGGGCGACCTGCCGCTGGAACTTAAAATGATTAGCGACCAGAGCTACCCCGAGGGCAACTACGAGTTCCGCGCCTTCACCACCACACCCTACGGCAACGAACAGGTGCAGGTCTATAGCGACGTCATCAACGTCGTCAAGGACATCACCCGACCCATCAACATCTTCACACCTACACCTGCTAACGGCATCTTAGGCTACGGTGACCAGCTTTCAATAGAGTTCAACGAGGATATCGTGCCCGGCTACGTGGGTGCGGACAACGTCGTTGTAACGGCGAAGCTGAACCAGGAGGAGGTGCATCACGACGTGTCGCTGACCCTGCACCCCTTCGGCGACCAGCCCATGACGGTGAACCCCGTGTTCATGAACGGCGACTTCAGTGTGGAGTTCTGGCTGAAGTGGGATGACAGCGGCACCATCCTGCACCAGGGTCCGAGTACCGACAACTTCGCACTGGGCATTAACAGCGAGGGCCGCGCCATCGTGACGATAGCCCAGAAGGAGTTTGTAAGCACGGCAGCGCCACTGCCGAAGGGCGAGTGGACGTTCTTCGCCCTGAACTACAAACAGGCCACGATGACGTTCAACGTCATGGCCTCCTATGGTACGACGGATGTCATGCTGTTCACCGACCAGAAGGTGCCGAACGAGAACGTGCAGGCCGTGAACTATACCAGCGACAACTGCCTGTACTTGGGCGAAATCGAGGGTAACATTCACTCGCTGGCCCTGTACAACATCTGGCGCAACGTGAATGAGGCTTCCAGCGAGAAGTACGTGAAGAAGGACAACTACGTCTATGGCCTGGCCAACTACTGGCCGATGGATGAGGGCCACGGCTTCACGGCTGCCGACTCGCGCCATACGCACGACTTCATTGTACCTGACTCATGGAAACTGGAGAATGTGAACTATGCTTTGCGCATCACCGACAGGAAAGGCGCGGAGGCCGACATCTCGCAGATAGGCACCAGCCGCGGCGAGAGCTATGCCATCGAACTGTGGTACGACAGAAGCGCGGATGAGGACGAGGTGGTGTTCGAGACGGCCACACCGACCGTCGAGGGCGACCAACTGAAGACGAAACTGAAGCTGCACTTCAACGACTCGCGAGACCTGGTGCTGGACTACGGAAAGAAGTCGCAGATGGTGGCCAGCCATGAGTACTTCGACTTCACAAGTTGGCACCACTACGCATTGAACGTGGTGCGCGGACAGGCCGCATCGTTCTACTTGGACGGCCAGCGCACGGCGGTGATTCCCGAAGCCGACATACCTCCCCTTGCAGGTGCCGCACTCTTTATCGGCAAGGGAACTAAGTTTGCCTATGCCGACGAGATTCGTATCTGGAAGGCCGCCCTCAGCGAGAGCCGTCTGCTGCAGAACATGTACAACACGATTGACACCGCCAGCATCTATTCGCACGGACTCGTGGCGTACTACCCCTTCGAGAAGCGGCACGAGGAGAACAACCATGTGAGCAAGGTGGCTACCTTGGACAATATGGCTCCGAAAGCTACTGCCAAGGAAATGATTTGCCACGACTTCAACGAGACGGATCTGGTGAAGGCTGCGCCGCCTCTGAAGAACGCGCCCGACGAGCAACCGCTCATCGTGACGCCCGTGGCTTCGGAGCGCAAGGTGGTCATCAACCTGACGGGCACCGACCTGACGCCACGCAAACTGGAGGGTACGACGCTGAACATCACTGTCGATAAGATTCACGACCTGCACGGCAACGAGTCGCAGCCAATCAAGTGGACGGCCTATGTGCAGCAGAACACGCTGACGTGGATGAAGGACTCGGTGAACATCATCAAGAAGTACGGCGACGACTATACCTTCGACGTGGACATCGAGAACAAGAGTGGCAGCACCGAGCTATATACCTTATATAATATGCCGCAGTGGCTCTCGCTCGTCGACAGCGAACGCACGGACGACGTGAGTCCGCTGAAGACGAAGACGCTGCGCTTCGAGGTGAACCCGCTGGTGCCCGTGGGCAACTACGACGTGGCCATCGGTCTGTTGGGCAACAACGGCATTCTGGAACCGCTGCGCATCGTGATGAAGGTACGCGGCGAGAAACCGCAGTGGGCCGTTGACCCGACGAAGTACGACCACAACATGTCGATTATCGGACAGGTGTATATCGGCGGCATCCTGATGGAGAACCCGGAGAGCATGGTGGCCGCCTTCATCGGCAATGAGTGCCGAGGCGTGGCATCGCCCGAGAAGGTGCGCGGCGCGGCCTACGTGACGATGAACGTCTATGGCACCGACAACAAGCGGTACGACATGGGCAAGGAAGTGAGCTTCCGCATCTGGGATGCATCGAAGGGCGTGGCCTACACCGACGCCAATATCGCCGTGACGGTGAAGACCGCTGCCATGAAGGACTCCACCGTGACCACCGTCATCTTCGGCCAGGATAAGATACTGGGTGACTTCGACACGCCCGCCATCTGGACGAAGAGCGAGAACGTGGAGCAGCTCATCCCCATCCACCAGAACTGGAACTGGATAGCTTTCGGCGTGGAGCCGCAGAGCACCTACCTCGACCATGTGTTCGGCGCATACGCGGAGTGGAGCATGCTGCTCAAGAGCCGTGATAATTGGAACGACTACAACGGTGCCCAGTGGGGCGGCGGCGATCTCAAGAGAGCGGCGGCCAACGAGATGTACAAGCTGAAGATAGGCCGTCTGCCGACCACGAAGCAGGAGGCTCCCAACAGTCTGCTCGCCGTGTCGGGCCGTCAGCTGAAGGAGAAGGACGAGAGGGCCGTCAAGCTCGGAAAGGGCTGGAACTGGATAGCCTACACACCGCTGACCACGATGACCGTGGATGAAGCACTGGCTGCCGCCAACCCGCAGAAGGGCGACATCGTGAAGTCGCAGACGGGCGTGGCCCTCTATGGCGACTACGGCTGGGAAGGCAGTCTGAAGGCATTAGAAAGCGGACGCGGCTACCTGTACTACAGCAACAACAATGACTCGACATCGTTCCTCTATCCGACGGAAACGGCGGCATCCGCCCGTGCTCAGAGCTTGAGGGCACTACGGCGTGCGTCCGAAGACCTGCGCATCTTCAAGCCGGTACCCCTGGGTCTCTATCCGAGCAACATGACGATGGCCATTCAGCTGCGTGACGGAGACGCTGTGGTTGACACCGCCGAGGTGGCCGCCTTCATTGGCGACGAATGCCGAGGTGCCACCCGCGCCAGCAGCAACGGACTCTACTACCTCGTCATCAGTGGCGACGGGGCCGGACAGTCCATGGTGCTGCGCACCTGTCTCAACGGCGAGATCGTCGACATTGACAATACGCAGATGTATGTCAGCGATGCCAACATCGGCACCTCGTGGGAGCCTTACGTCATCGACCTGGGTGGCTTCACTGGCATCCGTGTGCTCGATGGTACTGCCGTCGAGGACGACACCGACTGGTGGACCCTGCAAGGCTTCAAGATTGGCCGCAAGCCCATCCAGCCGGGCGTGTATATCCATCATGGAGAAAAGATAATTATCAAACGTATGAAATAGCAAACGTTAAAGAAATCAATCATGAGCCTCCCCACCAGATTTGCTGATGGGGAGGCTTTAATTTCACAACTGGCTTGCCTTTGGGGGTGGCAAACTCCAATCGAGCAAAGCGGTGATGGGGTATTAGGCTGCCCCTCCCTACTGTTGAGTGGACAGAGGCAAGCCTCTTCTGTATATCTGTCTCAGCATGATGTTGCCAGATTTCTATCATTTTGAATACCGTATTTCGAAGAACCTTCAAAGTCATAATAACCCTAATAGCTTGCTGTTTTATCTGGTCAGTTTCCCAAGCATCGATAGATGGTTGGGGTATTAGGCTTCCCCAGACTTTGAAAAAGTGGCATCGGCAAGCCGATAGGACAGACTAGATATAAACGACAAGCATTAATACTGGAATATATGACCAGCCATGTGGGAATATACAATTATGCCAGATACCTTGACCTCTGCTTGCAGATTTATGTGGTCAGTTCACCGTTCGATGCTAATCAAAACGGGTAGTGAGCTTCCCGATACTGGAATAACATGGCACATGGGCAAGCCCAGTGCCCCGAAGTCCGAAAAGAAACTAATCATATGTTGCCAGCTTGTCTGTACGATAAGTCCCATTGCTGAATACAATTTTCTTGACCATCTCGTTGAGCCTGTCAGCAATGCGGTCACCATAATGCTCTCGGATTTGTTGCGGCGTGAGGTTGGTGGTGATGATGGTGAAAAGCTGTTCTTCGTAACGCTTTGTCAGCAGGTCGATGACTGGAGTATAGACATTACCATAGTCCATTACCTCTGATGGCTCTGTGCCAAGGTCATCGATACCAAGCATATCAACACTGATGAGTTTACGATATGCCTCATAGTTGTTCTTGCAAAGATGCGCGATGTACTTTGCATCCACAATCCGGATTCCGCAGGTGCCATCGTTATCAGGCTTAGGAATGTGCAGTGAGTTCAGCAGCTGCTGGAATGCTTTAAGTACGGTGCTCTTGCCATTGCCACAGCCCCCGCATAGCATCATGCCGAAATGGGATGATGGTGAAGTAAGCCAATAAGCTATCTCATGGAGTTGCCTCTCCATGTATTCGTTAAAACAGAAGGTTCGGTGGCGAAATGCCACCTCTGTTTCAGTTGCAGCCAACAGACAGGCATAAGCATCTTCTTCTGACATAGGCATCTTAAAACGAACCTTCATAGGACGATGCTGTAGCAGAGATTTCTTTAATCCCTCTACGTCTATTTTGAGTATCTGTTCCATTATCCCTTTCCCTTTCTTTGTTTGAAAAGTTTAGTGAAGTGCTATTAATTAAATAATCTTTCTCTTTATCTTTTAAAGGGGTCAAGCCTGCCGTCAATCCATCCGTCAACTCTACCGTCAAGTTATCCGTCCAAATTAGTAGTGAATATTTGGACGGTACATGACGTGATTTGCCCTCAGAAAAAGAGATAAGTCCACGTTTGGCTAGATTCTTACGAGCGGAACAAAGTGTCTGTTTGGACATGTGCAGCATCTCGCAGATCCGTACCGTAGAGCATGGCACTGGCATGTTCCAGCGGTGTTGGTTGCACTCATTCACTATGAAAGCGTAGAGTGCAACCTCGCTGGTGGACATGTACTCCAAAGATGAAGCACGCCAGAACTGATTCATGTAATCAATGTACGTCATATTACATTCCTCGTCTCATAGAGCTGTTTGCTACGTATGCACGCGCTTCATCGTAGATGTCATTGACAGACTTACGAGAAGTCTGCATTAACCAGTTGTCAATTTCCGACTTACGGAAAATGATACTCTTACCATTCTTATGATAAGGAATGGTGCGATTACTTGTCCAACCGTAAACTGTCTGTTCGGCAGGATGGTTAGGGAGGTAATTGCATAGGTCTTGCAGAGAGAACCAGGCATCAGCCTCTACATTGTTGTTTGACTGCAGAGCGTCGAACTTCTGTTCAAGCGTCTCCAACTTCTTGAGGATGGTAGCCACCATTTGTGGCATTGCATCGAATGAAAGAACACCATTATTCATTATAGAATTGTGTTAAAGTTGGCTGCAGCGATATGCTACAGTCACTCTCTTTGGTAAGAAAGCGACTGCAAAAGTATCGTTAAAAGCAATGGTGATTTCGGCATGATTCTGTCCACCATAAGTCCATCATTTTTATATCCGCCTAATTTGTGTAACTTGTTGATAGTCAGATATAATAAATAATCAAAAAAAATAAAAAATTATTTTATGGTGATTTCGTGGTGATTTGAATCACCATCAAATCATCATTTTTTTTGGATAGAAAAAAGGGTAAAAACGAAAGAAGCCACTCACACGTGAATGTGAATGGCTTCTTGAAAAATGACGTGAAAGTCGCTATGAAAATCGACTTGCTGTAGCGTTATGAGTTTACTGATTATTGGAACCGTCAGGAGACTTGATCTGGTCGTTTGAGAGGGAAATGCGGATTGCATCAGCAGCAGCCTCTTTCTTCTCATCGACAATCTTAGCGTATATCTGTGTTGTGGTCACCTTTCTATGGCCAAGCATCTTGCTGACGGTATAGATGTCTGTGCCATTGGTAAGTTGCAATGTGGCATAGGTATGACGGAAACAGTGGAAGGTTATGTGTTTCGTGATACCAGATGCCTCAATCCATTTCTTGACAGGTCGGTTAATCCATGAAGGATCCTGCAAACCTTCAAAAACAAGTCGGTCAGCATCGCCTCGTTCACCACATAGCAAATAGGCTTGGTCTGAAATCGGCATGTATTCTACTCCTTTAGTCTTCTGCTGGGTGAAAAGAAGTCGATAGTGCCCCTCGTCTTTCACCACATCACGCCATTTCAACTGCTTGATATCACAGTGGCGCAGTCCTGTCAAGGCAGAGAAAAGGGCAGCTCTTCTGAGAATGTCACTCTCGCATGGAGTGGAGGCTAGTTGGTTGAGTTCCTCCAATGTGAGGTATTCACGTTGGCTTTCCTCGTAAGATATGTTCTTCACTTTGGCTGCAAGGTCAACATTGAGGTAACCATCAATAAATGCTTGATGAAGTCCAGCTTTGAAGATGGAGAAATAAGTAGAAGCGGTATTTGCCGATATGGTACCAGACTTACCTCCACCTTTAGGCGCATTGAGGAGATAATCTCTGTAATCTTCAATCAGCGTTAGGTCAATGCAGCCAAATGGAAGTGGCTTGTTGCCTGTGTATAGTTTCATCAATGCCAGTTCTCGGCTCCAGTTTACCTGAATTGACTTGGAGCTATTTTTATGACGCTTCTCCTTCAGCTCGTCAAAGTACTTGATGAAGTCACACTTTGCTCTTTCGTTTTGAGCTGCTTGTTCAGCCTCACTATCTGTGTACAAAGACTGATTATCGTATTCGTGCTGGCGAAGGTCACGAACCTTATCGGCAAAGATACATGCCTCCTGGTCCTTTTGTGAACGGCACAGGATGATTCCATTGGCATCACGCTTGGGGCGACAGTAGGCTTTGCCATCGGCCAATGTCCTACCAGAACTATTCTTATCAAAGATAGGAGTAGTTATAAACCGCCCAAGTGGTTCATGTTTGCGAAGAGGCTTATCCTTGCCAGGCTCAAAGACAGGAAAACTTTCAATGAGCAATGACCACTGCTCTTTGTATTCGGATTTGCGGAGTATTACCTTGAATACCGTGCGCTTCATTGGAGTCTTCATAACTTGATAGATTTATAGAGTTTGTCGATTTCTGATTTTGGAGCGTAAACATAGTTTCCTATCTGTCGGGTAGGGATGGAGAACTTGCGTATATGCGCCCATACGGATGAATCATGAATTCTGAACTTCTTCGAGATTTCTCCGATGGTATAGCAGTTCTCTGGTTCCATATTATAGGTCTTAGGAATGGGCTTCTGAGCTGCTTTCCTTACCTTTTTTCTTCTTGGGTAACGCTGTTCAAGGTCTGCACGGTTCAACCTTAGTTGTTTTGTACCAAGGTTGACAGCTGGAATTTTGCCTTTACGAATCTCGCGATACAAGGTGTCTCGTTCAACGCAATAAACGGCAACGGCCTCCTGAACAGAAAGAAACTCTCTGATGTCAGGAATCTCCTTAGCCAGCTGTTCATACTTTGCTTCTTTAGCCTCTCTGTCCTTCTTCCTCTTGTAGGCAACATCTGAGCAGTGTTTGGAACAATACACAGAATCGATGGTGCGTATCTGGAATACTGCACCACAGATAGGACATTTCCTTCGAATCTCGTATTTTGCCTGAGCCATAAATGTTATATATAATAAGGTGTTACTACTGTTTGTTGAACATCACCGACCAAAGTGTCGCGTTAACGATTTGGTGCAAATTTACGGTAAAAATCCGAAAATCGGCAGAAAGTTACAAAGTTTAACTTAAAGTAAAATCCCGCATAACTACTTGAGTTATACGGGATTTCTATAATTGCTTGTTATTTGCTTATCAAACTTACTTCACCTCCTCAAAAATAATTCGTATTGATAATCAATTAGATACGGAGACGTGTCGCAAATATATCCCAATTTTTTGATAACAGATATTACGTGGAGATAAGCATCCATAAGTATCGTTTTTCGACTTTTCGTCGTTTAGATTGTTTAACTGTGAAGTTCGCAATTAGTATCATGTATGTCATCCTTCATGTGTG
>JAEEGH010018943.1_pt1 | contig 14494 bp, 15 predicted proteins | sample 9134181 | NCBI WGS metagenome assembly JAEEGH01 (sample SAMN16246544, study PRJNA631951) | gut metagenome | biome: gut microbiome; feature: rumen; material: DP-attached | host: Bos | place: Iran: Karaj | collected 2018-10 | reverse complement strand
ACACGGCTTCAACACCATCGGTGGCGTGGACATCATGGATGCCGACGGCGAAATCAAAATCCCTGTGCGCGACACCACCTACATGCGTTACAACATCGTGGGACAGAACATACAAAACTATGACTTCATGATTAACCTCGCCCACTTCAAGGGACACCAGATGGGCGGCTTCGGTGGTGTACTGAAGAACGCCAGCATCGGCGTGGCTTCGCGCAACGGCAAGACTTACATCCACACCAACGGCCAATGCGAGGACTACACCCATCTTTGGGATTACATCCAGCCTGAGAACCAGGACAAGTTCCTCGAATGTATGGCCAATGCTGCCGCCTCAGTACACGACTACTTCAAGGGCAAGGTCCTCTATATCAATGTTATGAACAATATGAGCATCGATTGCGACTGCAACGGCAATCCCACCCCTGTGGCACTGCAAGACATGGGCATCCTCGCCAGTACTGACCCTGTAGCCCTCGACCAGGCCTGCATCGACCTCGTCCTTGGTCAAGAGCAAACTGCCGACAACGATGTGGCTTCAATGAAAGAGCGCATCGAGAGCCGTCACGGTATCCACACCGTTGAGCATGCCGAGAAGATAGGCCTCGGCAGCCGCAAGTACACTATTATAAGCATCGACAAATGAAGAAACAAGTTTCCGTTTTGGTGGGTGCTGGAAGCATCGGGCAAGCAATCATCCGCCGAGTGTCGGCTGGTAAGCTCATTGTGCTGGCTGACTTTTCCATAGAGAACGCTCAGCGAGCTGCAAAGACTCTAGAGGATGCTGGCTTTGAGTGCGCAACTATCAAGTGTGACCTTGGTTCAAAGAAAGATATTCTGAAGTTGGTGGAGTTCGCTACCAGCAAGGGTATTGTAACGAATGTTGTGAATGCCGCTGGCGTGTCACCCTCGCAGGCTCCCGTTGAAGAAATTCTTCGCGTTGACCTATATGGCACAAGCGTACTGCTGGAGGAGTTTGGAAAGGTGATTGCCGAGGATGGTTCAGGTGTGATTATCTCTTCACAGAGCGGTCATCGTCTGTCCGCCTTACCACAGGAACAAAACGACGCCTTAGCCACAACTTCTGTTGACAAACTGTTGGATTTGCCATTCCTGAAGGAAATCAACGACACGCTAAAAGCCTATCAATACTCGAAGCGTTGCAATGTGCTTCGCGTGATGTACGAGGCTACCCGTTGGGGACAACGAGGCGCTACCATCAACTCTATTTCCCCGGGCATCATCATCACGCCCTTGGCCAACGACGAACTTCATGGTCCACGCAAGGATGGCTACCTGAAGATGATTGAGGGGATGCCCGCCCGTCGAGCCGGAACGCCTGATGAAGTAGGAGATTTGGCAGAGTTCCTGATGTCAAGCCGTGGGCGTTTCATCAGCGGTGCCGATTTTCTGATTGACGGTGGATGTACGGCATCCTACTGGTATGGAGACTTACAATACCTCAAGGCTACACATTAATGAACCGCCTTATTACGATACTGTTTCTTGGAATGACGACAATAATCATGCAAGCAAAGACGGACAAAGAGCAAGTAGAAGCCCTTTACCGAGAAATGTATGAGGCTATGGTGGCTAAGGACACGGTGACACTAAATCACGTCCACGCCGACGATTTTGTGCTCATCCACATGACCGGCATGCGGCAGTCGAAAGCAGAATATATCCGTGCTATTGCCGATGGCACGCTCAACTATTATTCAGCAGAGCATGAAGAGATGGACATCGCCATAAAGGGCAACACCGCAACGCTGACAGGCAAAAGTCGCGTGACAGCGGCAGTGTTTGGTGGGAGTCGTGGTACTTGGAGATTACGTTTGCAATTTACTCTTGAGAAACAAGACGGCCAGTGGAGGTTCACTTCATCGCAAGCCAGTACATATTAGTTGCAGTAAGACAACTGCCAAAAAAAGGGATTCATCGTGCTCGTTCAGGGAATGAACGAACCGATGGCGACATTTTGAAAAAAGTTGTATTTTTGCGCATCATTGGATAATGATTCAACCGTATCAAAAATGAACAACCAAGACTTTTGGCATAGCATCCATTCGATTATCGACGAGGGCTTCACTGCCAACGGTCTTTCAAAACTGGAGTCGTATGCAGAACAATTCATCACACAACGGCTTGTATATAAGCGATTTTCATCGGCAGAACAGTATGGCTGCTCAATGGGAGGTGCTACGCATGTCATTGCATCCCTACTCGCGGGAGCAGAAACTGCGGCAGATAGAAATGCTGCACCAGATGTCGGCGACTTCAAAAGAGAAGTCCAACGCGGAGCGAAGCAGGCTGAATGCATAGAGCAATGGGCAAAGAAAGTCGGTTGCTGGACAGAACGTGTCGAAGATGCCCTGCCGCGCATGTTAGGTGAGCAAATTGCAGAAGGCGGAGAAGCTATAGTTTACGACCATGGTGCCACATTGGTAAAAGCCATTGGGCTTGACTATTTTATCCAACCCATTCTGGCACTTGACCGTATCTCGCTGCATAACACTTATTTCCCAGAAACCGCACTAAAAGTGTTGGGGTTTGGACGCACGGCAGACGGTGATTTCAAGATTGTAGCAGAGCAGCCATTCATTGAAGGGACACACATGTCGGATGAAGAAATCGCCTTGTTTGCTGAACACATTGGATTCAAGCTCATCAATCCGAGAAATTGGACTTTCGCCACTCCTGAAATCTATTTGAGCGACCTGCACGACGAGAATGTGATACGCTCAAAAGAAGGAAACATTTTCGTGGTGGATTGCGATATACGAATCAATACGCCAAACCTTCGTTGTGGAGGGGTACGTAGTTTGACTAGTGAAGTAGAGTTCAGAAATCTTTATTAAAATATTGTACAAGATGAAGAATAGAGTATTAATGTGTTCAATAATGGCACTGCTAATTGTAAGTTGTATTAGACAAAACAACACTCCAAAGGAATATATAAAACAAATAAATGCTTCTTCTTTTTCAAGCAAAGAAGAAGCCGATTTGGCAAGAGCATTTAGTACGGGTGCCTTTGATTTATCTAGCTATAGAGAAGCACAACATTTTATTCAAGAACAAATTGAAAATAGAATTCGCTTTTCTGATTTCTCACGAACAGACCTTTATGCAACGGAAGAGAATATTTCGCCAAGTGACATTTTGATGAAAATAACAGAATTGAAAGAAAAAAACGATATTCAGCAGCTTATTCTATATGCTGCAAGAGAAAACAGAGTGATTTATTCTGTTTCTGCATTTTCTCAAGGAGATACCACTTTGCTTACGGGAACATTAATTACAATAATTCCCAAATACGATGAGAACGGAAAAATAAAAGGATGGGCTAATCAAGGTCGACAAGTTTTTATTCCTAATTTCCGATAATCGCAAATACCTAATCTGCCATATTTATGACAGATGAGGCAAAGCACATAACTATACTTCTATTATATCGGCTAATAAAACCGCAAAATGTGAAACTTTTCCCGAAAAATCCATAACAGCCATGATGAATAATGGTTGTAGTTTTGCATCCTGAAACAAAAGCAAAACCAATCATCAACCTATACGAAATAATATGAGAAAACAACTTATTATCGCAATGTTTGCCGCCACGCTAATGTTTGCTTCTTGCGGCAGCAAAACCACCACAATGGAAAAAGAAATGAATACTTTGAGTTTTAACCAAGAGCAGGCAGCCTTCATGTCGGCCATTGCCTGCAACGAGGCCAAAGCCGACTATACCGCCTTGGCCGCGGCCATCAACGACGGCTTGGATGCCGGCTTAACGGTCAGCCAAATCAAGGAAGCCCTGTCGCAACTCTATGCCTACACAGGATTCCCGCGTTCTCTGAATGCCCTTGGCACTTTGCAGAAGGTGTTGGAGCAACGCCAAAGCGAAGGCAAAACCACTGAAGAAGGTGTTGAGGCATCGCCGCTGCCGAGCAATTACAATGCTTTGGCACAAGGTACGGAAGTACAAACCAAACTTTCTGGACAACCTTTTAACTATGCGTTTTGTCCTGCCGAGGACTACTATCTGAAAGCCCACCTCTTCGGCGACATCTTCGCCCGCGACAACCTCACCCACGCCGACCGCGAACTCATCACCGTGAGTGCGTTGAGTGGCTTGGAAAATGTGATGCCGCAGTTGCAGGCGCATGTGCGTGGTGCCTTGAACATGGGTGTCACAGAGGAGCAGTTGCGCAGCATCCCAGTGGCTTTGAAAGCCACAGGATTGCAGGCCGAGGCCTTGCGTTGTGAGGCAGCCATCGCCGCCGCTGTCGACGGCAAGAGCGATGTGGTGTGTGCACAGTCACCCTGGCCAATCGGCGAACCCAACACTGCATACGCCGAGTATTTCATTGGCAACAGCTATCTCGCCGTCCTCGACCCCGCAAGCGGTCTCTGCAACGTCAGCTTCGAACCCGGCTGCCGCAACAACTGGCACGTTCATCACGGTGCCGTGCAGATGTTGATCTGCGTGAGCGGTCGTGGCTGGTATCAGGAATGGGGCAAGGAAGCCATTCCGTTGGTCCCTGGCACCGTCATCGCCGTTCCCGAGGGCGTGAAGCACTGGCACGGCGCCGCTAAAGACAGCTGGATGCAGCACCTCACCTACCATGCCGAAGCCCAACCTGGCAACAGCAACGAACTGATGGAGCAGCGAGAGCAGAGTGATGCTCGCATAAACTCTGCCGAGTCGCGACAGAAGTCGAGTGAAACTCAATGGTTGGAGCCTGTCAGCGACGAACAGTATGACATGTTGAAATAATTGGACAAGGTTCAATGAAAAATCCGCAACTCTGGCGAAGGCTTGGGGTGCGGGTTTTTTGTATCTTTGCCGCAAAACAACAGCAATGAAGAAAGAGATTGATCCTAAAGACTCACCGCGCGGACGGGCGTTTGAACTGTGGAAAACGGCTGGCATGCCGAAAGTGACGATAGTCAAAACCTTTGATGTCGGCAGACTGGTCAGGGTTGCCAAACGAAACGGGATGAAGACGAACATGCTGATGTGCTGGTGTATCGGTCAAGCGGCCAGCGGCATTCAGGAGTTCTATACACTGCCTTCCGGAGAGTACTTATGGCAGTACGACCGTCTAGCAGTAATGACTGTCGTGAAGGCCACGAGCGGTGACGCCCGCCTTTGTGACATCCCGTTTTCAGAGGATCTTCACCAGTTCAACGAAGATTATTTGAGCTTGACGCGTCAGGTCAATGAAACAAACGAAGACCACCTTCTTGGCGACGACTATATGGCTATCGACACCTCGGCCTTGGCAGAATGCGAGATTGACGGTGTGGTGAGTGTCTATTCCGAACTGTTCACCAATCCCTTCTTGGCTTGGGGCAAATACCATCAAGGGCTGTTCAAAACGACTTTGCCCATCTCGTTCCAGTTTCATCATGCCCAGATGGACGGCTTCGAAGCCGCTCGTTTCCTCAACGGCCTTCAAGAGGTAATCAATAAACTTCTTTGAATGAGAGTATTATTGCTGTAGTCTGTTATGTGGTTTGTGAAAAACCGGAACTCAAGCGAAGGCTTTGGCTCAAAAATGACTTAAAATTAGTTGCTCCTTATAAGTTTTGAATTTAGTTGGCATATTACAAGCAACACAATAATCCGTTTTTCACCTCACCATCCCCAAAATCACCTCCGGCGTGATGGTCATTTCAGTGACGGCGCAAAGGCCTGCACCGATGTCCTTTAGGCTGGCACCTAACAAATAGACCTTGTCGTCAATGATTAGGAAACGATCATGGTTGCGGTGAGGTAGCTGGATGAATGCTATTTCGGGATATTGGGTGTTATGCTTCTTCAAATGCGCTATTATTTTTCTCTTTCATTATTGTCTTTCTCTTTCCTGTATTCCTCCCAGTCGGCCTCGGTGGTGCTTTCCAAAAGGTACTGCCGCATCTCTTCTTCCGACGGCAACTGAAGACGATACTTGCTGACGAACAGGTTCTGTGATAGACCCTCGGTGGCATACTGCACAGTGGTCTCGCCATAGTCGGTGCAGAGCAGCAGTCCGATGGGCGGGTTGTCGTCAGCTTGCATCACCTCATGCTTGTAGTAGTTCATGTAAAGGTTGAGCTGCGAGGCATATTCATGACGGAAGCGGTCAATCTTGAGGTCGACAATGACGTGACACTTCAAGATACGGTGGTAGAAGATGAGGTCGGCCTTGAAATAGTCTTGGTCAACAAGGATACGCTTCTGACGGGCTTCAAAGCAGAACCCGCGTCCCATTTCCATCAACACCATCTGGAGATGATTCAAGATAATCGTCTCCAATCTGGTCTCGGTGTAAACATCCTGCGACTGCAAGCCAAGGAATTCAAGCGTGACAGGATCGTGGATGATGTCTCTAGGTGTTAGTTGTTGTACATTTTTGTCCGTCAGTCTTTGTAGACCTTTCTTGTCTTTCGATAACCCCATGCGTTCGTAATATTGCGAGGATATCTGACGGTCGAGTTCCTTAACTGTCCAGCATCCACGAATGGTCTCTTGTTCGTAGAAGGCTCGTTTTAGTGGGTCTTTTATGTTGGAGAGGAGAACAAGGTGAGTGGCTGAAAGCCTATTGAAAAGCCTATCCGCAGGCGTTTGCCACTCTTTTCCATGAGATTTTGCGGTCAGCAACCGCAAATTTTCATCTTCAAGATTTTCAACTATTTGTAATTTTGCGGTCGGCAACCGCAAAATGTCTTGCCGGTTGTTTTTCGCGATATAGTCAGCTATTACCTGACCAATCTGCGGATATATGATATAAGTTAAACGGAACTCATACAATCTACGTTCACCGAGTCCTCGTCTATTGAGCCTTTTGGCCAAATTCTTCAGAAGATTCTCGCCGTACTTAGCCCTGTCTTCGCCCTGCTGTTCAAACTCCACAATATAAAACCCCACCAGCCAGTTTCGAGCAGTAACTGCGAGATTTATGGCATGCGCAGTTTGTGCTTGCAACATGTCTTGCACCTGATTGATTCGCCCGACTAATGATTCAAAGTTCATTGTGTTGTTTTAAGTCTAACAATTACTAAAAAAGTAAAAACGCTTAATATCAATATGTTATATAATCAGTAGTCTTCTGTGTTGGTATGTTCTTTTTGGGTTGATGGGTGCAAAGATAGGAAAAACATGGAATACATTAACAAGTCAAATTTTCAAAGTTTACAAATGACAACCGTAACACAATAATCCTTTTTCACCTCACCATCCCCAAAATCGCCTCTGGCACGATGGTCATTTCCGTGACAGCGCAAAGGCCTGCACCAATGTCCTTTAGGCTGGCTCCTAACAAATAGACTTTGTCGTCAATGATTAGGAAACGGTCGTGGTTGCGGTGAGGTAGCTGTATGAATGCTATTTCGGGATATTGGGTGTTGTGTTTCTTCAGGTCAATCAGGAATTGCTCATTATAACGGGTATGGATGGTCGCCGTCACTCCATCAGCCCGTTTTGTGAACATGGAAAGCACTCTGTCGTCAACGAAGTTGTCAATTAGGACAATCCTTTTACGGGCGCTCCGAACGAGGTCGGAGATGTAGGTCCATGCATCCCAGACACAGCCTGTGGGGAAAACTTGCTCTGGTAAGAGTTGGGGTGAGTGTTCCTCTATTGTTTCAAGTATTTGTTCAATTTTATTGTCCGTCTGTTCCATCCACTGTTTATGCTCCAATTGTTGAAGTTCAACTCGGTCCAGTCGTTGAAAGATTTGTAAAGTGGCGGCTACATACTTCTGCATACCAATAAATGCTCGCATTATATTAATGTTTGTTTCTATGGCTATTTTGGTACGGAGCAGTCCGCTGAGCATACCTATTCCCTGCTGTGTAAAAGCGTATGGCAATGCCCGATGATCCCCACCTCTTGTGTTTGAAGCGCCAAAATGGCACTTCAAACTTTCATACTCCTCTTTTGTCAATTGGAACATAAAATCTTCGGGAAAACGCTCAATGTTTCGCTTTACTTGCCGATTCATTTGCTTCACCTCCACATGATAAAGAAACGCTAAATCACGGTCTATCATTACTTGTTTTCCTCTTATTGTAACTATAAGATTCTCAATATCATGCACGCCGAGAAGTTGTCCGCTATTTTCAAAGTTATCACAATTTGTGATATGTTCTTCGAACCGGTCGCAATTTGCGACCACCTTTTCAAACTGGTTGCAGTTTGCAACCACCTCTTGTGTTTTGTCTTTTGTCGTTTTCTTTGCCATACCTATCCTTTTTTAATTATACCGCAAAGAAACAACCTTTGTCAAGAAAAAGCCGTTGAACAAACGTTTGTAGTCGACAGCAGTCGTTTGTTGTCGTTTGTTGTCGGGTAGTTTGCTGTAAATGAATAATTAAAACAGACGGACAAAGTAGCGTATGACCAAATTGCAGATTTAACTATTATTCTTATTTTTGCACCGAGGCTGAAAGTTGACTGCTGAAAGCCAAAAATCGCATCAAAACAATCCTGTTCATGGCCTTAAACTACCAAATATCCAGTCCAGAGACGATGGAGCGAGCCATTTGCGAGCTGGGCATCGTCCCATTTTTCACCAGCGCCATCCCGGGCTATTCCATCAAGGAACTCACCCAGCCTGGGTTTTGGTTTGACGGCGAAGAGGACTCTCTCGGGCCGTGGGACTGGAAGATCGACTGCCTCCAAAACGGCGGCATCGCCTACGGAAAATTCCTTTGCGGAGGAAAAGCCGCCTTCGCAACGGTCCCATTCTATCGCGAACTGATGAACGTCCGCCGCGCCACGACAACGCCCGACAAGAACGGCGAGCGCATCATGAAATATCTTGAAAAGCAAGGCAGCATCACCATCAAGGAGGTGCGCGCTTTGCTTGGCGTGAAGAAAGGCCAAGCCGATGCGGCCATAGGAAAACTGATGCAGCAGTGTCGTGTCGTCACGGGAGCCATCGAGCGGGTGTATCGAGGACCCGAGCAGGTTTACAACGGCTGGCAGGTGTCGTATTTCTGCACGCCCGAGTCGCTGTTCGAAGACTTCACCACACTCCACACCGACCACACCCCCGAGGAGTCGCTGGAGTTTTTAGTCGACCACATCACGAAACTGACAGATGGAACTGCTACACGAAAGCAAGTATTGAAGGTGCTGAAATAATATAGTGAGTTTTTGCATTTTAGGGAACCATTTTCTTAAAAATAGTACTTTTGCAGCAAATTCAATTCAAATGAAGAAGGTATTAATCATCGTGGCAGCCGTTCTGGGTTTCATCCTCACGGCTTGCACGGAAAACGAACCTAAAAAAGAGACAACCGTTATGAGTAATGAAGAATGTTTGATTTGTGGTGCGCCATTGGAATACCTTGAACAAGACACGTTGATGGAATGTGTGGTATGCCACAGGAAAGAGCCCAGCAAGACCCGTTGCGTCAAGGGACATTACGTTTGCTCCAACTGCCATACCGCCGGCATGGATTCTATCATCGCCTTGTGTTTGGAAGAGACCTCCAAAGACCCTATCGCTATTTTGGAGAAGATGATGTCACAACCGTTCTGCCACATGCACGGTCCTGAGCATCATGTGCTGGTAGGAGCCGCGTTGCTGACAGCCTACAACAACGCCGTGCCAGCCGACACCATGAAGATAGACCTGCAATCGGGTCTACTGGAAGTGATGAGTCGGGGACGACAAGTGCCTGGCGGTGCATGCGGTTATATGGGTGCCTGTGGTGCTGCCATCAGCACGGGCATCTTTATGTCGGTAGTCACTCGCAACACGCCACTCTCCACCGAAACCTGGCAACTATGCAACCTGATGACTGCCAAAGCTCTTGAACAGGTGGCTTTGAATGGTGGCCCTCGTTGCTGCAAGCGTGATTCCTATCTGTCGATACTCACGGCAGTGGATTTCGTGAAGGAACACCTCGGCGTGGAGATGGAGAAGCCCGACGTGAAATGCTCGCGCAGCCAAATCAATAACCAGTGTATCGGGAAGAAATGTCCTTTCTCGCCCATACATAATGAGAACAAATAAAACTAAATCCTTTTCAATATGAAAAAACTATTCTTTCTCGCGGCAGTGGCCTTGATGATGGCTAGCTGCAACAACCCGAACAACAAGACCGCCCAAGTGGCGGCTGAACCGGAACCTGTGGTCGAGCAGACCAGTGGCATCTATGACATCACGGTCAAAGACATGGATGGAAGCGATGTGTCGTTGGCCAACTACAAAGGCAAGGTGCTGCTCATCGTCAATGTGGCCAGCAAATGCGGTTTGACCCCGCAATACGAAGGCCTTGAAGCCCTTTATCAGAAGTATAAGGACCAAGGTTTGGAGATTTTGGCCTTTCCCTGCAACCAATTCTTGGGTCAAGAGCCTGGCACCAACGAGGAAATCCAGAGCTTCTGCTCGCTGAACTACAATGTCACTTTCCCGTTGTTCGACAAGATTGATGTCAATGGTGAAGCGGAGAGCCCACTTTACACCTACCTCAAGAAACAAGCGCCTTTCAAGGGTTATCCAGAGGGCACCGAGGAGTTTGCCGCACAACTCGACCAGATTCACCAAAAGACCGGCACGGGCTTCGACCAAGGCGATGCCATCCGCTGGAACTTCGGCAAGTTCCTGGTCTCCAAAGACGGCAAGACCATCCTCCGCTTTGAGCCTATGGTGACGCCTGATATGATGGAGGAAGCCATACAGGAGCTTTTGAAAGTCAATGAATAAAATTCGATTCAAAATGAAAAGATTACTCGTTCTCGCCATCGTAGCGATGGCCGCCGTTTCTTGTGGCCCTAAGAAAGAAAGCCAAAAAGAAGAAGCACCCAAAGCGGAAACCCCTAAAGTGCTGGTCCTCTACTACTCCCAAACGTCGAACACGAAAGCCGTAGCGACCGAAATCGCCACACGGCTCGGTGCCGACATGGAGGAGATTGTCCCCACGAAACCCTACGATGAGGATTTCCAAGCCACCATCGAACGTTGCAAGCAAGACCGCGAACAAGGCATTTCTCCCGAGATTCAGCCGTTGGCAGCAGACATCGCCAAATACGATGTGGTGTTCCTCGGCTATCCTGTGTGGTTCGGCACATACGCGCCACCCGTGATTACCTTCTTGAGTCAAGTGGACCTGAGCGGCAAGAAAGTCGTCCCGTTCTGCACCTTCGGCAGCGGCGGGCTTGAGTCCAGCATGAAGGATTTGGCTGAGGCACAGCCCAAAGCGGAAATCCTTCCCGGCTATGGTGTGCGTGCTGCCCGACTCGAAGCCGCGCCCAAAGAAATCGACCAATTCCTGAAGGCAAGCGGCTTCCTTGAAGGAGAATTTGTAAAGTTGCAGGATTTTCCAGAGCAACATCCTGTAAATGAAGAGGAAACAGCCATCTTCAACGCTGCCATCGATGGTTATCAGATGCTTCATGCTCAAGCCAAGGCCGTGGCTTCGCGTTCCATTCCTGGAGGCACGGAATACCTGTTCATAGCCGAGGATCTTCCGCGCGAGGACAATCCTGGGATGCCTACGGGAGAGTTGAAGGTTTATGTGACCGTCGCAGACGACGAAAATCCTGTGTTTACGCGAGTGGTCAGGTAAGTTTCCGTGAAACGCATCGTTTACATAGTCTTAGGCTTGCTATGTGTAGGCCTTGGAGCCTTAGGTGTGGTGGTGCCGGGATTGCCCACCACGCCTTTCCTACTGTTGGCTTCATGGCTATTTTACCGCTCCTCGCCACGATTGCAAGAATGGCTATTGCAGTCGTGGTTAGGGACTTATATCCGCAGTTATCGCCGTCGAGGTGGAATGACCGTTGCACAAAAAGCCGGTGCCTGTGGCATTATGGTGGCGATGGTGCTGCTTTCGACTTTTGTTTTTATCCCTAAAGGCTCTGTGGCTCGCATCATCGTGCCCATCGTCGGTGCCATCGGCGTGCTGACGGTCATTTTTGCCGTGCCTAATGCAAAGGAAGACTAAAACTTGCCCATTGCAATAATCAATGCCAAAATATTTCATTTTGTTCATTGACTAATTAATTTGTTTACTATTTTTGCACCGTAAAAAGTTGCAAAATTCGTGACCATACTCCCGAATTTCTTATAAAAATCGGGAGTACACTCCTTAAATTCTGAGATTTTATGTACAAGAGAATCATTGATATTGAGCGTAAGTTGGATGAAGGGATGTTCTTGTTTGGCGCACGTCAGACTGGGAAGTCCACCCTGTTGAAAGAGCGGTTCAATGGAGCAATTTACTATGATTTGCTCAATCCAAGCGTAAGAAGGGCATTTAAACTGAATCCGAATTCCTTTTGGGAGGCGCTTCAAGACAAGCCTGCTGGTACACTTGTCATTGTAGATGAAATCCAGAAAGTTCCAGAACTGTTGGATGTGGTACATTCGCTGATGGTGGAAAGGGGCTTGTTCTTCATTCTCAGTGGCTCCAGCGCAAGGAAACTAAAACGCTCTGGCGCCAACACGCTTGGTGGTCGAGCCATACCCGAAACGCTTTATCCTCTTGTGTGGCCGGAGGTGACAGACTTCCAGATTGACCGTGCCGTGCAAAATGGTATGATTCCTCGTCATTATATGGTTGAGGATGCCACGAAGCGACTTTCGGGTTATGTCAAAGTGTATTTGGATGAAGAAATCAGGGAAGAGGGTGAAGTGAGGGAACTCGACGCCTTTGAACGCTTCATGGAGGTCGCTGCCATTTCCGACGGGGAAATGTTGAACTATGCCAACATTGCTTCCGACTGTGGCGTTTCTGCTAAAACGGTCAAGTCGTATTTCCAAATCCTTTATGACACCCTTATCGGTTACGAAATCCCTGCGTTCAGGAAAGAAATCAAGCGGAAGGTCGTCCAAGCGCCTCGTTTCTACTATTTCGATGTCGGTCTCGCCAATTATCTGATGGGACGCCACTCTTTGAAGCGTGGCACGGATGATTACGGACACGCCTTTGAGCACTTTGTGATACAGGAAATTATTGCCTACAAAGGATACAACGACAAGCGGGACACGATTTCCTATTGGCACACTTACGACAAAAAAGAGGTGGATGTCATTATCGGCGATGCGAAAGTGGCCATTGAAATCAAATCCACGGAACACGTGGAGACCAAACACAAAAAAGGCCTTAAAGCATTCAAGGAAGAACACCCCGATTGCCGCTTGATTCTTGTGTCGATCGACCCGATTACCCGCAAATCCGACGACAAGGAGCTCATCTATGTGCTCGATTTCCTGAAAATGCTTTGGAGTGGCGAAATATTCTAAGGTAAAATCCGCAATCCAAACGACGACTTAGGCTGCACAATATTTTGTACTTTTGCCGCCCCAAACCCATACTGCATTTTGAAAAGCAATAAACGAACACTTTTAGGTTTTGCAGCGGGAATCATGGCAGGAGTTTCATACGGCTTGAATCCGCTGTTTGGCAAGCCATTGCTGGATGGCGGCGTGCCGGTACTGTCCATGCTGTTTTTCCGCTATGCCATTTCTGCCTTGCTTTTGGGTGGATGGATGTTGCTGCGGAAAGAGACCTTCAAAGCGACGTGGAAAGAGTTTCAGCTGCTGATTGTGCTGGGAATCCTATTTGCTGCCAGTAGCGTAACTTTGTTTGAGTCTTACAAGTTTATTCCCGCTGGATTGGCCACTACCTTGGTGTATCTCTATCCCATCTTCGTGGCCGTTATCATGCTGTTCCTAAAGGTCTATCCCACATGGCAGGTGTGGCTGAGCATTGCCGCCACTGTGGGCGGCGTGGTGGTGCTCAGTTGGCCTGGCGGCGGCGTGACGCTGCATTGGGCAGGGATGGTGTTGGCTGCCCTGTCGGCCCTCAGCTATTCCTTCTTCTTGATCATCGTCAACCGTTCGCAGCGCATCAAGCACATTTCGGAGCACGCGCTGACCTTTTACGCCTTGGTGGTCGGTGCAACATTGTTTTTAGCGTATCAAATCATCGATGGAACGCCTATCCTTAAAGGCATCGACCAACCAACGGAGGTGCTGAACCTCATCGGTTTGGCCATCTTCCCCACGATGATTTCCATGCTAACCATTTCGATGTCAACGCGTTTGATCGGCCCGACAAAGACTGCGGTTTTAGGCGTGTTTGAGCCACTAACAGGCATACTTGTAGGAACGCTGATGTTTGCAGAGCCGATGACCCCTAATATCCTTATCGGCATTGCCATCTGTATCGCTGCAGTGCTATTTATGGTGGTCAGCGAGCGGAAAGCCTAAAGTCCTATTGTCTCATTAGAATGAGATTTTTCATACCTTTGCAGCAAAATAATTACAAATGAAAGCACTCCTTATCAACGGCAGCCCACACGCCAACGGCTGCACCTTCACCGCCTTGAGCATCGTGGCGGAAGAATTACAGAAGAACGGCATAGAAACCGAAATCGTCCACATCGGGAACAAGGATATCCGTGGCTGCATCGCCTGCGGCAAATGCACCGAACTGGGACATTGCGTGTTCAACGACATGGTGAACGAAGTGGCACAAAAATTTGAGCAGGCCGACG
>JAEEGH010018937.1_pt1 | contig 14499 bp, 10 predicted proteins | sample 9134181 | NCBI WGS metagenome assembly JAEEGH01 (sample SAMN16246544, study PRJNA631951) | gut metagenome | biome: gut microbiome; feature: rumen; material: DP-attached | host: Bos | place: Iran: Karaj | collected 2018-10 | reverse complement strand
AAGAAAACCATACCAGTCGTAAGCAGGATCGGGTTTTCCATTATTAAGATGAAGAAGTACATTCGGAGTATAAACAGAAGCATAAAGAGCCATTGGAATTATCCCGGCAAAACTCAACTTAAAGGAAGGTTTTTCAGCAGCTTCAAAAAATATAAAACTGATGATACACAGCATTGGTGTTACAAAATGCATGAAAAGATTTGAATTCATAAAAAGCGAAAAATAACCAGTTTTTGAAGTTGGTGCCAGATAGAAAACAGTAATGAACATTGTAAAGGCAACAGCGTCAGTTGATGCAATTTTCAGCAGATATAACCAGCAAGGAAGCTTCTCTGTATTTTTTCCAGCTGGACTGAATTTGAAAACAATGTAAATAACAGAAACAATTGCCGCCAGAATATTAGATAAATTTGTAAAATAACGGAAAGACTTAAAGTTCTTTTCTGAAAGGACAGAAATATCCTGCATAAACTTAAATCCAATAATAACACAGATAGTTGCGAAAATTGTAAATACAACAACAAGACAATTTAAAACAAGCGCTGCTTTCTGAGATTTAGTCATAAATAAAACTCCTGAATACAATTCAAAAAAAAATGGTTGCACGAGTCGTGCAACCATTTTTACTTATACTGCTTATTATATCTCTTTTAGAGTTTTTCGAACAGTACCCTTACCGGAATTTAATTTTGCAAAATATTCCTTTACCTTATCAGCAAGGCCAGCTTCAAACAGGTCTACACCGAAAATCTCTGCACGGTGTAACAACGAATCGATGTCTCCCGGCACATACTTTCTGCACTCATCCAGAAGTGGATCAGGACTAAGTTCAAACGGATTACCATCATCACCAATTCCTGTAAGATAGCGCAGCCACAAAGCAAATACAAGAGGAACCACCTTAAGGTCTGCAACGTGGAGGTCGCTGCGACCAAGGTAGCCCTTAATAGTCTCACCAAAACGAATACTCAATTTCTGAGAAGTATCACAGGCAATGCGCTGTGGAGTATCCGGCATAAATGGATTTGGAATACGGATATTTACAACCTCATCGATAAACTCACGAGGCTTAATAATTCCAGGATCAACAACAACAGGAAGCCCTTCTTCGTAGCCAAGGCGTTTTACAAGACGAAGCAGGTCTTCATCCTTCATTTCATCTGCAATCAAGGTGTAACCGAGAAGACAACCGCTTACAGCAAGGAAAGTATGAAGAGGATTCAGACAAGTACAAACCTTCATCTTTTCAACCTTGTCTACAGTTGCACGGTCTGTAAAATACAAACCAGCCTTTTCAAGCTCCGGGCGACCGTTAGGGAAGCTGTCTTCAATTACAAGATACTGACACTCTTCTGCATTTACAAAAGGAGCAACGTAAGTCTTCTTGCTTGTGATTACAGGCTCCAGCTGTTCGATTCCGTCATCAGCGAGAATCTTTTCGATTTTTGCATCAGGTCGTGGAGTGATTTTATCAATCATTGTCCAAGGGAAAGATACCTTAGAATTGTTGTTTACGTAGTCGAGGAAGCCAGGCTTACAAACACCGCGGTTTTCCCATTCCTTTGCAAACTCGTTTACAGCGGCATATAATTTATCGCCATTATGGGAACAGTTATCCATGCTGACCATGGCAACTGGAAGTTCACCATTTACATAGCGTTCATGGAGCAAGGTAACAACCTTACCAATATAAGATTTAGGAAGAACTGGACCTGCAGCAAAATCATCTTCAACACCAGGCATAGAAACGCCGGCGGCATTGCGCAATAAATATCCTTTTTCAGTGATTGTGAAAGTAACCATCTGAAGAGATGGAGAACGGAAAATCTCGCAAAGACGAGCCCAGTCTTTTTCGTTTTCTGAATCGGCAGCAAGAGCTTCCATGATAGAGCCCACTACAGTTTTTTCAACAGAGCCGCTAGACTTCAAAGTTACAAGAGCTCCGATATTGTCGTGTGGGCGGTACATCTTTTCAATGATTTCGTAATCGTAACCTTCTGCTACTACAAGACCACGATCAAGAACGCCTTTATTCAAAAGTTCCTGAACAACGTTTGCCTGGAAGGCACGGAAAATATTTCCGGCACCAAAATGAATCCAGAATGGCTCTGCTTTAGTTGCAGCTTCTACAGCAGTACGGTCAAATTTTGGAAGTGAGTAGCCTTTTGCTTCCCACTCCGCAGTATTTTTTATTCCTTCGATAGTTAATTTCATAATATCTCCTGATATAGATCCCCGGATCAAGTCCGAGGATGACAGATTAACTAGTATTCTAGCATATTAGTTATATTTAATCTACAAATCATTTAGATAAATACACAGCCGCAATATCAGAATCGGTAAAACCTAGTATGTTTCCGTTCTTCTTAAAGAATGTATTGCAGTCCCAAAGCATAGGGCAATAATTATACTTTTCACAGTTTTCAAGAACACTTGTCATCCATGCTTCCATTCCCTGCTTTTTTGAACCATCCTTTTTTGTAGAAACACCATATTCACCGATAATTACACCATAGCCCTGTTCTGTAAACTTATTCAGCTTTCTAAACCAGTAATTTTGTTTTGAATCAGTATTGAAGTTACTGTCATATCCCGGCCAGGAATCCATATATCCCCAGCTGTTTTTAGGATCATTCACAAGACAATAAGTTTCCGGCTTATAATAATGAACAGAAACAATTAGTTTTTGCACTTTATTCATTTTATCTGACGGCATTTTAAATCTTGAATCACAAGTCTTGTCTATATCAGTATTGTATCCGGGAATTAAAAGAAAACGTTTTGAATTATTGCTACCCTGCGAGCGGATTATATCAACAAATTTCTGATTGATTTTTTCTGAAAGAGCATAACATTGATTTTCAGTAAGCTTTCCTTTTGTACTATATTTGATAGAAGCATCTAATCTGCTGTCAACTTTTGTATCAACAACATCATTTAATCTGTCTCCAATTTCTTCGTTTCCTCCTTCAAAAATCAGTCTGTAAGAATAATTCTTAAAACGCTCCCCTACCTGACTCCAGATTGCTTCATAAATCTTCCAGGCTAAAGCTTCATCATGGCTGAACATTCCCCACCATTGATAATCCCAGTGGTCATTAATAATGACAAACAAATCAGATTCCAATGCCCAGTCCACAACTTGTGCAACACGATCCAGATAATCTTTTCTGATTGTAAACTTGCCACGGCTCCAGTCCATAGTGTGAGTCCACGCCACAGGAATCCGTACGCTGTCAAATCCAGCAGCTTTCATAGCCTCAAACATTTTCTTAGTTGTTACAGGCTGCCCCCAGGCTTTTTCATAATCTGTTACCTGAGCATGTCCATAACCAAGCCATGGTCCTGCAGCTTCCATTGTATTTCCAAGATTAATTCCGTTTCCCATCAATTTGATTAATTGAGGAGAAGACATTTCTATTAAAGAGGCTTCATCAGCCCCAGGAACAGCCCAAAGATAACAAGCAAAAAATACTGAAAACAATAGTGATATTTTTTGTTTATTTATTTTCATTTTTACCCCACAACAAAAGAAGTTTTATATGATTTTTCCAGCAAGGATCTCTTTATAATCAGCAAGATTCTTTTTGAGCAGGCTTGGGATTTTAAGTTCATAAGGACAGCGCTTCATACATGCACCACACTCGGTACACCGTTCAATCTTCATCATCTCTTCCTGCCATTGCATAGTAAGCCAGTTCTCAGAAGGTGCACGACGAATCATCTGACTCATTCGGGCACACTGATTTATAACGATTCCTACAGAACAAGGAGAACAGTAGCCACAGCCACGGCAGAAATCACCAAGAAGTTCTGCACGATCTTTTTTGATAAGGGCGTCGAGTTCAGGTGTCATTTCAGGTTCAGCATCAAAATAACTCAGCCATTCATCAAGTTCAGATTCCTTTTGGATTCCCCAGATTGGAAGGACAGGATACTGAAGCATAAAAGCCATGCAAGCACGTGAATCTGTCAAAAGACCACCCGAGAGCCCTTTCATCGCAATAAAGCCAACGTTGTTTTTACGGCACTTTTCTACAAGGGCAATGTCTCGTTCGGATGCAAGATACGAAAAAGGAAACTGGAGGGTTTCATAAAGACCGCTTTCTGCAATTTCTTCTGCGATTCCAATTTTATGTGCAGTAATTCCAATATGGCGAATTTTTTCCTGTGCTTTTGCTTCCTGCAAAACTTCGTAAAGGCCAGTTCCATCACCAGGGCGGTAACATTGTTTTACACAATGAAGCTGATATATATCTATATAATCGGTTTTTAAATTACGTAGTGAGGTCTCAAGGTCGGCACGGAGTTTTTCCGGAGTTTCTGCAGTAGATTTTGTTGCAATAAAAATCTCGCTGCGTTTCGGGCCATCCCATTTTCCAAATGCTTCGCCCATTTTCTCTTCACTGTCAGAATAAGCGCGGGCTGTATCAAAAAAGCGCATACCACCATCATAAGCCTTGCGTAAAATTTTCACGGCATTATCCAAATTAACGCGCTGAATCGGAAGCGCACCAAAAGCATTCTGAGGAACAGAAATTCCTGTTGAACCTAAAGTAATTGTTTTCATGGATTCAGTATAACATAAACTATAAGAAAAAGGAGAGGAATTGCTCCTCTCCTTTCTATAAAATTAAGTTATAGACTAGCGATACAGCTTTACATTACTGCGGTCAATTGTCTTTTCGCAGGCTTCCCAAAGTCCCTGAAGGTAAGTAGCACCAAGAGCACGGTCATACAAACCATAACCAGGCATAGCCTTTTCGCCCCAGATCATACGACCGTGGTCAGGACGGATAATTCCATCAAAACCAGTTTCATAAAGAGTCTTTACAATCTTGAACATATCAAAAGAACCAGTACTTGAAAGATGAGCAGACTCCTGGAAGTCGAGAACAGGATCATCAATTGCAGTATTGAATTTAAGGTTGCGGACATGAGCAAAGTGAATGCGTCCCTGAGCAGCCTTAATGAATTCGCAAAGATCATTTTTGCGGTTAGTACCGTATGAACCGGTACAGAAAGTCAAACCGTTGTGAGGATTGTCTACAGCCTTGAGCATACGGCAAACCTTATCCTGACTTGTGATGATACGAGGCAAGCCGAATACAGGCCATGCAGGATCATCCGGATGAATTGCCATATCAATATTGTATTTATCGCAGACAGGCATAATAGCCTTAAGGAAGTAAACAAGGTTGTTGAAAAGTTTTTCTTCATCAACTTCCTTGTACATCTGGAACAATTCCTTTACACGAGCCATACGCTCAGGTTCCCATCCAGGAAGAATAAATCCGTTCGAATCCTTATCAATAGAAGCAAACATTTCTTCCGGTTTTACGCCGTCGATAGCCTTAGAGTTGTAAGCAAGAACAGTAGAACCGTCCTCACAAACGCGGGCAAGCTCAGAACGAGTCCAGTCGAAAACAGGCATAAAGTTGTAGCAGACCATGTGGATATCTTCCTGACCAAGGCGCTCCAGAGTCTTAATGTAGTTTTCGATATACTTATCGCGATCACCGCCGCCAATCTTAATGTCGTCGTGAATATTTACACTTTCAATACCGGCAATCTTAAGTCCGGCATCCTGAACTTCCTTTTTGATTTTCTGAATAGCAGCCAGTTCCCATGCATCGCCAGGAACAGAATCGTACAAAGTTGTAATAACGCCGTGTACACCCGGTACCTGGCGAATCTGCTGCAAAGTAACGGAATCAAAACCAGTTCCGTACCAACGTAAAGTCATTTCCATATAATATTTCTCCTAAATATTTACGCTTATAGTATAACATTACATTAAAAATACATCAACTAAAATACTAGTGTACTAGAGAATATTAAGAGAAATATATTACGCTTTTTAGCGTTTTACAATCGTATAATCGAAAGTCGCAGTTGCCGTATAATCAGCTGGTTCAAATAACCAGTCTAATAACTGACCGGTAATTTCCTGCTTTACAATTTCCTTGAAGGCAGAAGCCGGGCTGATTGTTATACCAGAAACATTTCCCTTTTCATTAACCTTAAATGAAATTGAAACTGTAATGGAAGCATCAATCGTAGCGGCAGCCTGTGCAGAAAGATTAATGACAGGCTTTTCCGGATATATAAGAGCTCGTGAACGGCCGTTAGACATTTGCATTTCAACTTTACCCGAGCCGCTGGTTTTGGTTTTGGCTGATGTTTCCGACTGAACGCCGTTTGCAGCATTACCTTTGAAGGTAGAGTTTTTAATTCCCTGCAGCGCGTTTGAGGTTGAAGCAGAAGCATTTTGTGACTGTGAGTTTTTTGAAGCAGAAGTACTAGTCTGCTTTGTATCTGAACTAGAAGCAGCTGTTCCTGCAGAACCGGAAAAAGCCGGTGTATTGCTTTGAACAGTATTCACCTGATTTGAAGTTGAACTTTCAACAGGTTCATCGTCATCAAAAGAAGACCAGTCAAATTCTTTTTTAGGCTGCTGTTTTGTCTGCTGTGCAAATGCTTCCATAGGATCAATTGCATATTCAACAGGCTCTGCAGGCTTAGGCGCTGGAGCCGGTTTTGGTGTACTCTGAGTTTTTGCAGGCTCTTTTTTCGGCTGTGGCTGAGCTTTTGGTTTTGAAGTCTCTGCTTTTTTTTGAGCCGGAGTTTCAACTGTTTTCTTTACAGGTTCCGGCGCAGGAGCCGGTGTTTCCACTACCTGCTCCACCATACTTTCAGCACTTGATGCACTTGCACTTGCCGCAGCCTGCTCGGCTGGTGCCGGAGCTTCTTCAGTTTTCTGGACTACAGGTGTGCTCGAAAGAACAATCTGCACTTCCTTGTACTTCTTTTTAGGTTGCGGCTTAATCACAAAAGAGAAAATCAAAAAAATAAGCCAGAATAAAATGGTACCCGCAATTGCGAAAAATTCACTGGTAGTAGAAGCTGAACTGTCTTCGCCAAAAAGCGGCTTTCCCTTATAGGTTATCATTTTTCTGCAGTAGTCCTTAAATTGATGACGCAGTATCCGCTTTCACGAATCACATCAAAAATCTTTACGATGGTTCCGTTGGTTACTTCTGAATCAGCTTCGAGCGAAACCGGGAACTCTTCTTTTTTTGTAGTACCGGTATCAAAAGTCAAAAGCTCTTCACCAAGACCGGTCATAGAAACTTCCTTATCATTAAAATAAAGAGCACCATCGCTGCCTGCAGTAATCGTAATTCCCATAAGGCTTGTAGATTCAGCAGTATGGCTCTGAGGAAGATTCAGCTTGATTCCAGGCAAGGTTGCAAAGGTAGTAGAAACCAGAAAGAACAAAATCAGCTGGAATACAATATCAATCATCGGGGTCATATCCACGTTAGAGCGGATACCCTCTCGTTTGGTTTTAAATTTCATAAGCACCTCGCGTTAGCGGACACGTCCTGTAAGACGAAGCAGAACAGAAGTTACACGTGCTTCCATTTCTACAAGTCTTCTATTTACACGGGAAACAAAATAGTTATGAAAAATTACAGATGGAATTGAAACACTCAAACCGGCTACTGTAGTAACAAGAGCCTCGGCAATTGCACCGGCAAGAAGAGCCGGATCCCCCATAGAACCGCCTGCTCCAAGAACACCGAACGCCTTAATGTTACCAGTAACAGTACCAAGCAATCCGAGCAGAGTTGCAATATTGGCAATAGTTCCAAGCGGAGTTAAAAGATGTTCAAGACGTGGAACAACAAAATCCATTTCAGCTTCAACAGCTTCTCGCAAATCATGCTCTTCGTAACGGCGACAATCAACTGCTTTTTTTACAACCTGAGAAAGCGGAGTATCAGCCTGAGCACAGGCAACAGCACACGCTTCAAAGTTACCAGCGGCAAGAGAACCATCAAGATCGCTCATCAATTTAATATCACGTTTATTGATATTATAAAAATAAATACATCGTTCAATAATAATAAAAGTTGCAATAATACCGCAGATGATAATTGGGAACATCAGTGGTCCACCTGATTTTAATGTCTGAAACATTCTAATCTCCTTAGAAAACAAATTTTAAGAGCAGAGAAGCAGAACCACCCCTGCCTTCATATATTCCTGCATAAGTTCTAGTTTCACCCTTATACAGTTTAATTAAATCACTGATATTGAGAACTGCACGCACCGATTGAGTTACACGAATAAAGCCTTCTGCATTTACAATCGGTGTTTCCATTTCATCATTGATTGGAAGAGTAACATTTACATCAGCTCCCCATTTTGAATTTTCATCCTGTATATTTACATCAATTGCAACAGTCTGTGCATTTTCATCAGCATCAACATCTATCCAGTTTGAATGCCAGCTTCCACTTATACCAAAAATTCCCTTGTGGTAAGAAAGCCCGAACTTAGTAGAAAGCACCTGAAAGTCCTGAACATAATAACTGTAAATAGGAGTATTGGCTTCAAAATCAGGCTGCCATCTGCCGTTACCATAAGCAGTCTGTCTGTATTCAACTCCGGCAATACCTGTAAAGCTTTCTTTCAGAGGCAGGCTGAGATTAAATTTTCCATACCATTCAGAAACCTCAGAAGTATTCCAATCCAGGTTTGTAAACTTAAACTGCTCCTCGAGATCATAGTTTTTTGGCTTATAAGAATCTATACCGCCTTCTGCACAAAGAGAAACACTGCGGTTTGCAAAGTATACCGGGAACGAAGCTTCTACTCCAACAGTGAATGGAACAATAACCGATTCGTCCATAATATTTTTTCCAACAACAGCAGCAGCATTTCCATATAATCTTAAGATATCATTTTCCCACTGAAGATCGAGCATAAATTTTGCGCGATGGCTTTTTGGAAAAAGAATATTTTCAGAAAGCTCAGTATCGTAATCATAATCTGTTGTAAAGCCGGCATCAAAGCCGTAACCTTCCCAGCGTAAAAGTAAAGAAGGAGCAAGTGTAAAATAAGTTACCGTATTAATCTGAGTGCATTCAATATCTGCATAGCGGTTATAAAAATCAGCTCCTGCAGCAGCACCAACAGAAAATCCGTTGTCAAAGGAATAAGTTACATTTCCAGCCGCATTATAAAAATCCTGATTCATAAGACCGGCACCATATTTGCTAAGCTGTCCCTGCAAACCGTTTTCTGCAGACTTATAAAAGCCGGAAGCACCCCACTCAAACTGATTTTTCTTGTACTGCTTTTCAATACTAAGCTTTGTTGTTTTATCACTAAAGCCATCTGTTAATGAATGCTTTGCATAGCCTGTTGCTGAATCATGCTCAAAGCTGAACTTAAACGGACTTGCACCAATTGTTCTTGCAACAGAAATATTTCCTGTAAAAACACCAGGGTAACCACCGCCAATCAAACCTTCAGCATAAACTGATTTTTCTACAGGCTTTGTTTTACCTGCAGCAATGTCAGTATTTTCAGCTGTATCTTCTTCAGGTAGCACAGGCTGTACGTCTCCACTACCGGTCGGTAGTTTTAAGACATCACTAAAATCCGGAAGTGTATCTGTACCAGCTTTTTCAGTTTCACCTGATATTACTGTTGTAACTTCCGGCAGCTCAATATTCTGTGCCCAGAGTGCCGCATTAGTACTACCCATTGCACAAATCAAAAGTAAAGAAAGTATAATTACTGATTTTTTATTTTGCTTCATAAAAATCTCCTAGTTACGTGCAGCGCCGGTTACTCTGTCTACCCGCTCTGCCTGAATGCTCTGAGGATAAAGCTCCTTAAGAAGAGCTGCAGTTTCGCGTGCATCACCTGCAAGACCTTCTGCCGCAAATGCCTCGGCTGCACCGTAAAGAGCTGCAGCTGCACCGCCCTCATTTTTTACACTTCTATAATATTCTGCTGCCTTAAGATACATCTGGGCAGCCTTTTTGTTTTCTCCGTTCTTACGGCTGTACTCCGCAATAAACTCCGCATTATAAGCCGCATCCGCCCTCTCCGAAGCTCCAGTCTGCTTAGCAAAAAGGCGCTCCGCCAGCTCAAACGCCTCACGCTGAGTAGAAAGACTTTCCGCATACAGGCGAACAAGCTCCGTACCCGCACGGCGCCCCGCAATCGTTCCAGCCTCCCCGGCCTTTACAAACTCACTCTCTTTTTCTGCAACGCGGCGGTCTACACCGCCCATAATTTTTTCGAGTTCCCGGGCGCGTTTTCCAATTTCATCATCGCCCGCCTGCTTAGGAAAATCGCGAAGCATAATACGCGCAACACCGAGCGCCTGCGAATATTCCTCCTGCTTATAATAAGCCTCGAGCAGATTTTTATTCGCGCCGTACGCATAAACACTTGCCGGCCACTTCTGTAAAAGAGTCTTATTCAACATAACGCAGCGGTCGTTTTCTCCAAGACGCAGCGCGCACTCGCCGCTGTAAAACAGTGCCGCATCACTAAAGCGGCCATTAGTATATTTATATATGTAAGAATTAAATCTCGAAAAGGCCGCTGAATATTCTCCATGTGAATAATAAACCTCGCCCGCACGGTACATTGCTTCCTCGGCGTATGAGGAGCGCGGAAGATTCTCGTAAATGCGGCGGTAAAGCTCATCGGCTCGATTTACATTATTCTTACGTTCGTAGATTTTTGCAGTCATGAAAATACTCTGTGCTGCAAACTCGTCGCGGCCGCTGGTATATGGCGCAAGCAGGTCTATTGCCGCATCGTAGTTTTCGTAGTCTGTAAATATTTCGGCGCTGAGAATAACCGCCTTCTGCTGCTGTTCTCCCGCCGGTGAATAGCGCACGAGGTTTGCTGCCTGAACCGAAGCATTTTTGAAGTCGCCTGTCTGGAGTGCAGACTTTACGGCGTACTCGTAACTGCGCAGTACATAAGGGCCGGCGAGACCGGCGCCTGCGGCGCCGGCATTGTGTGAGCCGGAACTTCCATTACCTTCTTCCATACAATATCGTACAAACGAAGAATATGAATTTTTGAATTCTGCAAGATTGTATTCTGCATAACCCTTGTAATAAAGAGACAGCTTATTAAAATCCGGACTACCTGAATTCTGACGTATATATGCGGCAAAGCATTCTGCTGCAGACTTCCATATTTTTTGATTTACAAAGCAAAGTCCTCGGACATAATCTCTGGAAGTATCTCCAGATGAAGATGCAATTTTTTCTGCTTCTGCATATCGGCCGCAATGGAACAAAGCAAGTGCATAATCAAAAGGCGCAGCCTGCAAAGAATTCTTTTCTTTATTTGAAATCAGCTTTTTATACTCTGCACAAGCTTCTTCGTATTTTCCCAGCTTGCACAAAGCCGAAGCATAAAGCTCTCCGCAGGAAGAATCAACCTTAGCAAACTGTCCCTTTTTATAATAATAAGTAGAAACAGCTAAACGGTCTGCCTGTCCCGGCGACTTGAGCTTTCCATACAAAGCCGGAATCTCTTCCCATTTTTCGTTTTGAATTATGCACTGAAAGAGTGTTGAATAATAAGCTTCTGCTGCACCCTCGGTCTCTGATTTTTTTGCTACGGACTCAAGACCAGAAAGTGTTTTTTCTGCTTCCTTAGGCTCTCCACGCTCAAGCTGAATTTTTGCCTGATAAAGATTTTTGAAAAGCTTTAAATCAGAATTTCCATTTTCTTCCGGAACTTCAATTTTAGAAAGATAGGTTTCTGACTTCTCATAATTTTTAGCATTGAACTCATCTGTTGCAACGCGAAGCAGAAAGCTGTTAATTCCAGGAATATTTTTACTGCTGCTGTCCAGAACACGGCTGTAAGCCTTATAAGCTTCTTCATTATTCTTAAGTGCAGCACAGGCATCTCCATAATAAAAGCACAGAGAAAGATATACTGCCGGCTCAAAGCTCTCTTCTGGTAACTTCTTAAACAGGGCTACAGTTTTAGAAGGCTTTCCTGTTTTGTTATAGCAGATAAAAAGCTTTTGAAGCGCTTCACCATAATCAGCTGAATCAAAAAGATTTCCATTTTCTGCAACATATTCAAAATGAGGAATTGCTTTTTTCCATTCTTCAAGCTCATAAAATGCGCGTCCGGAATATAAAACCGAAGGCGCATAAAAATCCATGTCTTTATTTGTAAGGGCAAGTCTACAGGCAAGATGATATTTTTTCAGAGCTGCAGGATATTTTTTCTGGGCATAAAAAGCTCTTCCCAGAAGGTAATTGCAGCGGATAATTTCCGGCGAGCCGGAATGCATCTGAGAAACTGCAAGCTCCAGATCAGCTATTGCATCATTATAATTTTCCATATAAATCAGTGATTCACCCTTATAGGCTAAGGCCGAAGGAATAAACGAAGATTTAGGAAAAACAGACTGAAGCTCTTCCGCAGCACTAACTGCACCCGGATAAAAGCCATTACTAAAAGACTGCTTTATTTCATTAAAAAGCTGAATGTCAGATTCTGCCCGCGCAAAGCACAGGGCAGAAAAAATAAGTAGAATAAAAATTGTAAATAATCGTTTCATAGGTTATTGCGGGAAAAATCGTTCAGAAGATTTCACCCTTGTAAGATAAACAAAGTCATCTGCATAATAGTAACAGAAATTTTCAAGAGTCATTTCACGGCCGTTTATAAATACAGTACAGGCAAATGCGCCGTCATCTGTAAAATAAGGGAAAAAGGCAACGCATTCATTAAAGGCCATAATTTCAGGAGAAACAGTTCTATCGGTTCCTCTTATTGCTCCAAAGTACAGGGTACCAGGCTCAGTAGCCGCAAGCACATAAAGCAGCGAATGAAGCACTGCAACTGTATGACCGGAATTTTCAACAAAGGTAACAGTATTTGCAACTCCCTTATCTGTAATTGAAGAGGCAAACGGATTAATTGTTACATCAACTCCAGACTGATTAAACATATAGGTCTTTCCTGAATAAACAGAAACCACAGCCGAAGCAAGATTTCTTACCCAGTTAAGAGAAAAGAAAAGATCATATTTTTGAGAAAGAACACCCTGTCTGCCGTTGTCCTTTACTTCAACAGTTTCTTTTATAAGCGGATCTCTTTTTAAAACACCGCCAGACATAGGCTCTACAAGACCATCAGCAATCCATTTTACAAAGCCTGCAGAAGAAAGCAGCAGATTATTTTCAGGAACGTCAGCCATTTCTACCTTATCAAACTTTTTACCGTTAGAAATATGAACCAGAGCTCCGGTCTCATCATACATGGCATCCGGAACAATTGTAATTGAAGGAAGCTTTTCTCGGATTACAGCAATCATCTGCTTAATGCCGTTATACTGCTGAGGATCTGTAAGAACATAATTCCACGGAAGCTTTGTTTCTGTAATTGTCATTACATCTTCAAACGAAGCAGAATAGAATTTTTCAAAAGGCATTCCGGTTGGAACACCGCGAGCTGCATAGTGACCAAAAATTACAAGGTCTGCAAGAGCAATTTTTCCCTGTGGAGTAAACTGAATGAATACTTCGCTGTTTTTTACAAAATAATAGCGTATGCGAAGCGGCTTTCCGTTTCTTTTATCGCGGATTAATACCCAGCTTCCAGCAGCATCTCCAGGATAAAGCTCCTGCTCTTCGGTGTACATTCCCTTGTCTGAATATACATTTACTTTAATAAGGGCACGGGGAGAAACAAAAACATTAAAGGTTGTCTCGTTTTCTTCCAGACGAATCTGGAACTTTTCACCGTTATTATTCGCACGGATTTCCGGGGCATTCATTCGTACTTCACTCAAAGGAGCAGTAAACCACTGCTCTTCAAGTCCCATACGGATTTCTGAAGAATCTGGAATTCCAAGCCTGTTATAAGCTGCAAAAACCGGAAGTATTACAAATAATGCCGTAACAAGACAAATTAGTTTTTTCAATTTTTCCTCCCCTCACCCGACCGGTTAAGCCTTCATTGCTTCTCCGGCAGGGTCAGTGTCTGTTGCCCCAGCAGCAAGACGAATCTCGGCCTTTACCAGAGTTCTGTCTGCCATACGAATCATATTATTTTCAACCTCATCCGGATGTTTTCCAACCGGCGCATTAGAAAGCAGAAGCTTAAGTCTGTTAAGCTGATTTACCTCAGAGCTTCCCGGATCATAGTCAATTGCAGAAATATTTGCTTCTGGGAAGCGGCGGCGCAGTTCCTTAATCATACCCTTACCGGTAACGTGATTTGGAAGACACGCAAACGGCTGAACACAGGCAATACTTGGAGCACCCTCGTGAATCAGCTCAACCATTTCGGCAGTTAAGAACCAGCCTTCTCCAGTCATGTTTCCAAGCTGTACGATATCATCAACTCCCTTCATCAGCTCATAAATTGAAGAAGGTGCTTCAAAACGACGGCTCTTCTTAAGGTATTTAATCATCTTCTTGCGGTACAAATCCAAAGCCCATACAAGAAGTCTTGCTATAACAGCTGATTTCTTAGTGAACTTCAAATCTCTGTGACGGATAATATCATCCGAGAAGGTGTAGAAGAAGAAGTCTGCAAGGTCTGGCATTACACATTCAGCCCCCTCGCGTTCAATTGTCTCAACAATCTGATTGTTTGCAGGCGTATGGAATTGTACAAGGATTTCTCCAACAACACGAA
>JAEEGH010018935.1_pt1 | contig 14499 bp, 10 predicted proteins | sample 9134181 | NCBI WGS metagenome assembly JAEEGH01 (sample SAMN16246544, study PRJNA631951) | gut metagenome | biome: gut microbiome; feature: rumen; material: DP-attached | host: Bos | place: Iran: Karaj | collected 2018-10 | reverse complement strand
GTCTTTCGGCTCCAGCTGCGTGAGGAGGTATTCGGCGGACGCCGCGGCGAAGCGCATCGCCTCGTCGCGCCGGGCCGGCTCGCGCCGCGCCCATTCCAGCATCCAATTGATGTGCGCCGCGTGGGTTTTGGAGACGTAGGCGTTGTGCTGGTAGGTCTGCTCCGGTTCGCCCTTTTCGACAAGCGTCCGCATGGCGGGGAGCGAGACCATGTAGGCGAACGCCTTCAGTGCGGCCTCGCGGTAAGGGCGCGCCGCCGGGGGATAGGCACCCGCCTTGAATGCCGCCGCCGTCTCCGGGCGCGGCGGGCAGAGCCTGTCCACGTCCACCTCGGAGAGTTCAGCCGCCACGCAGGGACGCGGCAAGGACGTTGAGGCTGCGGCCAGCGCCGCGCCCACGAGAAGGTTGCATCCGGGATTCATGTCCGTAGATCCGATCACCGGATGACCATGGTGAAGGCCAGCCCCCCGGCGCATTCCAGGGCTCCCATGTCCACGCCGCTGTATTTCACGCGCTTGTTGCCGAGGATGTCTGTCTCGTTCTGTTGCCCGTCGAGCAATAAGCCACTGTCGCGGCAAGGCGAACCCGGCTTGATAGCAAACGCCGACGGGGAAAATCCAACAATTACCGTAGGATGGTCAGCAACCGTCACGCCCTCGAACTTCGGGTCCTTGTCCTCGCCGCTGATGCAGTTCGCCTGGTTGTCAACCGTCCCAATGCGCCAGAAAGAGTTGACTGCGGCGGGGATATATTCCACGCTCCCGGCAATGCAGTTCGTCATATAGGTGCGGGAAACCTGCGCCGAGCTGTTGTCGTTGCCCCAGACCGTGCAGTTGACGGCGACCGCTTCAGTTTCTCCGGCATCCGCGCCGATGCCGCTCGCCGCGAGCACATCGATCTTTTCGTTTCGGTTCCCGTACACAAGCGTTCCGTAGTGGGAACCCTTGCAGAGCGCATAATACATCGCCGCACGGTTTCCGACAACGATGCAGTTGCGGGTGTCGGCGCTGTATGTTGCGCCGCCCTCGGCGTCGTATGCGTAGTTGTTAGAGATCACGCAGTTCTCAAGATACCCATCGAACGCGCCACCGCCGTATTTGGCGCTGTTCCCGGCGAGGACGCAGTCCTTGACATTGGAACCGGCTACGCCGCCGCCAAAGACACGGTAGTCGTCGCCACTGGCAGCGTTGTTCAGTATCTTGCAATGCGTCACGCTGCTGTACGCCGCGCCAGCCCCTGCATTGTAGCTGGTATTGCCCTCAATGACTGAATCGATGACCTCGCAGTCCATTACGCCGCCGCCCGCACCGTAGCCGTAGGCGTGGCCATAGGCGTTGAACGTGAACCCTGTGGGTCGCGTGGACGCATTGCCCCTGACGACGCAATTGGAGATGACGCACTGGTAGGCGCCGCCTCCCAGTCCGCCGCCGTCACCGGAGGCGTCGTATGGGGCTGCATTTTCCACTATCGTGCAGTCGAAGAGCTGACAGTATTCGCGCGTCAAATTTCCCGGCGCGACACCAGCCCCGCCGCCATAAACCGACCGATTCCAGCCAATCAGGCAGTTGTAAGCCCTGGTTACGCATATGGGATAGTTGCTGTCTACGCTATTTTGCCTGCCTCCGGCAATGCCGCCGCCACAGAAGCCCGCATAGTTGTTGGTGATCACGCAGTCGTAAAGCGTCGCGTGGAACACGCCACCGGCTGACCCTTCTGGGAATGTCCCCTTGTTGCGCACTTCATTGTTTCGGATTACGCAGTCGCGCAACAGGCCGCCGAAGACTCCTCCGCCCTGATAGGCCGCCGAGCAGTTCTCCACCACGCAGTTGGAGGCGGTGAACGCAGCTTCGGGATTGCCGACGAACGTGTCCGACATACAGATACCAGCCCCTTGGGCAATCGTGTAGCCGCCCGTCATGAGCAGGTTTCGGAGAACGCATCCACTATTGTAGACGACGAATATGCGCATCAGATCCGATGGGTTTCCGACGAGGCGCACGTCCTCCGGGTTGTCGCTCTCGCCGATTAATGTCAGGTTGTTGACTTTCGCAAGGAGATAGCCGCCGTAGCCAGGAACGTGGCCTTCTGGGCTCCTGTTGACATCAAGGTTGTAGTCTCCGGTGGCGAGATAAATCGTGTCGCCGTTAGCGATCTGTCCATTATATAGGACGCCCATGAGATCGCCGCGATCCGAAGGCGAAGTTCCGCCGCCAGTGCCGCCGGGGGCGACATACCAGTCCGCGCCTGAGGCGGCAAGCGCCAGAGACGCGGAGGCGAGGAGGGAGAGACTAGTGCGTGTCTTGTTCATGTTTTTCCTTTTTTGATGCGCTTGCGCTGGGGGCCGACATGGCCCCGCATAAACGCGACATAAACATGATACCACTCCGTCACAATTAAAGTGGTCGTTTCGGGAAAAGTTTTTTGCGCATGAAAAACTATGGCTCTTCTATTGCTCGAAGAACGACGCCATCGGAACTGCCGTCATCCCTTCGCCGAAACTCACGATCTCGTCCCCGGTGTGCAGAACTATCCCAACGAAGCCCTGCGGAGCCAGTTTTTCCTTGAACCAGCGCAGATGTTTGAAGTCATCCGGCCTGACGGTCGATCCGGCCTTGACCTCCACGCCGAGGAGGTTCCCTTCGCCGTCTTCGACGAGGAAATCGATTTCACGCTTGTCCGCATCACGGTATTGCCATACGTTCAAGCCTTCGAGGTCGGCCCTCACGGACAACTCGTGGTGTACCCAAGTCTCGATGAGTTTCCCAGATCGGTCGGGGTCGTCGCGAGCCTCCGCCTCGCTCCATCCGAGAAGATTCGGCGCAAGTCCGGGATCGCACGCATACCATTTCACTCGCTTTCCCGCCTTGGCGTAGTCCGTCTTTGTCCAGGGCGGCACCTGTTCGAAAAGGTATAGCGCCTCCAAGGCCCCGACATAGCTCTGCAAGGTGGGGCGCGATATTCCACTCATCGTCGCGATTTCGCTATCGGAGAAAAATTTTCCCGTCCATGCTGCAAGGAGCGAGGCCAATTGCCGCAGGGCACCCAAATTCCTGATTTCGGTAATGTCGCGAATGTCCTTGAGCAGCAGGTCGTTCACGTAGTCGCGATACCAGTCGCGCCTTTCCCTAGGGGAAAATCGCAGCGGTTCGGGATAGCCGCCCCTGAATGCCGACGCCACAATCTCCGCTTTTCCGGCATGGACGCGAGGCCGCTCGAATTCCCCTCTCATCGCAGACCGCAGAAATGCGGGAGGTCTCCCGTTCAGCTCCGCTTCGGCAAGCGTCCTGATCCTGATGGTTTTCATGCGACCTGCAAGACTGTCACGGACATTCTTCGCGAACCTCAGGTTCGACGAACCGGTGAGGAGGAACTGCCCGGGACGTCTGTCACAGTCAACAATCCGCTTGATGGCAGGAAGGAGGTCGCACGCCTTTTGGATTTCGTCTATGGCCAGCGTTCCGTCCGTCTTGCGGGTCACGAACCCGATAGGGTCGGATTGCGCGGAAGCAAGGGCAAGGTCGTCGTCGAGCGTCCGCCTGTCCACGCCTTGAAGCGGCAGATTCTCGACCAGCGTCGTTTTCCCGGCCTGTCTGGCACCTGTGAGGAAAACAGCCCTCCTGACGCCGAGCGCCTCCACGACCAAGCTCTCCTGCCACCTGTCTATGTCGCCTTTCATCTTGGAACTCCTTTGCCGTTGGAAAATCAGGTCAATGATTATAGTCAGTTTCCCGATAATTTGCAAGCCTGCTTTACAAAAAAACTGAAGCCTGTTTTACAAATAATCGGGTATCTGCCTTGCAAATAATCGGAGATTATCAGCAGTACATGGCGAAAATTGCGCGGGAGTTTCCGTTTATCCCCGCCCGTTCTCCTTGCGCCATTGGCGAAGCGACTTTCCGGTGCGAGAGCGAAAGACGTGGCGGAGTTCGACATCCGAGCCGAAGCCGCAGAAGTCGGCAATGGCGCCGATGGCGGTGTCCGTGCCGGAGAGGAGCGCGAAAACTTTCTCAAGGCGGACGTGCTGGATTTCGTCCAGCACGGAATGCCCCGTCGCCTCGCGGAAGCGCATGTTGAAAAGGCGGCGCGAACAGCGGAATCGTTTGGCGAGTTCCATGGCCGTAAGGCCGTCGCTCGCTTCGCGCCGGATCATCTCGACGGCCTCCAGAACGAACTTCTCCCGCCGCCCCGATCCGCCCGTGGAGCGCCGCCGCACGGCAAGGAGCGGGCCGATGGTGGCACTTCTAGCCGCAAAGGGCACAGAGTTCACAAAGTCTTTTTGCCCCTTTGTGTTCTTTGTGGCAAAAGCATCCCCAATCAGCCGCGCAGCTAAAAAGCCTGCGCGCTCGTGGTCGAGCTGAATGCTGGAAATCGGCGGGGCGGACGTCTCGCATAAGGCCACGTCGTTATCGACGCCGAGGAGCGTCAACTCGTGGGGGATGCTTCGATGGATGGCGCGGGCGACGGTGGCTACGTTCTCGGCGGTGCGGTCGTTGACCGCAAAGACGGCGCAGTTGCGCGGAAGGTCGGCCACCCAGCCCGCCAGACGGGCGTCCCTTTCCCCGTCGGACTCCTCCCGGAACGCGAAAACACGGCACGGCATTCCGGCCCTGGCGGCCAGCGCCTGGAACGTCCGGCTGCGAATGTCCGACCAGTCGAGCTTCCAGACGGCCTCGACAACGGCATACGCGGCGGGGCGTCCGGCGGAGAGTTCGCGGAAGGCGAAGCGTGCGACGGCCTCGTTGTCGGCGGAGACGCGGGCGATGCGTCCGCCATAGAGCGACGGCGCGGCGTGGAGATAGACAGCCGGCACCCTGCCGAAGAGCTGCGGCGGCAGGTGCGAGCTGCCATCGGCGCACTCGATCACGCATCCGGCGACGGGGCGGTGCGCGGCAAGGTGCCTTGGGATGTCCTCCGGGCGCGACGCCTGCCAAGGAACGGACTCCGCCTCCCATCGCCGCGCGGCGGCGTATCGCCGGATGCCGGCGAGCGTCATCTCCTGGATGCGGTCGCCCGGCGCGGTGTTGAGATAGAGGATTGTCGCGGACATTTGCTTACGGCTCCCAGTGGCGGAAATTCGCCGCTGTCACGCCGTTTTTAAGTGCCAAGCGTATCAAACTACTGTGAAAATTTCAAATCTGATTTTAAAATTTCACAGTAAAATGGAGGGCCGGACTCCGTTCCGGACGCAGCGCCTTGCGGCGCGGACGCGACAAAGCGCGTCCCTCCCGAACCTTTGACCTTTGACCTTTGACCTTCGACCTTTGCCTTTGACCTTCTCCGGCTTGCATGGCGGCGCGGCTAGTGATAGAATAAACAATGTCGCCTGAAAGGGCGGCGATAGGACTTCCGCGCCGTGCGCGGGGGTTCGCGCGCAAGCGCATTTTTGGCTTCTTCTGAAAACCGCTAATTTTCTATGGCGAAGCTGGGATGTGGCTGCGCAAGGTGTGTTTTTCACGCCTTGCGTGTCCGTTTCCGTATTTCGCCAATGGCTCTTAGCGGTGCCTCAGAAGGGATACGAGACGAGGCACGCTTTTTCATGATAGACGAAATACTCCTTGCTTCCACCGGCCACGGCGAAAGTCTTTTCACTCCCGCCGAGAGCGACTGGCTTGAAGAACGCATCTTTGAGCGGAAGACGAAGAAGGGGAAAGAGTATGCCGTCACATGCGTCGTTCGCGGGAAGGACATCCGCCTCACGCCGGAGGAAATCGTCCGCCAACTCTACGCGCACCGCCTCATGGAGGACTACGGCTACCCCGCTTCGCGCCTCGCCTTTGAATTCCCAGTCCACTTCGGGCGCGAGACGAAACGCGCCGACATCGTCGTCCGCGACAAGGACGACCCGAACGTCCCCTACATCATCGTCGAGACGAAGAAGCCCAACGCGAAGGACGGGCGCGAGCAACTGAAGTCCTACACCCTCGCCACCGGCGCGACGATGGCCGTCTGGACGAACGGCGAGGCGATAACATTCCACCAGCGCAAGAATCCGAATTTCTTCGAGGACATCCCGGGCATCCCCAAGGTGGGCGAAACGCTAGCGGACATCCTCAATACGCCCTTCACGATGGACGACCTCGTGCGCGAGGACAAGCTCACGAAGACGGGCAAGTCGCTCAAAGACCTTGTCCTTGAAATGGAAGACGAGGTTCTTGCCAACGCCGGCGTCGATGTATTCGAGGAGGTCTTCAAGCTAATCTTCGCGAAACTCTACGACGAAAAGACCGGGGCGAACCACGCGAACTACAACCTGCGCTTCCGCAACTCCGGCCAAAGCGACATTGACCTCAAGCGGAAGATCGAGGCGCTTTTCAAAGATGCCTGCGACGAGTGGCCCGGCGTATTCGACGACAATGCCACAATCGCCCTCACGCCCCCGCACCTGGCGATTTGCGTCTCATCCCTTGAGACTGTCAAGCTTTTCAATTCAAACCTCGACGTGGTGGACGATGCCTTCGAGTACCTGATGAACAAGTCGTCGAAGGGCGAGAAGGGGCAATACTTCACGCCGCGCTACGTCATCGACATGTGCGTGAGGATGCTCAATCCCAAGCCGCCCGAGACGATGATCGACACCGCCGCCGGCTCCTCAGGCTTCCCCGTCCACACAATCTTCCACGTCTGGCGGCAGATGCAACTCGACGCGAACGAGAAGGTCAGCCATCTCTTCACCTCTTCGCCGAAGAGCAAGGATCAGATGGACTACGTGCGGAACAATGTCTTCGCGATAGACTTTGACGAAAAGACCGTCCGCGTCGCCCGCACCCTGAACCTTATCGCAGGCGACGGCCACACCAACGTCCTCCACCTCAACACCCTCGATTTCGGGCGCTGGGACACTGTGACTAAGGAACAGACCTGGGTTGACACTTACAACGAAGGGTGGAAGAAGCTCCGCAAACTTGAAATTGATTCATCCCACACTTACTTCGAGTTTGACATCGTGATGGCCAATCCGCCATTTGCGGGCGAGATCAAGGAGGGCCAGCTCCTTTGCCGCTACGAGTTCGGGTCTAAAAAGGGCAAGCCCCAGAAGAGCGTCAGCCGCGACATCCTCTTCATTGAGCGCAACATCAACTTCCTCGGCGCCGGCGGGCGCATGGCCATCGTCCTACCGCAAGGGCGCTTCAACAACGCGACAGACCAGGAAATCCGCCGCTTCATCGCGGACAAGTGCCGCATCCTCGCCGTGGTGGGCCTTGACGGCAACACCTTCAAGCCGCACACCGGCACCAAGACGAGCGTCCTCTTCGTCCAGAAGTGGCAGAACGACAAGAACCAGCCCAACTACAACCCGAAGCGGGATGACTACCCGATTTTCTTCGCCACGCAGCGACGCGAGGGAAAGAACTCGCGCGGCGACAAGCTCTACTGGACGCGGGACAAGTCAGGAACGACCACAGACCCTAAACTCGCCCTCCTCGACCAGTATGGGCACCCCATCGTCTATCACGACCTCTTCGCCACCTGCAACTATGCCTGGGACGAGGACACGAAGACCAACCGACTTGAGCAGCTGACACCCGACGGCATCGCCGAGGCGTTCGCGCTGTTCGCCGCGAGGGAGAAGTTGAGTTTTTTCCCCTGAGCCCCTTTGACAAGACCCGCTACGGCGATTTGTTGAAGGGGCTTGAGATAAGCGAGGTGATGGCGAGCGGACTCAACGCGGAATGCCGTTTGGACGCGGAGTATTTCTCGAAAGACTACCTTGCGGCGGAAAGACAGCTTGCAGCCTTTGGAGCAACGCCCCTCGGTGACTGCGTGACGGACGGCATTCACACCTCAATCGACTACGACGGGAAAAGCCCTGTCCGCCTTGTCTCGGCGATGTCGCCGCAGGAGAACGTCTTCGACCTCTCGCGAAACGCCCGAATTTCCGAGGCCATGCACAAGGCGAATCCGCGAACGGCTCTACGAAAGGGCGACGTCATCGTGTCAACTGTAGGCACAATTGGAAATGCGGCGGTTGTTGACGAGTCCGTTCTTCCCGCCAATTGCGACCGTCATGTGGGCATTATCAGGAAAGACGGATATTCGTCTTATGTCCTTTCGACATTCCTATTGTCCAGATATGGCAAGGCTCAAACCATTCGCGAAAGCACAGGCAATGTTCAGTTGAGCCTATTCATCTACAAACTTCGAGAGTTGTGCATCCCGAACTTCTCGTCTGAATTCCAGTCGCAGATAGAGCGGCGCGTCAAGACGGCTCACGCCAAGCTCCACGAGGCGGACAAGGTTTATCGCGAGGCAGAACAGATGCTGCTTGCGGAACTGGGGTTTGACGGCTGGTCGCCGACACAGGAATCCGTCAGCGTCAAGAACTGTTCCGACTTCATCGCGGCTGGGCGTTTTGACGCCGAATACTTCCAGCCGAAGTATGACGAACTGTTTGCGCTGCTTGGCAAATGCTTTACGCGTAATCTTGGCGGTGCAGGTGGCCTGGTTGGCATTTTGCGGTCAAGCGAACCCGGCAGTGATGCGTATTCGGACAAAGGCGTGCCGTTTGTAAGAATCGCCGATTTTTCCGAAATGGGGATAACCCCGCCGGAGATTTATTTGCCGCCCGAAGTCTGCGCAGATATTCCGCGGCCAAGAAAGGACACGATTCTCCTTTCAAAAGATGGCAGCGTAGGCATCGCCTACAAAGTCGAGAAAGATTTGGGAATGGTGACATCTAGCGGCATTCTCCATTTGTTCGTGAAAGACCCCGCCGTGCTGCCCGACTACCTGACACTTGTCCTTAATTCCCCCATTGCGCGACTACAGGCGGAACGAGATGCGGGCGGTTCCATCATCCAGCATTGGAAGCAATCGGAAATCGAGCGCGTAAAGATACCGCTGCTGCCAATTCCCGATCAGGAGCATCTTGCGGACAAAGTCCGGTCGAGCTTCGCCCTGCGAGCCGAATCGCGGTGGCTGCTCGATCTCGCCAAGCTCATCGTGGAGACGGCGATAGAGCAGGGCGAGCAATCGGCGCTGCGCATGATGAAGGACGATGGTGACGTGGGATAGGCCGTTTTCCCGGGTTGACTTTCGCGCCAGCAATCAAAAAGAAAGACTTCCCGCTTCCATCCTATTTGTCAACATGACTTGACAAATGGTAAGAATTGTGAGATAATATTTCCATCAATTTTTTTAAAGGAACAATACTATGTCATTCGACTTCAACTTGGCAAAGAGGCTGATGCGTCAGCACATCATCACGCAGAAGGAACTCGCCGGGATGGCTGGCGTTACGGAGGCGGCAATGTCGCGCTACCTCTCCGGCGAACGCCAGCCCAAGGCGGAAACGCTTTCAAATATGGCAACGGCGTTGCACACGACATCGGACGCGCTTCTCGGCAAGGAGGAGGAGCGCTCCGAAATCGACAAGGCGATACAGCTCGTGGCGCGGAATGCGGACGCGATTCCTGATTCGCTGAAGCGGCGGCTGATACGCATTCTCGCCGCGCCAGACCCCGATGAGGAGGAATAGGATGGGGGGACGCAACACATTCGCGGCTGGGAAGAACGCGCCATTCACCTACAAGACGGTCGGCATCTTCCACGGCATCAAGGTGCTGGAAGGGATTGGGGGCAAGCACAACCTGCCCGAAGAGGCGCACGGCAGCATGGCTTACGCCAAACTCCACAAGGATGGCAACCTCCAGATGCTCCGTTTTTACGACAAGGACAAGTTTCTTGTGCTGGAAATCGGGTATCATCCCGAACCCAAACTAACGGGGCATGGCAGACATGTTTACCACATTCATGAATATGCTCCCGGAGACTTCTCAAATCGTCCACAACGGCTATTCACGGAGGATGACATCAAACGATTCGGCAAGTTTTTGACAGTGGAGGGACACTTGAAATGACTACGGAAGAGGCCAATGGATTTCTGGACAGCATGACCTGGGAGGACAATACGGTTAGACTCTATGGAAAGGTTTACTGGTGCCTAGGTCTGGCACGATACCCCGATGGGAAAATCCACATACAGGTATTTGAAGCAAAACCGATAACATATGAGGGGGGGCGGGATTTGCTTTCGTATGCTTCAGATTCTCGCGACGACTGCATGAAGCACTTTGTCGAGGACAAATACTGGGATGGCAAGTCGTTCTGGGAAGTTGCCCCGGACATGGAGTGGATTGATTTATAGGAGGTATATCAGGGATGAAGGAAAAGGAATCCTACTTTGCACTTGCGCCGGAACTGCTCAAAAAGGCGTTGCCCAAACGAGTCGAATTGACAGACGAAGACAAAGCCAGCATCAAACTGCCTCCAAGAAGATACGAGGAGATCGAGCAGGAAATCGTGGATTTTTACCATGATTTAGACATACGGCTCATTCCGCTTGACCCTCTAGCGATAGCCCAGGCAATGGGATGCGGACCGATATCATACCGATTACTCGGTAGAATCGCATATCCAATTCTCAAAGAAGCGAGTCCCGATGCTGTGACCTGCTGGGTTTTCGGTAAGCCATTCGTCCTTTTCGATGACAGAATGCCGACCGGCAGATGCGCGTTTACGATGATGCATGAGTTGGCGCATATCCGCCTTGGCCATCGCGAGCATAGCAAACTGGCGGAAATCGAGGCGAACTACTTCGCCGCCACGGCCCTCTGTCCGCTGCCGCTTCTGGAGAAAAGCCGCCTCCGCGTCCCCGCAGAGATAGCAAAAGCCTTTGGCATAAGCGATGAGTGCGCCCAAAACCGTCTAAAGAGACTCTCAGCATGGCAGAAAATTCCGGAGAAAAGGCGAAATCTGGCATTCGACTATGCGGTTGAAAATCGTTTGTCTTTCAAGGTCCCTATCCAACTCGATTTATTCAACAACTTGGAACATGAGGAGAAGGCCCAATAGTGGAAGCAGCCGTCCAGCAAACCCTTTTTGAAATCCCGCCCGACCTTCATGGAAAGCGCAAGGCCGCGTTTGACAGGCGCAACGACCCGATGTTCCTGCGAGACCAGTTCGAGGGCAAGGGTAGGTACGGAATTCCGATAATCCGAAAACAGCGAATCAATCTCGATAACATCAATCTTATTGCATGCACCAACACCATAGAAGACGACGAGGAGTATTTCGACTTCGGTGTCCATTTCTTCGTGGACGACTACCGCTTTGAGGACATCTACAACGACCCGGAGGCGACCCTATCGCTCTTTTCGCAATATCGCTTTTGCTGTTCACCGGACTTTTCCGTTTATGGGGAGATGCAACCATGGCGACAATTGGAGTCGGTGGCGCATTCGCGTTGGGTGGGTGCGTGGTGGCAGTCAAAGGGGATGACTGTCGTTCCAACAATAAGCTGGGACAAGTATCCAAGTTACGAATATTGCTTCGATGGCGTGGAAGAGGGAGCAGTCGTTGCGGTTGCAACCTATGCATGTCGCCAAGGTCAGACAGGGTTCTTGCGAGGTTATGCCGAGATGCTGGAAAGGATTCGTCCAGAAGCAGTCATTTGCTATGGAGAGCCATTTTTGAGAATGGGCGGAAATATAATCGTCATCCCGCAGAAGCATCCTCGTTTATTCCATCGTGAGATATATCGGCGTAGCGCCGGATGCCGACGAGCGTCATCGTAAGGGACAACGCCTGGGAGGGCCCGGCTTCGTCCGGGCCACTGCGGATGCGACGAAGCGCGTCCCTCCCGAACAGCCACGGACGCGACAAAGCGCGTCCCTCCCGATCCTTTGACCTTTCCCAGATTTCCAATGCCGCGCAGCGGCCTTCCCAATCTGCCGGGGAGCGGCCACGACCGCGCGGCAAGGCTGGCGGCGCATGAAGCTTGCTTCGGTGCGGCGGCAGACACGCCGCAGAATGCGCATGCGCATTTCCGGCAGTTTTCAAAGTTCGGCGCGGTAGCGCCTTGACCAGCACTGGCTGCTTGGCTAGCGCTGCTTGATGCGGAGTTTGAAGAACCGGTAGCCGGTGTCGAAGGAGACGAACTCGACATTTTCGACAAGGCCATCGGTGTCGCGTGCCGACGGGATGCCGTCGAGATCGTCATCCCAGTTCTCCGTCTTGATTTCGTCCCAGAACTCGAGGTCGTTGCTGCCGAGGATGGCGTAGACTTGCCCCCAGCCGTTGCTCCACCTCAAGGTCACGCCATCGGCGGATACATCGATGTAGATCGATATCTGGCTGAGTTCGTAGGTGAGGTTGTTCTGGTTGTCGCCCTTGCTCCATTCGAGCTGGACATTGTTCAGGTCGGCGAAGGCGATGACGCGGCAGACGCCGTTCGTGTAAGGCGCGGTCAGGCCGCCGAACGAATAGACGCGCGAGCCGCCGGCGGGGATGTTCCCAATCTCCACGGAGCGGACGGCCGTGTTAATCTCATCGGCTTCAATTGTGGCGCCATGGTCGACATCGACGAGATAGAGTCCCAAATAGGCGCCGGTACCATCGACTTGGCCTTTGTTTCTGACGCGAACGTTGACGTTGAACTGTTCGCCCGCAAAGGTCGGCACGCAGGAGAACCACATGTCGCCCTCATCGATGGCATAGTCAACGCGCTCTGTGGGGTTGTAGTCCACGGGGTTCCCGGATGTTCCAGTTCCGTCACCCTCGCCGGCCGCAGCCTCGGCGAAGTTCACGACGGCCACGTCTGATGCCGAGACTGTCTTCCGCTTGGCAAAGGCTGCGGTGGCTTCGGCGGATTCGTATGCCGTCGCAGTCGCCGTCGCGGTGTAGGTCACAAGTCCGGCGACATCGCCGGTTAGGAACTGGACGTTTGTCACGGCCCCGCCGGGGGCGAGGACGACGTTGTCAAGCGAGAATGTGGCGCCAGTCGAGTCGGCCAGCGAGATTGAACGCAGCCAGAAGGCGCTGGGGTTGCCGATGACATTGGCGATTTCCACGGTGGCGCCGGGATTGGCCCGCAGGATGTCGCCGTCGGCGGCGGTGGCGGCAGTCGTCGTCACGGTGATTTCGGGCATGGACGGGCAGAAGAAGACATCCAGCCCAAAGTTGTGGAATTCGAAGCCGTTCTTGGTGGCGACATTGCCGCCCAGGATGGCGATGCCGTTGATGGCGCTGCCCGAGAAGGAGCCTGAGGCGTAGGGCGCCAGGACGGAGCCATTGTGGTCGATTCCGGCGAAGGAGAGGTCGGTCGCATTGACGTAGTTGACGAGGACGTCCAAATTGGAGACGCCGGCGGGGAGGACCATGCGGCCGTTCGCGAGTTCGACGAAGGTCCCTTCGACGTTGACGATGATCTTGCTGTCGGGCGGAACGTTGAATATCCAGTCGCGCTGCGAACCGCTCCACTGCTCGGCCGTGACTAGGAAGACGTTGCGATCGGTGTTAGTTCCGGAAAGCACCAGGCTGCCGTCGATGAGGTTGGTGAGGGTGCCAGTCGGCTCCATGTCAGCCACGCGCTGGGAGACCTCGGTGGCGGCGGCGAGCAAATCGGCGGCGGTGCGGCCCGATCCGTCCGTCGGAACGTTGCCATGGCTGTCGATTGTCACCGGCGTCACGTGGCGCAGCGCATAGTCGTTCCAAGTGCGGTTCATTCCACGGTAGGTTCCGCCATAGACGATGTTGCCATTGACGTCCTGCTGCCCAATCGCGAGGTCGCCGCCGACGATGAGCGCGTCGTCGTTTTCCCCTGCATCAGGGGTCGCCTCGCCGGCGCCGGAGTTGTACCCGACAGTGTAACCCTCCGGAAGGGTGGCGTTGCCCCAGACGAGGAGGTTGCCCTCGATGTCGCCGCCGGAGACGGCGAGGTTGCCGAAGATGACGGCGTTGAAGCGCTTGCCGAAGTCCAGAAGCTCGCAGAGGGTCTTCTCATCGGCGACGGGTTCCGGTTCCGGTTCTGGCTCCTGCTCCGGTTCCTGCTCCGGTTCCGGGTCAAGGGCGGGCGGGGTTGGCGGCGTAGGCGGATCCCTTGGTTCCGGCTGGATGTTGGGCCATTCGACGTTGATCTCTTCGCCCGCGTCCACGGCGATTTGCACTGTCCAGCTATTCTCGGGCTGGATTACCCCGCCTTCCGCGGAAACGACGGTGCCCAGCGTGTAGAGCGGATTCTCGGATTCGCTGATTTCGTGGATGCCCGGCTCGAGGTCCTTGATGGTGACGGACTGCCCGCCGGTCAGCACATATTCCTGGCCGTCTATGGTAAGGACAAAGGACGGCTCGGTGGCGTATGGGATGCCCGAGTGATACCAGACCTGCCCGCCGTTGAAGGTGATCCAATACAGCCGCTCGCCGACTTTGATGTCGGAATAGGGCATGGGATCTTGGAAGTTCTTCTTGTATTTGCTCAGGCATTCCGGGCGTTCGGGATTGCCGACATTGGCGATTTCCTCGTTGGTCATTTCCACTCTGGGGCGATACACGACGGTTGGGAGCGTGGAGCCAGTGGCGCCGGATTTGATCTCGTCCATACGGTAGGCGACGCCGTTGGTGGTCCAGATGACCCAGTGTTCGGCGTCCCCGCACTTGTTGTCGCGGTGGCCTTCCTTGTTCGTGTTGCCGCCCGGGTTCTTGATATAATCCCGCTTCCAATGGCA
>JAEEGH010018929.1_pt1 | contig 14503 bp, 11 predicted proteins | sample 9134181 | NCBI WGS metagenome assembly JAEEGH01 (sample SAMN16246544, study PRJNA631951) | gut metagenome | biome: gut microbiome; feature: rumen; material: DP-attached | host: Bos | place: Iran: Karaj | collected 2018-10 | reverse complement strand
GGAAGAGCCGGACGTCATCCTCAAGGTCAACAAGCCGGCGCTCAGCACATTGGAATTCGTAAAGCACGAATTCGACGTGTCCAAGGCGGTCGAGGCCCTGGGCATCCCTATTCCAAAAATGTACGAAATAGTCCGTGTGGGAGATGCCTACGCCACGATTTCCGAGCGCGTCAAGAGCAAGAAATCCCTCTCCCGCATCTGCTGCGACGAGCCCGCCCTTACCGAAGCCATGGCCAGCGTCCTCTGCGAACACGGAAAGAAGCTTTTCGGCACCCAGTGCAATACGGATATGTTCCCCAACAGAAGGGAGCAGCTGATGCGCGCCCTTGAGAAGGTGCAGTTCATCGGCAAAAAGAACTGCAGCATCCTCTCGGATTTCGCCCGCACCATAGAAGACAGGACCACCTGCGTTCATGGAGATTTCCAGACGGGCAACATCATCCGTTCCGGCGAAGGCTATTTCTGGATCGATCTGGACCGCTTCGGCTATGGGGATCCGATGTTCGACATAGGGCACCTCTTCCTGATATGCAATGTTTATTCTAAAATGAAACAGGTGCAGGACATCTTCCACATGGGTGAGGCGCAGCTGCGTGTATTCTGGGAGGCCTTTGCCCGCGCTTACACCGGAGAGGACGACCATTCGGCCTTCGACCATCTTGCCGGGAAGTTCTCCTGTCTGGACATTGTTCTTCGCTACGAATTCCAGAAATCCGGCCTGGCGGAAAGGTTGTTTTTCGCTTTCCACATAAGGCGTCTCATTAAACAGTATTACTCCTGATGAATATCCGTTTCATCTTCTTACTGTCGGCCATGCTTGTTTCCTCCTCCCTTTTCGCTCAACAGTTCCTCCCGGTGAAGGGCATAGTGAATGCCCGGGACCTTGGAGGCTACAGGATGCGTGACGGACGTTCCCTGCGCGCCGGAGTACTGATCCGCGCCGCGCATCTGGCCGAAGCCTCCGATGCGGACCTGGACCATCTATCCTCCATCCCCGTAACCAAGGTCGTGGACTTCAGGAAGGAAGAGGAATTGCAGGGGAAAGCGGACCGTCCCGTGCCCGGCGCGGAATTCGTGCGTATCCCGGTGGATGCCAGCGGGAACGTGGCCGCGCAGGCCTCCGAAGAGGAAAGAAAAAAGTTCACCGGCCGCAAGAAGTTCGACGCCAAGAAGATAATCGTGATGGCCGCTTTTAACGAGAAGGCGAAGAAGGTGGCCCGCGAAATGTATCCCACTCTCATATTCAATCCAGAATGCCAGCAGCAGTTCGCTAGCTTTTTCCAGGAGGTCCTCGCCACCGAAAAGGGGGCGGTGCTCTACCACTGCACACAGGGTAAAGACCGCACCGGCATCGCATCAGCCCTCCTTCTGGCTGCTCTTGGCGCAGACAGGGAGACGATAGTGGAGGATTTCGATGCCACCAACCTGGTTTATGCGGCCGATGTTCGAAAGTATTCCCGCCGCGTGCGATTCTGGGGCGGAAAAGAAGAGGAGATCGAGGTTGTAAAGGCCTTCCTCGGTGCCAATACCGGGAATTTCGTCAAGACCCTGGAAGAGATCGACCGCCGCTACGGCTCGATGGAGGCATATCTTAAAGGCCCCATCGGCCTGACCGATGCCGATATCAAGATCTTGCAGGAACGATATCTTCTGCCGGCATTGCCATAGAAACAAGATAATTACTACATTTGCAGCCACATTTGTTGAGACACTGAAATGAAAGCATCCAAACGATCGACCGTTGAGGCGATTATATTCCTGGTAGTTCTGATAGCCGTTTTCTGGGCACTCGGCGCCCGCATGGGCGGGGGCAACATGCTCAAGACCATGATGAACACGGCCCACGACCTTCTCCTGAACACGGTGTTCTACCTGATGGGCATCACCGTCCTCACCGGAGCCCTGTCCAAGCTAATGGCAGAGTTCGGCGTGGTCACGCTGCTCGAGAAGATACTGCGTCCGCTGATGAAACCCCTCTTCAACCTGCCCGGCGTGGCCGCCCTTGGAGCCGTGATGACCTTCCTGTCGGACAACCCGGCAATCATCGCCCTCAGCAAGGACCGTTCGTTCGCATCCTACTTCAAGAAATATCAGCTTATTTCCCTCACCAATTTCGGCACCGCCTTCGGAATGGGGTTCGTGGTGATGATCACGATGTTCGGCTACGGCAACGTGTCGGCCGCATTCGTTGGCCTGTTCGGAGCTGTGTGCGGATCCATCATCTCCACCCGCCTGATGCAGCGCTCCTGCCGCAAGGCATGGCCTGACGAGATGGAGGAGATGGTCCTGAAGGCCAGCCAGGAGGACCTGGCGGAAGAGAGGATTGAGACCGGCAAGAAGGACGGCATCTTCATGCGCTTCCTTAACGCCCTTCTGGACGGTGGCAAGAACGGCGTGGAACTCGGCCTGCAGATAATCCCCGGCGTGCTCATCATCACCACCGCAGTCATAATGATCACCTTTGGCCCTGGAGCGGATGGCTATACCGGCGCGGCCTCGCAGGGTGTTCCCATCCTGCCTTGGCTTGCAGGGAAGATACACTGGATATTCGAATGGCTGTTCGGATTCAAGGCCATGGAACTTATCGCATTCCCGATGACCGCCCTCGGCTCGGTAGGTGCATCTCTCGGGCTTCTTCCCAGCTTCCAGAATGCCGGCTTCCTGGACGGAAACGCCATCGCTGTCTGCACCGCCATCGGCATGTGCTGGAGCGGCTATCTCTCCACCCACACCGCCATGCTCGACTCCCTCGGCTGGCGCAAAGCCATCCCCAAGGCCCTCGGCGCCCACACCATCGCCGGCCTCTGCGCCGGCATCATCGCCCACTTCAGCTACCTGCTGGTAGGACTTCTCTAGCCCTGCTGATTATCAACAAGTTAATAAAAATCGTCTGGTGAAAATGCACCAGACGATTTTGTGTAAGTGCCTGAAAATCAGCTAGGCGGCGACGAAGTTGGCCTTAATGTTTTCGTAGAAGGCGGCCATAGTGGTGTAGATATACGGGCCGATCCAGAAGAAGCCGATGCCGAGGGTCAGCAAACCTAGGAAGAACCAGCCGATGAAGCTGAGCCAGAGCACGAACAGGCGCCATTTGTTGCCCTTCATCATAAGGCGGCTCCTTTCGATGGCTTCGAGGCAGCTGAGCTCCGGATTGTCTTTCAGCACGTAAGGCGTCATCGCGTAGGCGAAAGACTTGATGATTCCAGGAATAACCAGCAGCAGGGACCATAGGAAGATTTTGATGACCATCAGCAGATACCCGAGCACACTCCGCCAGTAGGGGCGGAAACCGAGCTTGAACATATTGTCTACCAGGTTCTTGTCCCCTCTGAGCAAGACCAGGAAAGTGTTGAACAATCCTATTGCCAGCGGGCCCGCCAGGAGGAAGGTGAAAGCAAAGGAGATATATGAATACCGGCCAAAATAAAGGGCCAGGAAAGACCAGGCGGCTGACGGATTTCCCTGCAGGAGGTATGCCTGGTAACGATGCATGAATTCAGCGTCCGTAGCCTGGTAGATCCCCACCCCGGCCTCGACTACGAGTACGATGATAATGTAGGCAAAAAAGGTCAGTGCGGCTTCTCCCCACTTCCCCTTCAGCGCTGTACGCGCTTCTTTTTTAAGGTCCCTGAATCTTTTCATATCAATAACGGTATTTCTTGCAACGTAGGTCCTTAGGGTCTGAACTGGTGCCTACCTGGAGCACGTAGCGTCCGTGGGTAGGAACCATGTCCTGATCCTTCTCGCTCCACCAGAGGAAGGTCTCCTCGGTGAGGGGGATTTCCACCTGAACCGTCTTGCCGGCAGGCACGTAAACGCGCTTGTATGCCCTCAGGGTGCGGATGGGCCCCTGCTTGTCCCTCTTCTTGGAGACGTATAGCTGCACGACCTCCTCGCCGGCGCGGCTGCCGGTGTTGGTCACCTTCACGATGGCCTTGCCGCCCCTCACGCGCACACGCCCGACTTTGAATGTGGTATAGCTCTGGCCGTATCCGAAGGCCCACTGCGGCTTGCCGGTGAAGAAGCGGTAGGTGCGGTCCTTCATGCTGTAGTCCGAGAAGTCCGGTAGTTGCTCTGTGGATGCGTAGAAGGTCAAAGGCAGTTTTCCGGACGGATTGTAGTCCCCGAAGAGTATGTCGGTGATAGCGAGGCCGCCCATCTGTCCGGGATACCAGGCCTGGAGGATGGCGTCGCAGTACTCCGCCTCCTTCTCGAGAGCCATTGCGGAGCCGCTGAAGTTCACCAGGATTATCTTCTTGCCGGCCTCATGCAGAGCGGCTATCAGGTCCCTCTGCACCTGCGGCAGCTCTATGACGGTACGGTCGCCCCCCTCGAATCCGGGGAATCCGCCCGCATCGCCCTGCTCTCCCTCCAGGAAGGGGGTGATGCCGGAGGCGAAGATGACGGTGTTGAAACACTGAAGCCTCTCCAGCACATCCTTGATGGGCTCGGCCCCGTCGATGTGGCCGCAACCCTTCACATAGTTAACCCCGTCCAGACGCTCCCTGAGTGCGCTCAGGAGTGTGATTGTCTCCTTGGGGACAGGACTGTAGTTGCCCCACTGCATGGTAGTGTCATCCGCATTCGGGCCTACGACCGCGATGTCTATATCGGTGCTGAGAGGCAGGATGCCGCCTTTGTTCTGCAGGAGGACCATGCTTTCGCGCGCCATCTTCAGCGCAAGCGACTTATGTGCGGAGCCCTCCACTATGCTTTCCGGCAGTTCGGCCCACGGATCCACGCCGTCCATCTCGCCCAGACGGATGCGGGCGATGATGACGCGCTTGAGGTTCCGGTCAAGTTCCTCCTCGGTCAGCAATCCGGCCTTGATGGCCTCAGGAATAGCCTGATAGGCGTGCCCGCATTCTACGTCCACGCCGTATTTCACTGCCAGTGCGGCTGCTTCTGCCTTGGTTTCCACGTACTCGTGGCGGCCCTTGATGTAGAAGTCGGCAACCGCCCAGCAGTCGGAAACGATCACTCCCTTGTAGCCCCACTTGCCGCGGAGCACGGTGTCAATCAGATAGTCGTTCGCGCTGCAGGGCTGGCCTTCGAAGCGGTTGTAAGCTGTCATTACCTGCTCCACCCCGGCCTTGGTCACAAGGTCTTTGAATGCGGGGAGATAGGTTTCATAAAGGTCGCGGCGGGTGGGCCTGGCATCGAAACGGTGGCGGTCCGGCTCAGGCCCGGAGTGCACGGCGAAGTGCTTGGCGCAGGCGAAGAGCTTGCGTACGGGGCTGTCGTCCGGCCCCTGCAGGCCGCGCACCACGGCCATTCCCATCTGCCCCATCAGGTACGGGTCCTCGCCGTAGGTCTCCATCCCGCGGCCCCAGCGGGGATCGCGGAAGATATTGATGTTCGGTGTCCAGAATGTAAGCCCCTGATAGCGGGCGATGGGCCCCGCCTGGTCGGCGATGCGGTGCTTCACACGGGCCTCGTCGCTGACGGCGGTAAACACGTCGTAAACCATTGCATTATCGAAGGATGCCGCCATTGCTATAGGCATGGGGAAGGTGGTGGCGGAGCCGTTGCGCCCCACTCCGTGCAGGGCCTCGTTCCACCAGTCATAAGCCTTTATGCCAAGGCGGGGGATGGCTTCGGAGGCGTTGAGGGTGAGGGCGGTTTTCTCTTCCATGGTGAGGCGGGAGATGAGGTCGTCCGCACGCTCCTCGGGGCTCAGTGCCTGATTCTGAAAGGGATAAGGCTGGGCGAGCGCCGAAGCCGAAATGCAGAGAACTGCAAGGGAAAGAAGGATTCTGGACATGATTTTAGTGTTCGTTTGCTACAAAATTAACAAATAATTGCTACATTGCTGCAAAGATATCTACATGACAGCAATCTACACCATAACTTCCGGCCTGCACGACGAGGCGGCCGTGAAGGCCGTTTCGGACGAATTCCTGCAATCCATCTTTCCGGATGGAGGATACAAGTTCAAGGGCGCCGACTTCTCGACCTTCGGCCTCGAGGCCGATCTTAACATAATATATATACGTACCGGGGGAGCGGAAGGCATCTTCAAGGAACTCCTCCCTGGCATGCTTGATGCCGGAGTGGGCTTTTTCACCCTGCTGGCTTCAGGGAAGAGCAACTCCCTGGCCGCTTCGCTGGAGATTCTTTCCTACCTGCGCCAGAACGGCCTCAAGGGCGAAGTCCTGCACGGTTCGCCCGAATACATCTCTCGCCGCATCGCCCTTCTGGAGAAGGTCGCGGTCGCCCGCGCCACCCTCTCCGGCACCACCATCGGCATAATCGGCAAACCCTCCGACTGGCTCATTTCCAGCACCTGGGATGCCGACGCCCTCCTCGACAAACTCGGCCTCTCGCTGGTGGATATTCCGATGGAGGACCTGCTGGCTGCTATTGATAGGGAGCAGGCAATGCTTGTACAGCCGCCCTTTTTTCGGGCGGCTGACAAGCCCTTTGCCTGCCCCCCCCAAGTTAGAGCGGCTCTGCCGGACGCGGTCCGCATCTACCAGGCGCTGAAAGCGCTGGTCGACGACCGCGGGCTGGGCGCCCTGACCATCCGCTGTTTCGACCTGCTCACATCCGTCCGCAACACCGGCTGCTACGCCCTCGCGCAGCTTAACACCGAAGGCATCTCCTCCAGCTGCGAAGGCGACGTGCCGGCCCTACTGAGCATGATGGTCGCCCGCGCCCTAACTGGCCGCACAGGTTTCCAGGCCAACCCCGCCAGCATCGACGCCGAAACCGGCGAGATGCTCTTCGCACACTGCACCATCCCCTTCGACCTGGTGGATGAGTTCAACTACGACACCCACTTCGAATCCGGCATCGGCGTCGGCATACACGGGCACTATCCCGAAGGCCCCGTCACTGTATTCAAGCTCTCCGGCTCGCTGGACCGCGCCTTCATCGCCGAGGGCGAGCTTTTCCGCAACCAGTACGAAGCCAACCTCTGCCGCACGCAGGTCTGGCTGCGCCTTGCCCCGGACGACGCCCGCTACTTCCTCACCGACCCCATCGGCAACCACCACATTATCATCCCCGGCCACCACGCCGCCCTATTGCGCGTGTTTTGTAACTCGCTGGATATCAAGTAATTCCTAAATCAAGTACCGCAAAATTTCCGACCTATTATGAATAAAACACTGATAATCAACATATTAGCAATCACGGCCACAATCGCGCCCGCAATTACGGCCGCAACAAGCGCCCAGGCCGGCGACTACGCCCGCTACTACACCGCCCTGCCGGAAGACGTAAAGACCCTGCAGGAACCGAAGGCGCCCCAGATTCCCGACAACACGGTGAGCATTGCAGATTTCGGCGCCGTCGGCGACGGCATCACCCTCAACACCGAAGCTTTCGCCGAGGCCGTCAAGGCGATAGGCAAGCTCGGTGGCGGCCACATCGTAGTCCCCGCGGGAGTCTGGCTCACCGGCCCCATCAACCTCAAGGACAACACCGACCTGCACGTCGAACGCAACGCCATCCTTCTTTTCACCCCCGACAAAACCGCCTACCTGCAAGACGGCAGCGTCAGACCCTGCATCAGTGCGAGCAAACGCCACGACATCTCCATCACCGGAGAGGGCATAATCGACGGCAACGGCGAATGGTGGCGCGCGGTCAAGAGAGGCAAGGTCAGCGACACGGAGTGGAACGACTTCAAGCGCATGGGTGGCACCGAGGCGGACGGCGGCAAACTGTGGTATCCCTTCGGCCTCAAAACCCAGAAAGACATCGCCCAGGACTACAAAACCCAGGAGAGGATGCGCACGCACATGATACGCCTGACCGACTGCGAGCGGGTGCTCATCAAGGGCGTTACCGTGCAGAACTCCCCCAAATTCCACATCGTCCCTACCCGCTGCAGACAGGTGATCATCGACGGCACCACCGTCCGCTGCCCCTGGAATGCCCAGAACGGGGACGGCATCGACCTGATGTACTGCCAGGACGTGCTCATAGTGAACAATACGGTGGATGTGGGGGATGACGGCATCTGCCTGAAGGCCGGAGGTGGGGAGAAAGCCTTGCAGTATCCCCCGGTCGCCCGGGTGCTCATCACCGGCAACACCGTCTTCCATGCCCACGGCGGATTCGTGATAGGTTCGGAGTTCTCCGCCGGCATCGAGGACATTGTAGTGCGTGGCAACAGTTTCTCCGGCACCGACACCGGCCTCCGCTTCAAGAGCGCTCCCGGACGTGGAGGCAAGACCTCCAGAATCCGCATCTCAGACATCTATATGAGCGATATCAGGGACCAGGCGATAGTCTTCGAGACCTCCTATATGGATGTTCCCGTCGGCACTTCCGGCAAGAAGGATGACGTGGACGGGTTCCTGCCTGAATTCACCGACATCGCCATCTCCAACGTGGTCTGCCGCGACGCCCGTATAGGCATAGCCGCCAAGGGGAACACGCAGATGATACACGATATCAGCATCAGCGACTGCACCATTTCCTGCACCGAGAAGATAGCCGACCTGAACGGCATCGAGGCCTTCGGCGAAGGCACCATCAAACTGGCAAACGTCAACCTTCAGAAAAACTAGAGGATGAAAAGAACCTGCATCATCAGCCTGCTGGCCACGATCCTGTCGGCCTGCTGCAACAACGACCCTTCTGCAACCCTCCTGACCGACAAAACCGTCACCTGGGATGCCATGTGGATAGGAAAAGCCTCTCCGGAAGATGTCCGGACGGGAGATGTTTCCATGCCGGCAAGATACCTCCGGACCACCTTCGAGAACGGCAAAAAGATAAAGGAAGCCCGCCTGCATATCTGCGGCCTCGGGCTCTACGAAGCCTACATCAACGGCCATAAGGTCGGCGGGGCGCAGGTGCTTTCTCCCACCGTATCCAACTACGACAAAACGGTGTACTACAACAGTTTCGATGTCACCTCCCTACTGAGGAAAGGCACGAATGCAATAGCCGTCGCAATCGGCACCGGGCGCGTCCCCGGGCTGCGGGTCAAGTGGGATGCGAAAAATGCCTACAAGCACTACGACAAGATGCTGCCCTGCCTCCTCTGCCAACTGGAGATTTCCTACACCGACGGGGATGTCCAGCGCGTGCTGAGCGATGAAGACTGGAAAGCCACCACCGACGGCCCCATCCGCAGCAACAACGAGTTCGACGGAGAGATCTACGACGCCCGCATGGAGCTGGAAGGATGGACCATGCCGGATTACGACGACTCCGCATGGCCTCAGGCCGAACTCGCCGACAAGCCCTGGGGAGAACTCACCGCACAGTCCAACCCCAACATCGAGATCCAGGATATCGTGAAACCCGTCTCCATCACCGCCAAGCCTGACGGCAGATATATCCTGGATATGGGCCAGAACATGGTAGGATGGCTGCAGGTCCGGGCCCGTCTGAGCGAAGGCGACACCCTTAAACTCCGCTTCGCCGAAACCTTGCAGCCCGACGGCGAACTCTATACCGACAACCTCCGCGGCGCCAAGGCGCGGGACATCTACATTGCCAAAGACAGCAAGCCTGTGGTCTGGCATCCCACTTTCATCTATCACGGATTCCGTTTTGTGGAGATAAGCGGCCTGCCCAAGGCACCGAAACCCGGCGATTTCGAGGGCCAGGTCTTCTACGACAAGATGGCCACCACCGGCCATTTCTCCTGCTCTAACCCCGTGATGAACCAGATATACAAGAATGCATACTGGGGGATTCGCGGCAACTACCGGGGCATGCCCACAGACTGCCCCCAGCGCGACGAGCGCATGGGCTGGCTGGGCGACCGGTCCACCGGCTGCCGTGGCGAAAGCTACATCTTCGACAACCACGCCCTCTACCGCAAGTGGCTGGACGACATCGCCACAGAGCAGAATGAAGAGGGGCAGGTGCCGGACATTGCGCCCAACTTCTACACCATCCGCTCCGACAACATGACCTGGCCAGGGACCTTCATCGAGGCCGCCGACATGCTCTACCGCCGATTCGGGGACAGGGACGTGATAGTGAAACACTATCCCGGCATGAAGAAGTGGATGGCCTACATGAAAGGCAAGTGGATGGAGGATGGCATCATGACCAAGGATACATACGGCGACTGGTGCATGCCGCCGGAAGGCCCGGAAGTAATCAATTCCAAGGATCCGTCCCGCATCACCGCGGCAGCTGTAATCTCCACCGCCTATTACGTCCGCTACTGCAAGATGCTGCAGGAACTCGCGCCCGTGGCCGGATTCCCGGAAGATGTTGAATTCTTCGCGGCCGAAGCTGCGGCAAGCACCGAAGCCTTCAACCGGAAATACTACAATGCCGAAGGCGGATACTACGATAACAACACCGTCACCGCCAACCTCCTGGCCCTCTGGAACGGTCTCGTGCCTGCCGGCGACGAGCAGAAAGTGTTCGCATCCATCGTGGACAAGACCGAGAACGAATGCGGAGGCCACGTGAGTTCGGGGGTTATCGGAATCCAGATACTCATGCGCACACTCACCGAATACGGGCGTCCGGACCTCGCATTCAAGATTGCATCCGACACCACCTATCCTTCATGGGGATACATGGCGGAACATGGCGCAACCACCATCTGGGAGCTCTGGAACGGAGACACGGCGAACCCGGCCATGAATTCCGGCAACCACGTGATGCTCCTGGGCGACCTCATCGTCTGGGAATACGAGTACCTGGCCGGCATACGGCCGCTCAAGCCCGGCTATGAGGAAATCGAACTCCGGCCAACCCCGATCGCCGGGCTGGACTATGTGGATTGCAGCTTCGAATCTGTGCACGGCCGCATAGTCAGCTCCTGGAAAGTCAAGGACGGAGTGTTCAAGTGGACAGTTGAGGTTCCCAAGGGCGTGCGTGCCGAAATATGGCTGCCAGGGGCCGCTGAACCACGCGAAATAGTGGGCGGGAAGCATCGTTTCGAGGTTAAAACCACCCTTTAGGGTAGTATACCGAAGTGAAATATGCTTTACCTTTGCGAAAATTCAATTTTTAACACAATGAAAAAATTTGTTTATGCTCTGATGGCCTCCTGTGCCATGCTTTTCAGCTTCTCTTCCTGCGAGGGGCTTCCCAATGGTGGTGAAGAAAACGGCGAAGACGCCGAATATGGCTACACCGATATCAAGGTTGCCGAAACCGACAATTCAATCACGCTTTCTTACAAGCTCACTACTGCAGTATTCAGTTATGACTATAAGATTGTCTGGTCCTTCCGTGACAATAAGTGCACCTCCTGCATCGTGACCTACGACTGCCCCAGCGCAACAATTGCCGCTCTGGTCAAGGAATCTTTGGACGAAGAAGACAAGGCAAGGGTTACTGTAAACGGGAAGACACTTACTGTCGATTGTTCCGAGGAGAACAAGGACATGACCAAGCAGGAGATTTCCCAGGCGGTCAATATCCTGAAGGCTCAGCTCGAATCTGCCAACAAACAGTTATACGGCAAGGACTGATAAATCCTGAAAATAACACTATATTTGCAGAGCTGCGGAACAGATCCGTGGCTCTGTTTTTATGAATCTCTTCCAGCTGTTCCGCAACATCCGCCCGTTCGTGAGGCCCTACCGCCTGCTGGTGGCCCTCACACTCGTCCTCACGCTGGTGGGATCCGCCATGCAGCAGGTGAACGCCATCGTGCTGGACCGGACGGTGGATGCCATCAACGCCCTCATCGGAACGAACTTCAGCTGGAGCCAGGCCGCCCGTATCCTCACCATAATCTCGGCCGTCCTGCTCGGGAAGGAGGTCCTGTCCGCCCTCATCACCTTCGCCCAGAACTACTATGGAGAGAGGATGAGGATATTCGTGTCCAGGGACCTTTCCCAGGCCGTCATCGAGAAGGTTCTCACCTTCCGCATGGCCTATTTCAACACCGACGAGAACGCCACCGGCAAGGTGCAGGCGAGGATAGACCAGGGCGTGAGCAGCCTGTCCCGCACGGTGCAGAACTTCTTCATCGACCTCCTGCCCCTCTTCACCAGCGCCGCGCTCGCCCTCATACTGATGTTCGCGGCCAACGTTTATGTGGGACTGGTAGCCCTGGGCATAGTGCCGATATACTTCTGGATCACCTACCGCCAGGCCAAGCGCTTGAAGGGATGGAGGCGGGAGATGCGTTCGCACCTGGAAACCAAGAGCCAGGGCATCAAGAACATAATCGACTCCATCAACGTCATCAAATCCTTCAACCGCGAGGGGATAGAAAGCCGCAAGCAGCTCGACATCCAGAACCAAGTGACCGCCAACCAGATGAACACCCGCCGGGTGAGCTTCTATTACAGCGGCATCAAGAGTTTCGTCAAGCAGGTCGGCACCGTGCTGGTGATTATCCTCACGGCCTACCTGGTGCTCATCGAATACCCCGGCATGAGCATAGGTAAGATAATGTACCACGTGATGCTCTTCTCCAACGTCATCGCCCCCATCACCCAACTCCAGCGCATATTCGATGACGTGAACGACGCCCTGATCTACGCAGAAGGATTCTTCAGCATACTGAACTCCGACGAAGAGGTGGAATCCACCGGAAGCTACCGCCCGGCGGAGATAAAGGGTAAGTTCGAGCTGAAGGGCGTGGACTTCACATATCCCAACGGCAATCAGGCCCTGTTCGGCATCGACATGACCATAGAACCGGGGATGATAACCGCGCTGGTGGGCCTGTCGGGTGCCGGAAAGAGCACCATAGTCAACCTTCTGGACAAGTTTTACGAGCCGCAGGCCGGCACCATCACCCTGGACGGGGTGGACCTGAAGGAATACGACACTCATTTCCTGCGGGACAACATCGGCCTGGTGCTCCAGAAGAACCACATCTTCGATGGCACCATAGAGGAAAACATACGCTATGGCCGGCCGGATGCCACCTTCGAGGAGGTGGTGGATGCTGCGAAGAAATCCTACATCTACGACCAGATAATGGCTCTGCCCAAGCAGTTCCAGAATCGGGCGTCAGACCTCTCCGGAGGCCAGCAGCAACGCATAGCCATCGCACGCATGTTCCTCAAGAACCCGCCCGTGATCTTCCTGGACGAACCCACCGCTTCGCTTGATGCCATCGCCACCGAGCAGATTAAGAACAGCATAGATGCCATCAAGAAAGACAGGACTGTTATCATAATCTCCCACAGCATCTCGCAGATAATCGACAGCGATATGATTTACGCTCTGCGCGAGGGCCGCGTGGAGGAGTCCGGCGACCCCGACGAGATATATAAGAAGGGTGGCATCTACAAAGACATAATCGACGCTTCGGCCAGGAGTCTCAACATAGAAAAGATTGCAAAGACACTGAATTAATTGTAACTTTGTAAGACTATGTGGATTATTCTCGCAGCTGCCATCGTTCCCGGAATCCTTCTGCTGTATTACGTGTACAGCAAGGACTTCAATCCCGAACCCAAACGCATGGTTTACAAGGGCTTCTTCTATGGATGCTTTTCCGTGCTGGCATCGTTCGTGATTTCCGGTCCGCTGATGTCCCTGGGGCTCTTTTCGAACGAGCCTTCCACCTTGCTCGAGGCCGTCAAGACATCCTTCTTCGGCGCAGCCATCCCCGAGGAAAGCGCCAAGTTGCTGATGCTGTGGCTGTTGCTGCGGAACAGTCCGGAGTTCGACGAGCGCTACGACGGCATGGTGTACGCCGCTGCCGTCGGTCTCGGCTTCGCCTGCCTGGAAAACCTGATGTATGTGATATCCGCCGGTGCAGGCTGGTTCTATGTGAGCGTCACCCGCGCAATCTTCGCCGTGCCCGGGCATTTCGCATTCGCCATCATGATGGGATATTACTATTCCCGCAATCACTTCGACTGGCATAAGACCACCGAGCTGGACAGGCTTAAGGTCTGGCTCTTCCCCGTGCTGCTGCACGGCATCTACGACACCCTGGCCTTCTCTTCCGGCATCGCTCCGGAATTCTCGGGACTGATCACCATCCTGCTCATCTACTTCTGCATCAAGTTGTTCAAGTTCACCCGCAACCGTATACTCTCGGAAGCTGCGAAGAACACCTACGACGCCACCCATAACATCGACGACCAATGAAACGAATCCTGACCCTCGTGCTGGTGCTGCTCTGTGCACTCCCGGCATCTGCCGAAAAATATAAACAGGACCGCGGTATCGCCTACCGCGACGGCGACGCCCATCCACGCTGCAAGCTCGACGTGAGCTACGTAAAGAAGGCGTCTGACCGCCCGGTGATTGTCTGGTTCCACGGAGGCGGCCTCACCGGAGGCCAGAAGCATACCCCTAAGGAGCTGCTGACCAGGGATTACGTGGTGGTGGCGGCCGGATATCGCCTCTATCCCGAGGCGCAGGTCGCCGAGATCATAGATGATGCCGCCGCGGCAGTTGCCTGGGAGGTGAAGAATATCTCTTCCTAAGGCGGTTCGCCGGACAAGATATACCTTGCCGGCCATTCCGCGGGCGGATATCTCTCCGCGATGCTTGGCCTGGACAAGCACTGGCTCGCCAAATACGGGGTGGACGCCGACAAGATGGCGGCCATCGTGCCCTACAGCGGGCAGATGATAACCCACTTCACTGA
>JAEEGH010018928.1_pt1 | contig 14503 bp, 7 predicted proteins | sample 9134181 | NCBI WGS metagenome assembly JAEEGH01 (sample SAMN16246544, study PRJNA631951) | gut metagenome | biome: gut microbiome; feature: rumen; material: DP-attached | host: Bos | place: Iran: Karaj | collected 2018-10 | reverse complement strand
CGCCACCCTTACAGAACTTGGCAAGATCTGCATCTCCAACTTCGGCAGCCGAATACTGGTAATAGTAATTGGACTGACGCCATGCAGTAGATGTACCTGTGAGGCTATCAGCAGTAAGAACATAGACAACTTCGTACTTGTCATCTACCAAAGGCTCTATTTTTGCATCAATCTGCACTTTGTCATTGTCTGCCCATTCAGCCTTCAAGTCTATATCCACTTCGGCTGGAATAGAACTATAATCCTCAAAGTCCTGAAGCACATAACGCTCGTTCTTCTGTGTTCCATAATAGGGATCCATCACTTCCTTACGATCCATGACACAGCTTGGAGCCCCTGAGATGCCGAGCTTGGAAGCCGAGATGTAGTAGTTAGGATACATCGGGTCGGAAGTATTATAGGCATGGAAGGCCAAGCCAATGAATCGTTCACCGAATTCTGCACGCAGATTGGCCATGCCCTGCATACCACGTGGGCACCATCCGCAGCCTGTACCAGTGAATTCCTCGACAACCGTATTGCGTTGTACGATGCGGTTGAGGTTCTTGAAACTGATTACAGTAGCATTATCAGCCAATGAATTGTCTTTTCCATTCACCTTCGTGATAGCGAGAGTTACGTCATACATGCCAAGTTCGGAAGGCGAAGCCACCTTCACCATAATCTCGCCCGACTTATTGAGACCTGATTCGATGGAGACATCAGCTGTACGAGTTTCCTTGATACCATTTACATCGATGGTATATTCGATATTGCTGACTGCTTCCGAGGCATCTGAATAAACTTTGACGGGCCATTCAGTTTCTGTATCAACACCTGTAACAGCGTTCTTGATGGTACCAAAACGTGCTGCAGTCTCGGGCAACTGGAGATCTTTGAACAGTGCTTGCAGACACGACTGTCCATAAGCAGTGCCGATGTCCTCCCAGCCATACTGGGCACTGTACCAAATCCAAAAACTGTTAGGAACCTGGGTCGAAGGATCATAGACTGCTGGATATTTGCTGCCTTGTGTATTGAGAGCTGTATTGACAGTGATGGTATATCCCACATAGCAGCCCGATTCGGTCACTGTGTAAGGCTCAGCAAAGATTGCCTGATTGAACCCGTTGGCATAACTAGTCAGGTCAACCTGCTGAGTATATGTCTCATCGGAGGAAAGTGTTGGAGTGACCCAAGCACTGAGTGCAGTCACAGCCGATGCATCGGCCACTGGAACGTTAACGCCCGCAACGGTTCCACCTGCTAGAATTCCATCGCCAGGCACAAAGATAGCGATACGAAGAGTAGCCACACCAGCACCTATAAGGCCGAGGTTATCAGTTTCCATATTGCCGAGGTAATACCCCCAAGGCGTATAATCTTCGGCAGAAACCGATGAGATGGCAAGCATAGAAGCTGCCAGTAAAGTGAAAAGTTTCTTCATAGATTTGACTTTTTTACGAAAAGACCGATTCCCAAAGGAATCGGCCTAATTATCATACAGGTAAAAAGCCGCTACTTACTTCACGAACTTCTTGCCATTCTTCACATAAACGCCAGCGGGGAGATCGGCCTCCGACTTGCTGACCTTCACGCCCTGGAGGTTGTAAACCTCGTTGTCCTCCTTCTCTGCATCCTTGGCAACGTTGTTGATGCCTGCACCAGCGCCAAACTGAGTGATGGTGATAGGATACACTACTTCCTCATTAGATGTGAAGGTTACAGTAGTGGTGCGAGTTTCAACATCCTGTGGGAGCTCCTTTACAGCGACATAGAGCATGACAAGATTATAATCGGCATAATAGGTGGTGTCGAAGTCAAGACCAACCACTACTTCTGGGTCATATTCTACAGTGAAGTTATCAAGATTGAAGGTAGTCTCGACGTCAAAATCATTATAGAGTGTGTCACCAGTAACAGAAACATTGGAAACAGCCCAAGTGTAAGAGGTGCCATCCTCTGCCTGATAATAAGTAGCATCGTTGGGAACAATACCAACAGCCTCACGCTCAGGTGTGCCATAAGTGGTGAGTGCATTGAAACGTGCATCAAGAATCACAGCAGCATCGATAGCTGTCCAACGATAGAAACGCTGCTGCATTCCTCCATCTGCGACTTCGTTCCACCAATAGGTGTGAGAGTCGTAGTACTTATAGCCCTCACTATCCTCGTCCTCCATATCGGAATAAGCCATGATAATACCATAATCTGTACCTTCTGTACCAGTGATGAGAATTTGAACTTCACCAGTAACCACTGGAGAAACCTCACTCTCAAAGCCATCCTCATCAATCTCTACAAACTTGCCGACACCACAGGTAGCACCATTGGAAGATGTTTCGATGTTCTCGGGACGAATATAGGCATTGTAGATAATGGTATCATTCGGATGGATGTCATAAAGACTTACGAGGATATAGTCATCTTCAGTAGCAAAAAGCTGAGTCTCGGTAACAAGCCAAATGCAAACATCATCGACAACCAATGGGCCACCCACTTGACCAATATCTACAAGTGTAAGATTGGATGGGCCATAAGGAGTAGAAGAGCCATAGCCATAGCCATCAGAATAACCGCTATAGAATGCTTCAACCTCGAAAGCATCAAATGTGCCCATTCCCCAGCTGTCCTGAAAAAGAGCATAATTGAGAATCTGGCCTTTTGTATCCCTGGTGCTCCAAGTATATTGCGCATCGCGAGCATTGATAGTAGGCATATAGTAGTTACCGATGCCCAGATTATCCATAAAGAGGTTGCCATCAGAATCTACATTCTCGCTCAGGTCAAGAGTCTCGGAGGCAGTAATCATCGTCCAAGAGTTGCCAAGCTGAGCATTGAACTTTGCAGAATAGGGGAATGCATGAGCCACAGCATACGAATAGCCATAGAAACCACCATCCCAAACGAGTGAAGACTTCAATGTGCCTTCACCGAACGAATAGTAAGCACCATAGGTGGTAGCCTTAGCGCGACGAGCAGCTGAGGAAGTTTCTCCCATTGCCTCAAAACGACCAGGCTTGAGATTCTCGCCCGAACGGAGTTCGATAGGACGAGTAGCCGTAGGAAGAGCCCTTTCGATCTTTGCAGGCTGATTGGGAAGACTGATGTGACGACTTACAGCACCCTCAAACTGAGGGCCTGCCAAAGCTGTAGCGCTAAGAAGGGCGACAGCAGAAAGTAACATTGCTTTCATAGACGAAAAATAAAAATGAATATAAATGGATTAGTTAATAGTTCCAGAACTTGTGAAGTCAAACTGTGTGACAAAATAGAACGTCGGGGCATCGACCTTGGTCCAAAGAACCTCAGTAGGTTTGAATGGATTGTTGGTGGTGAGGCGATAAGAACCATTCATAGCACTAACGATATTGGTAAAAGAACTGCCGATGTCCTTGCGGTTGTAGCTAGTGTAGTTCGACGATGGGTCGTTAGGATCAGCCTGGATGGTGGCGATGCCCGTTTGGGTATCAACCTTCACAGTGCCCGTGAAACCAGTCAGATACTTGCGGGTGCCGCTGCTACAATTGAACACGATGCCCACACGACTACTGGAACCCGACTCGGATGACTTGCCGAACGTAATGAAGTTGAAAGTCTGAGACGAGAAGTTTTCAATGATGTCGTCATTCAGTTTATTGTAGAGGGCAGCAAAGCTATCGCATGCACCCTGTGCAGTAATCTTTGCAGAATTGGTGATCTGACAGAGGTTGTTGACTGCCAGCAACCAGCAAGGAGCAACACTAACGTTGCCCGAGGTGAGTGCAGTGCGCTCGGCATTGAGAGTGAATTCCTGGCAAGTGTCGGCACCAAGCACGAGTGGAGTGCGCAGACGGAAGCCTTCAGGCGTGAATACGCAGTTCTTGACTGATGAATCCAATGGATCGATAAGGCGATCGTTATAGTTGAAATAACCCTTATAGAGTCCGTCGATATACATGGTGTCGATGCCGTTGCTCACGTAGTACTGTGCCAGTTTCTCATTGGAGATGAACTCCTTCATAGCCGCAGTCTGTGAAATATAATCAGCAGGTGAGCGGTCAAGACGCACAAAACGTATGGGCGCCGAATGGCGCTCGCCACGAAGGAGGATTTCGTCATCATTGTACGAAAGTACCACGAGACGGTCATCCCCATTCATGCCTTCACCATCGTCAAAAATGGCATTGGGAGCAGACCCTGGATCGACGGGATCGACAAAGACACTGATGATGTCGTTCCATGTATTGAATGCAAGTACAGGGCCTTCCTCAGCCAACATCTCGTAGAAGCTGGTATATTCAGTATATTTGCCGGCATTGCCATCACGCAAGAAACGATGGTCACTACAGAGTGTCACTTTGCCCGACTCATAGAACTTGCCGAAAAGGTTGAAGCCCTCGAAATCGTAATCGTCAGTGCCAGCAACATAATACTGAATGAGCCATCCATTGGCCGAAGATGGGGCGCAAAGTTTAGATTTGATCTCATCGTTGACGTGTTGGATGCGGATGGCTGCCGACTCGTCGAAATAGTCTTCCTGCTCGAACGTACATGCCGAGAACATGACGGTCAATGCTGCGCCTGACAGCATTACACGTAGGATATTAGAATAATTCTTCATATTGTTGTGTTGGATTCGTTTTCTCGCCATGACAGAGCTGAAACAAGCTTCGCTCTGTACATGGCATGACAAAACGTTCTTAGCAATTACTGATAGTCAAAGATCACACACTGATCGCTGTGCACATAGTCATTGACATGCTTCTGGCGATAATCGACTTCGCGACGAATGGTAAACAAATGGAGTCCCCAATATTCGGTGTACCATTTAGATGCGATGTCAATCTTCTTTAGCAAGGCGTTGATACCCTTGGTCTCGTCACTCGAATCGTAGCTTACCCAGTTGTCGAGGAAGTCGCGGAACGATGTGAAGCTCTTGTAAGTGCTCCAACTATACTTCGAATACTCGGAATTAGTCAAGTTCGATTGGAGATGCGAACGAGAATCATTCAAGTGAGTATCAAGAATGTAGCGTGTATGCACCTTCTCTCCGGTGTCACTGTCGGTCATCGTCTCCTCATAGATGCTGAAGTTGTTCCAATGCATCTTCGGATTGTCGAAGTCATCAATCTCAAGGCTGTCGATGAGGGTATAGATCTGCTCCTTGTCACCTGCCTTGACGCCGCCGTTCAGACAGCATTCGATGATGGTATTCATCCAACGATCATCGGTATCGGTGATGGTACACGAAAGGGTTTCGACGAAATCCTCATAAGTGGCTGAAGAAGCGTATTGGGTTACATAACCAAGGGAATGGCTGTCGCAAGAGTCACGATCCTGCCAGTTGCGAGGATCGTAGGAACCAGCCGTAACGATACCGAATGTCGTGGGGTACGACTTGGTCTGATGCAAGATGTGCGAGAACTCGTGGTGCATCGTATGGAACTGACGCTGGTTGAGCAAGAACATGTCTTCATCAGTGAAGTCCATACCCTCGGTCACCGTACGCATATCATTCACGTTGATGAGCGTAATCTTCACACCAGCCGAAGCATAACCCAGCGTTTCCGTACCTGTAGTGGGACTATATGCGGCAGAGCCAATAAAGTGGAAGATACGGGGGCCATAAGTCTTCATGAAGACAGGATTGCCATTATGATCCTTCTCACCATACTTGTCATATACCTCATAGAAAAGGTACTTGATGAAGTGCGAGAGCAACTGCGACTTCTTGTAGTCGGCTGGAGCCAGCTGATAGCTGAGGTCAGAGGCCGTGAAGTTGAACCTGTACTGGATTTCGGTGTTGTAAGGCACTACGAAATTGTCGTACAGCCACTGATCGAAAGGTGCAGTGACCGAACTCTGGTCAACAGCAGCAATATTGGTATCGAAGATAGACTCGGTGAAGTCTTCATCATTTCCGCATGAGGTCACTGTCAGCATAGCCGACAGCGCCAGAATCGTTTGGAATATCTTTTTCATTCTTCAGAACCGATTAATTGTTTGACAACCTGACAGGAGTAGACTCATTGTCCTTCGAGAGGGCATTCACCACGGAAGCAGAGCTACCGCCTACGACAGCGCCCGAAGTGCCACGGTTGGCAGGATATCCAGCATCGATGACGTTCTTGGGAAGCTGAAGCACACGACGTGGGTCATTCCAGGGCATTGTATCGATATGAATTTCATCTTCATTCGCGCCACGATAGTAATGAACTACATCAATGCCATAACGCTTGATGTCGAACCAACGCATACCCTCGAACATCGTTTCGATGCGACGAAAGTGGAGCACACAGTCGAGAATGGCGAGGTCGTCACCTGTCAGCACCTTCTCGAAGCCCATCTCTGATGGATGCAATGGGCTGCAGTAAATATTATTGCTTGCACGCGAATATTTGCGTGTGATGCTGGCAAGAGTGAGTTCGTTGGTAACAAGTTTGCCACTGGTCCAGAAGCCCAGATCCTGAATGGCGCCATCACGATCACCCATATAGAGTTTTGCCTCGGCACGGCAGAGCAGTGTCTCTTCGGCAGTGAAAGGATGGTAGAGCATGTGGACATAACCGATACCAGCAATCTTGTCGGTGTATTCGAAATACTCGTAAACGGTGAAAAGCCAGACACCATACTGCTGGCCGGCACCCCATACATAGATGCAGTTATCATAGCAGGAAAGCTGACCAGTCCAGTTCGGACCACCTCCCTTATAAATAATATCATACGTAGAGGGGACAGTGTAGCTGTTGTTATCCTTCGTGAAGGTCGTACCGGAATTGATGGCATAACGACAGGCCGAGAGCATACGATCCTGTACCGAATAGGTCGATTGGATCATGAAGTTGCAAGGAGCAGTCTCGTCGTTGTAGTCAAGCAGACAGGAATTGATGGTGTTCTTGTTCATCGACGACCACTTGCGCAGCATAGCCGAGGGATTGGCACCCAAAGCCTCATCAGCATAATGTACGCTCTTTGCATAGTCACGCTTGAAGAGATAGAAGCGTGCTGCAAAAGCATTGGCTGCATTGCGGTTGAAGTGATAAGCAGGAACCGTATAGTTGTTGTCGTCAATGAGTGGCAGACCAGCAACCAGGTCACGCTCAATCAGGTCGTAGGTCTCTTTCACGTTGTGAAGATACTCCGACTGTCCATAATCGACATACACGACAGTCTCAGGCTCGGTAACATAGGGGACACCCTTGTCACTCTGGCTCAACTGATCGTTCTTATATGCCTCGGCAAAGATATTGACCAGCATGAAATGAAGATAAGCACGAAGCACCATGGCCTCACCCCATGAAGCTGACACTTCGGGGAAATTGACAGCGATCTCCGAGGAAGACATTCCTTCAATGCCTGGACACATCTCCTTCATGGCAGCAATGGCGTGGTTACAAACCGAAATGCCTCCATAGTAAGACTGCCAAACAGAATAGGGAGTATCCTGGGCGCCCAACGAATAGTTGTTGATGTCAAGCCACTTGTATGCCTCCTCGTGGAAATCCTGATAGGCGTCGCGGTGAGTGGCAGGAACTACTACGTTGTTGTCAACATAGTTGTCGCCCGACAATTCGCAAATCACCGCTGGAGTATTATCCGGATAACCGGAAGTAAGCAGCGAAGCCACCTTCTTGGGGGTGTCAATCTCTGTTCGGTTATCGGGCACCTCGTCAAGTTTGTCCTGGCAGGACGCAACCATCATGGCAGCTGCGGCCAGAACCATGCTCCTATATATATATTTAAAAGGTGTATTCATATTGTTTGTACATCATGTTATATGTTAGAAACCGAGACGAAGAGTAGCAGTGAACTGCTTGGAGATAGGCGAAGCTACACCACCGGCATTCACATACTCGGGATCCTGACCATTCAATGCATCATCGGCGTAGATCAGGAAGAGGTTGGTACCGGAGATCTTGAGCGAAGCACTACTCAACACACGCGTCTTGCGGACAACTTCGTTTGGCAGGCCGTAAGTAATGGCAATTTCCTTCATACGAACGAAGTCTCCCTTGGCAATACGTGCCGTCGAATAGTTGTAGGCATTGTATGCAGTGCTGAGGTTGGTCGAACCATAGCGGTCAACCTGGTTCTTGGTAGCAACGGTCGGGATGTCAGTCGTCTTCTCATCTCCGGAAACCATCCAGCGGTTCTTGAACTCACGTGGAAGTGAAGAGAGGTCGCTGTAAGCGTAGTGGAAGACAGGATCGAGACGTACCTTGTTGCCGCCCGAATAGGTCACATATACGTTAAGTGACAACTTGCCGCCCTTGCCAAAGTCATAGGAGAACGTATTGCCAAGCGAACCGTTCCATACTGGTTCACCTGGGCCCTCATAGACGAGGTAGTCGGTCAGGTTCTCAGTCTCCTGAAAGTTGAGGTCACCCACGGTGACGTTTCCAGCTTCGTTATAAACCTGGGGAAGACCTTCGTCGTTAAGGCCAGCAAACTGGTAGCTGAAGAGGGCACGTACGGGATAACCTTCAACACCATAACCTGCGCCGGTTACGAGATCGACAGCACGGTCGGCAGTATTGAGCTTGGTAATCTCGTTGGTAGCATGCGTGTAGTTGAAGTCAAGATTCCAGGTGAAACGGTTGGTCTTGACAGGAACAGTAGAGAGCGAGAACTCGACACCGCTCGACTTCATATCAGCCACGTTGGCCATCTTCGAAATCACACCACCGGCGCCCTGCGTATAGGCGGTACCGATAAGGTCGAAGTTGTTACGCTTGTAGTAGTCGGCTATAATTGAGATGCGGTCACCAAGGAAGCCCATATCGACACCGACGTTGAACTCGTGCTTCTTCTCGTAGGTAAGCTCCTCGTTGGCAATATCGGAGATGTAGATCATCGACTCAGCTGCCGAATTGGTAGGACGCCAGAGGTTGGCAGTCTTGTAAATAGCCGTTGCGTTGGTCACATAAGCAGGACCAGTATCGGCAGTCAACGAGTATGACACGCGCACCTTCAACATCGAAATCCACTTGTTGATACTTTCCATCCAAGGCTCAGCTGCAATGTCGTAGCTGCCCGAAACGTTCCACGTCGGGAGCCAGCGGCTGCTGGTGGCCTTGCCCAGACGGTTGGTACCCTCATAACGATAGGTTCCCGACAAGGTGTAACGCTGATCGTAGCTATAGGTCGCTGTAGCGAAATAAGCCAAGGTATTGGTCTGCGTAAACGACTCACCGAAGTACTCGGTATTCTCTTCGTTACACTGCTTCAACCAGAGATATGGAGTATAAGTAATACCGCCATTGTTGTACTGATAGCCCCAACCAGTCATGTAGGAAGAGGTACGACGCACGGTCGAAAGCTCAGAACCAATCATAGCATTGACCGTATGCACTTCCTTGAATACGTTGCGATAGTCGGCATTCATACGATACATGAACGAACGCATAGCATCGTCATACTGATATCGAATACCGCCGACAGGAAGTACTGACTCGGGGAGTGCCAAGTCGTTATCCGGGTCGGTATAGAGCAAGGAGTTGGAGTCACGGATGGTTGAGTTATCATCCGTAGCATCGGTACCTGCACGATAGGCATTGGCCTGGTTCGAGTTGTCCATCACATTCTGTACACGCTTCACGGAGGTCATACGGGCTGAAGCGAAACCATTGAGGGAAAGACCACGGAATGGCTTGAACTCCAACTCTCCACGGAACATCAACTCGTTCACATTGATGTCGTTGTAGTTGTTCTCCAACTCATCAAAGATGTTGAAGCGGGTATAGAAACGTGTGTAGTTGATATTTGGATCCAAGCAGCGGCTGGTATTCATCGCATAGCTGAATGGGTTGATATCGAAGTCACGCTTTACCTCGCCTGTTACGACATCGGTAGTCTGGTTGAGCGAACCAGGAGCCTCCTGGTCACGATGGGTTCCCGATGAAGCGAAGCGGATGGTCAGGTTCTTCAGAATGTCGTACGAGGTGTTGGCATTGAAGGTGTAACGACGCACCTTACTGCGATTCACGTACTGACCAGGGTCATTCATCAGCGACATCGAGAAGTAGCTCTGCGACTTGTCGGTACCTGCCGACATGCTGACCGAATGGGACTGGCTGACAGCGGTTGAGAACAGCATATCAAACCAGTCGGTGTTGCGGAACTCAGCCTGCTGCAGGTATGCGTTGCGGGCAGCCTCGGTATTCTCAAGGCCGAAAGTACCTGTCGAGGAGTTGTAGCTGCGGAGCTGTTGGAACATGTAACCATAGATACCTGTATTCGAGGCATTAGCCAGGTTCTCAAGCTGGAGCCAACCCTTGTCGGCCATTTCCTTATACACACCCATCATCTCCTGCGAGTTCATGATGTTGTAGTCGCGATACGAAGGCTTCAGACGTGTGGTGAACTCACCCGTATAGTTCAAGGTAGCACGGCCCTTCTGGCCCTTCTTGGTGGTTATGACAATCACACCTGCCATGGCGCGCGCACCATAAATTGATGTGGCCGAACCGTCCTTGAGTACAGTGAACGACTCGATATCGTCGGAGTTCAAACCAGCCACGGCAGAAGAAATCAACGTCTTGGCATCGCCCGAAGAAAGTTCGTCGGAACTTACATCCACGTTATCTTCATAAATCACACCATCGATAACCCAGAGGGGCTTCGAATTGCCATAAATGGATGTGGCGCCACGGATACGAATTTTTGGAGCAGTACCGAACGTACCACTCACATTGGTAACCTGCACACCTGCCACACGTCCTTCGAGCGAACGGCTCACGTCGTTGGCACCGGCCTGCATCATAGCATCGGCTTTCAGGTTGGTCGAAGCACCCGTAAACATACGCTTGTCGACCTTGCCCATACCGGTGACGACCACCTCTTCGATGACCTGCTCATCCGATTCGAGCACAATGGCAAAATTCGTCTTGCCCTTCAGGGAGACTTCCTGTGTCCTCATGCCGATGTACGAAATCACCAGCGTCTTGGCATTGTCAGGTACACGAAGGCTGAACTTGCCGTCAATGTCGGTGGTTGTGCCCGTCTGCGTGCCCTTGACGACAATCGAGGCACCGATAACGGGCTCTCTGTCCTCGGCCGAGATGACACTACCTGTCACCTGCTTCTGCGCCATCATCATCGTAAAACTCATAACCAGAGTCACAATGAAGGATAGAAGTTTTTTCATATTTACTATTAAATTAATATATTTTGCCGTTACTTTATTTATTGCCTTTACTTATACTTACACAACAAATGGCGATTTAAGAACATAACAACGGGCGCAAAGATACAAAAAATAATTGAAATATGTTCAAAAAAAAATCAATTTTTGTTCATTTTATTGAAATATGTTACAATTTCAATTTGTTTGACATATAAAAATGTGTTTTTTAACACAATAAATATCCATCCACAAAAAAGGGCCAGCGTTATCGCTGGTCCCTGATGTTGGCGCGGCACTCGTTGATGTAGGCGAGCAGGCGTTCGCTGTCGTGCTGCTTGATGATGTCCGAAAGTTCTGCCAGTCGGGCACATATCTTGTCGATCTGTCCGGGGCTATACGGATTGAAGAGGATTTCGGTGAGGAGGTAATCGTCCTCGCTCAACAGCCCTCGGGCGATGGCCATGTGCTTCTTGAACGTCGTGCCCGGTGCATCCTGCGGCTTCATGACACCCGTGAAGGCGAGCGTCGAAACGAAGGGGATGGACAGCGAATAGGCAATGGTCTCGTCGTGCTCCTCGAACGTGTAGTCGTAGATGTTGAGCCGCAGGCCGGCATAGACTTCGCGGAAAAACGCCTTGCCGAAGGGGTCGGACTCCTTGATGATGACCGTGTAGTTCTGGCTCAGGTCGTTCAGATTAGCGAACGTCGGGCCGAACATGGGATGCGTCGAGACGAAAGGATGGCCGCACGTGGCGTAGAACTCCGGAAGACCTGTCTTGACGGATGCGATATCAGACAGCATGCACGAAGGTCGCAGGTTGGGCAGCACCTCCTCGAAGGCGGAGAGCGTATTCTTGATGGTCACCGCATTGATGAGCAGGTCGGGATCGAACTCGCGGATCTCCTCCATCGAGGTGAATCGGCGCGTATTCAGGCAGTAGCGCAGTTTCTCGGGTCGGCGGGCATAGACGGCCACATCGTGGTCCATGCAAAGTGTGTCGGCCATGAACATGCCCATCTTGCCGGCACCCATAATACAGATTTTCATTGATTCAGGATTTCCATTTGTTTGCGTACCGATTCTGCATGGATGGCCTCGAAGACCTCCTTGATGAACTCGGGTGCCATCTCGAGGCTGGCGCCCTGTTCGCTGCGTCTGGTGAGTATCTCGTCATAACGGGTGGCCTGCAGCACGGGCATCGAATGCTCCTTCTTGAAAAGGGCAATCTCACGCGAGATGCGCATACGCTTCGCCAGAATTCCGATAATCTGGTCGTCGATTTCGTCGATCTGTCCGCGCAGGTCGCGCAGGTCTTCGGTGTGGACGACGTTGTTTCGGATAATCAGGCTGCTGAGAATCTCCTCAAGGCGTGCTGGGGTGACCTGCTGCTTGGCATCGCTCCAGGCGGCATCGGGATTGCAATGGCTCTCGATGATGAGTCCGTCAAAACCGAGGTCCATGGCCTGCTGCGAGATGGGCTGGATGAGGTCGCGGCGCCCTGAGATGTGCGAGGGGTCGCAGATGATGGGCAGCTGGGGCAGACGGCGACGCAGTTCGATGGGCAGATGCCATTGGGGAACATTGCGATAGATGGTCTTGTCGGCACTCGAGAAGCCGCGATGGATAGCTCCAATGCGACGAATGCCAGCGCGATAGATGCGTTCGATGGCACCAATCCAAAGCTCGATGTCGGGATTGACCGGATTCTTGATCAGCACAGGCACATCCTTTCCTGCCAGGGCATCAGCAAGTTCCTGCACAGCAAAGGGATTGGCCGTGGTGCGCGCGCCGATCCACAACACATCGACGCCAAAGGCAAGGGCAGCATCGACGTGCGCCTTGGTAGCCACTTCGACACAGGTGAGCATTCCCGTTTCAGCCTTGAGCTTCTGGAGCCAGGGCAGGCCGATGACGCCTACACCTTCGAAGCCTCCGGGTTTGGTGCGCGGTTTCCAGATGCCGGCACGGAAGAGCTTGATGCCCTGCTGGGCGAGAGCATGACCGGTGGCAAGCACCTGTTCTTCACTTTCTGCACTACAAGGGCCTGCGATGACGAGAGGCCGTTTAACGTCGAGCTGCGGCAGCAGCGGAGCGAATGTCATTTCCATAATGTATAGTAATAAAGAGTTATAGTTCGAAGGGTTTGAGGGGTTTGAAGGGTTTGAGGGGTTTTAGGGGGTCGAGGAGTTTGAAGGGTTTGAGGGGTTTGAGGGGGTCAAGGGGCACCTTTCGAACCTTTTGTACTTTCGAACCTATTGAACCTTCCTATAGTCCCGCCGCCTTGATTCGGAGCAGAGCTTCCTGCATCTTCTCGAAGGGGGCACAAAGGCTGATGCGCACAAATCGCTCGCCGTTGCGGCCAAAGATGAAGCCGGGGGTCAGGAAGACGCGCGCCTTGTGGAGAATAGGCTCCGTCAGTTCTTCGCAATGGTCAAACTTGTCGGGGATGCGGCCCCACAGGAAAAGCCCGCGCTGTTCGGGGTCGAATTCACACCCGAGGTAATGCATAATCTGCTCGGCAGCGATGCGGCGCACACGATAGGCTTCGTTCAGTTGGGTGAAGTATTCCTGCGGAGCACCCAGGGCAGCAATGGCGGCCTTCATCACGGGACGGAACATGCCCGAATCGACGTTCGACTTCACGCGCAGCACCCAGTCGATGTATTCCTTCTTTCCCACTACGATGCCCTGTCGCCAACCTGCCATCGAATGGCTCTTCGACATCGAGTTGAACTCCAGGCAAACATCCTTCGCCCCTTCGACCTGCATGATCGACAAAGGCTGTTCGTTGAGGATGAACGAATAGGGATTGTCGTTGATGATGACGATGCCATGACGACGACCGAAATCGACGATGCGCGTCAGGAGCTCAAGCGAAGCACAATGTCCGGTCGGCATGTGGGGATAATTGACCCACATCACCTTCACGTCGTCGATGCCTGGGGTGTTCTCGAGGGCAGCGAAGTCGGGCTCCCAGTCGTTCTCGTACTTGAGGTCGTACTTGATAATCTCAGCCCCAACGAGTTTGCTCACCGACGAATAGGTCGGGTAGCCCGGATCGGGAACGAGCACCTTGTCGCCCGGATTGAGCAGCGCCATCGAGACGTGCATGATGCCCTCCTTCGAACCGATGAGCGGAATCATTTCGCAAGTAGGATCCAGATCGACATCGTACCAGCGATGATAGAAGTCGCTCCACGCCTTGCGCAGGGCAGGCAGTCCCACATACGACTGATAGCTGTGGGCATCGGGCTTCATCACATCCTCCATCAGCGCGAAAATGGTCTGCTGCGAAGGCATGAAGTCGGGACCACCGATACCCAGGCTGATGACGGGCAGTCCTCCATCGGCATTCATTCGGGCCACTTCCTTGAGCTTGCGGCTGAAGTAGTATTCTTCGACATGGCTGATACGGT
>JAEEGH010018925.1_pt1 | contig 14504 bp, 14 predicted proteins | sample 9134181 | NCBI WGS metagenome assembly JAEEGH01 (sample SAMN16246544, study PRJNA631951) | gut metagenome | biome: gut microbiome; feature: rumen; material: DP-attached | host: Bos | place: Iran: Karaj | collected 2018-10 | reverse complement strand
GGACTACTACAAGGTGAACAACCTGGAGAATTACGAAGAGATGTACCGGGCCGTGGCCTGGCTGGCCCACAAATGGGGCCGGATAGACTGGATAGAATCCAACAACGAGTACTGGCTGGAGCAGGACGCGCGCCTGCGTACGGACTTCAACGTGAACAGCGGTCTCAAGACGGACCGCATCGCCGCCATCCGGAACAAGTCCGAGATGAAGAAGTACTACGCCCTGGGCGGCATCCCCACCGCCCGGCAGATCAAGGGTTCGGAAGGGGAGGCCAAAGTGAAGGCCTTCGTGAAAAAGACCGGTTATCCCATCATAGCCAAGCCCGACAGCGGAATGGGCGCCAGCGGCACCACCAAGATCCACAATGCCGATGAACTGGACGCCTGGTTCGCCGCCCATCCCCAGAACTTCGGCTATTATGTGATTGAAGAATTCATTACCGGCCTCCTGGTGAGTTACGATGCCATCTACAATGCCGAAGGGGAGCCCATCTTCGAGAACAACACCGTGTTCCCCACGCCCATCATGGAGATAGTGCACAATGATTTGGACACCTGCTACTGGACCAACAAGACCGTTCCGGCCAAACTGGCTGCCATCGGCCGTCGCACAGTGAGGGCCTTCGGCATCAAGAGCCGCTTCGTACACCTGGAGTTCTTCCAGCTGGACCGCGACCGTGAGGGCCTGGGCAAGAAGGGCGACTACGTGGGCCTGGAGGTGAATATGCGCCCGCCGGGAGGCTATACGCCGGATATGATGAATTTCGCCCACTCCACGGACGTGTACCAGATCTGGGCCGACATGGTGGCCTTCAACGAGCGCCGCAAGGGTGAGGGTGAGCAGTACTACTGCGCCTACGCCAGCCGTCGCGACGGCCACAGCTACAAACACTCACACGAAGAGATCTGGGCCCGCTACGGCTCCGCTATGTGTATGTGTGAACGCGTTCCGGACGCCCTTTCCGACGACCTGGGCAATATGGCCTACATGGCCCGTTTCCAGGACCGGAAAGAGATTGAACCCTTCTTCAGGTTTGTGACGGAATAGGTTCTCCTTTCAATTTACATACGAACTCCTCCGGACTCAGGAACTGGAGGAGTTCGTATTTTCCGTCATAGCGCTTGCGGAGTTTCTTGTCGCTTGTGACAAAGACATCACAACAAGTGTCCAGGGCACGGGACACCTGGGTGTCGTCCTCAAAGTCCCCGGAATCTTCCCTGATAGCATTCTTTATGTCGAATGTGCTTATATAGTCCACGTTGGTGTAGTTAGTCAACCACTCCGCAAAGCGGTAGAATTCACCTTGTTGGACTTGACCGCGCAGGGAATAAGCGGTGTCAAGAATGCTTTGGGTTGAAACGGCTGTTTCTATAAGATTCTTTTTCACGGCTTCCATTATTAGTACAGATGCAGGTGAAGAAGACCTATTGCCGATAATAACATCAAGCAAAACGTTCGTATCCAGAAATGCTTTAATCTTCATCGCTTAGTTCCTCCCATATATGTGCAAGTCTTGGATCTGCTTCCAGTTCTTCTTTTGTGGGCTCTTTCCAGTTTTTGATTCTAAAACTAAGTACTTCTTCCGACACTTTGAAGTCCGGTGGTAATACAGGCCATTCTACCCGGGATGCCCGGTCCAGAACCTCTTCCACATAGGCGTTGAAAGACTGGTTCTTCTGCTTGGCCCGGCGTTTTGCCTGAGCCATAATCCCCGGACGGAGACGAATGATGGTGCTGATTCTTGCAGTTTCCATGATGATATCACTTTTTGCAAAGTTATATCATTTCCGCCAATTAGTCAAATATTATAATCCTTTTTTGGCCGGCCGGCGGGTTTTTTCTCTGCGGAATCCAGCAGGATGAGGAACAATTCCTTGTGCGGGAATAGCCCTTAAATGGGAGAGGTGGGTGACAGAGGCGGGAGACCTCTCCCATAGGAAATGCCACAGAGCTGGCTTAGGAGGGGATTAGTTGGGAGAGGTCCTGGCATCGGCCGAGCCACCTCTCCCAAAAGTCGGCGTAGCACAGAATGAAGATGGGCATTATTTCATATCTCCAAAGATTTTTTTATCTTTGTAGTTACTGAAATAATAGCCATATGCCAAACAGTACAGGGCACATCGCGCAGGTCGTGGGACCGGTGGTGGATGTGCATTTCGATATCGCGGTGCGCAATGCCGAGATAGAACTTCCCCGGATAGAAGACGCCCTTGTGGTCAAGCGTCCGGACGGCCGCAACCTCATCCTGGAAGTGCAGCAGCACATTGGTGAAGACACCGTGCGCTGCGTGGCCATGGACTCCACGGACGGCCTCCGGCGGGGCCTGGAAGTGACTAACACAGAAAGGCCGATAGCCATGCCCACGGGCAGTCAGATCCGCGGCCGCGTGATGAACGTAACCGGAGACGCCATAGACGGGATGGGGGAACTGGAACGCCTGGAGACCCTGCCCATCCACCGGGACCCGCCCAAGTTCGAGGACCTCACCACCAGCCAGGAAGTGCTGTTCACCGGCATCAAGGTCATAGACCTGCTGGAGCCGTACCTCAAGGGCGGCAAGATCGGCCTGTTCGGCGGCGCCGGTGTGGGAAAGACCGTCCTCATCAAGGAACTCATCAACAACATTGCCAAGGCGCACAACGGCTTTTCCGTGTTCGCCGGCGTGGGGGAGCGTACCCGCGAGGGCAACGACCTCCTGCGGGAAATGATAGAATCCAAGGTAATCCGCTACGGAGACGCCTTTGAGAAAGCTATGGAAGAGGGCAAGTGGGACCTCTCCCTGGTGGATCCCAAGGAACTGGAGAAGAGCCAGGTGAGCATGGTCTTCGGCCAGATGAACGAACCCCCGGGCGCCCGTTCCAGCGTGGCCCTCAGCGGCCTCACCCTGGCCGAAAGCTTCCGCGACTCCCAGAAGGCCGACGACCCCAAGGACATCCTCCTGTTCATAGACAACATCTTCCGTTTCACCCAGGCCGGTTCGGAGGTATCGGCCCTGTTGGGGCGTATGCCCTCGGCCGTGGGTTACCAGCCCACCCTGGCCACGGAAATGGGTAAGATGCAGGAACGCATCACCTCCACCAAGAACGGCTCCATCACCTCCGTGCAGGCCGTATATGTTCCGGCCGACGACCTTACGGACCCGGCGCCGGCCACCACCTTCACCCACCTGGACGCCACCACGGTGCTAAGCCGTAAAATCACCTCCCTGGGCATATATCCGGCCGTGGACCCGCTGGAAAGCACCTCCCGCATCCTGGACCCCAACATAGTGGGGAAGGCCCATTACGACACGGCCCAGCGCGTGAAACAGATTCTCCAGCGCAACCAGGAACTCCAGGACATCATTGCCATCCTGGGTATGGACGAACTCTCCGACGAAGACAAGACCACCGTGAACCGCGCCCGCCGCGTGCAGCGCTTCCTGTCCCAGCCTTTCTTCGTGGCCGAACAGTTCACCGGTGTGAAAGGTGTGATGGTCTCCATCGAAGACACCATCAAGGGCTTCAACATGATCCTGGACGGAGAAGTGGATTACCTGCCGGAGCAGGCTTTCCTGAATGTGGGTACCATAGAGGACGCCATAGCCAAGGGCGAGAAGATCCTGGCGGCCGCAAGTGCAAAATAGGCCGATTTTGCACTTGGGAGGCATAAAAACATAGTTGCCAAGTGCAAAAATGGCCCAATTTGCACATGGAATTGAATATGGATGTAATTAAGTTGCATATTCTGAGTCCCGAGGGGACTTTGGTGGAAACGGCGGTATCCCTGGTGTCGCTGCCGGGTATCGTGAGCCCGTTCACCGTGCTCCCGGGCCACGCCGCCCTGGTGACGGCCCTGGTGGCCGGGAACATCCGCTATGTGGAAGACGGCGCGGAAAAGCGCCTGGCCATCAAGGAAGGCTTTGTGGAAGTGGGTAACAATCAGGTAAATGCCTGCGTGGAGGTATGATCCTGTCCCTGCTCATATCGCTTTTGCTTTTGCCGGCTGCCGGAGCAGATGTATTCTCCGGAGCATCGGCGTTTTTTTTCGCGGAGGAGAATGCAGCTGCCCCGGCAGCCCCTGAGGAGGCAGACATCGATATCGGCGAAATTATTTTTGAACATATCGGCGACGAGTATGAGTGGCACATTACGGAGTGGAAGGGGAAGCCCGTTGCCATTCCGTTGCCCTGCATTGTGCTGGAAAACGGTATACATGTCTTCACCGTACATCATGCGGCCGAAAACGGTTATACGCTTAACGAAGACGGGAAACTGGTGAATGCGGTAACGGGAAAAAGGCCGATAGACCTGTCCATCACCAAGAATGTGCTGGCGCTGATGCTCAGCAGCCTCCTGCTGCTGGTGGTGGTCCTCGTCACGGCAAGGTGGTATCGCAGGCACGACAGCCTGGAAGAGGCGCCCACCGGCCTGGCCGCCTGCATGGAGCCGCTGGTGATGATGGTGCATCAGATGGCGCGGGAGAATATCGGCGAGAAGGATTACCGCAAGTATTCCCCTTATCTGTGCATGGCCTTCCTGTGGATCCTGTTCAACAATTTCCTGGGCATCCTTCCTTTCTTCCCGGGAGGAGCCAACCTTACCGGCAACATCGCCATTACGCTGGTGCTGGCCCTGTGCACCTTTTTTACGGTGAACCTTACCGGCACCAAGCATTACTATAAAGAGATTTTTGCCCCGGACGTGCCGGGCTTCCTCAAACCCATCATGCCGGTGATAGAGGTGTTCAGCGCCTTCATGAAGCCGCTGTCGCTCACCATCCGTCTGTTCGCCAACATGCTGGCCGGCCATATCATGATCCTGTGCATGGTGTGCATGATCTTCATCATGGCCAAGTACGGGCCACTGCTCAGCGGTTCTCTCACGGTGGTTTCCGTGCTCTTCGGCGTTTTCCTGGATGCGCTGGAGTGCCTTGTCGCCTTCATCCAGGCCTATGTTTTCACCATGCTCAGTTCCATTTACATAGGACTGGCCAGATCCCACGGAGAATAACTTTAAACACATAATATTATGATTCTTTCAACTATTCTTCTTCAGGCTGCCGCCGGTGCGGCTCTCGGAAAAGCGGGTGCCGCCCTGGGCGCCGGTATTGCTGCCATCGCCGCCGCCATCGGTATCGGTAAAATCGGCAAATCCACCATGGAGTCCATCGCCCGCCAGCCGGAAAGTGCCGGTAACCTGCGTACTTCCATGATTATCGCCGCCGGTATGGTAGAGGGCGCCGCCCTGTTTGCCATCATCGTGGCCCTGCTCGCCATCTTGCTCAAATAAGCCATGAGTCTTGTCACTCCCGAATTCGGCCTCCTTTTCTGGATGGTCGTCATCTTCGGCATTGTGTTTTTCCTGTTGGCCAAGTTCGGTTTCCCGATCATCAGCAAAAGTGTGGAAAAGCGCAGTGAGAAGATTGCGAAATCCTTGAAGGATGCCGATGAGATTGAGGCGAGGATGGCCTCCTGGAAGGTGGAGCAGGCCCGGATGATGGAGGACGTGCGCAGGCAGCAGAGCGCCATCCTGAAGGAGGCGGCGGAGACCCGCAGCCGTATTGTGGCCGATGCCAAGGTGCAGGCCAAGGCAGAGGCCGACAAGATGATAGCCGATGCCAAACTCCAGATTGCGGCCGAAAAGGAAAGCGCCCTCCGGGACGTGCGGAAGGAGATCGCCCTCCTGAGCGTGGAGGTGGCGGAGAAAGTGCTCCGTCAGGAACTCTCCGACGAAAGCAGCCAGAAGGCCTTCATCGACAAACTGGTGGATGAGGCCGGAAAAGCGGAAATGAGATCATGAACCAGAGCATCATCGTCACGCGGTATGCCCGCTCGCTGGTAAAACTGGTCGGGGAAACCGGCCGGGGCGGCGTCGTCTGCCAGGAAGCCGAGCAGCTGGTGAAAGCCCTCCACAAGCTTCCCGAACTCCAGCGGATGATTACGGCGGCCGATGACGTGGTGCCCCCCTCCCGGAAGACGGAACTGCTGCAGAAGGCCCTTGGAGGCGAAATATCGCCGGATCTGGGCCAATTCCTGGCCCTGCTGAACCGGAACGGCCGGATGGAGATGGTGGAGGAGATCCTGCGGGATTTCGTGGACCTGTACCACCGCAGCGTGGGCATCCGGAAAGCGCATCTTACCACCGTCACGGAACCTTCAGAACACCTCCTGGAGCGCCTGAAAGCCCTGGTTAAGCAGAAGACCGGGGACGATGTGATCATCGAGGTGGATGTGGATCCGTCCCTCATCGGCGGCTTTGTCTTTGACATTGACGATTATCTCCTGGACGCCAGCATCAAACGCCAGCTGGACCGGATCCGGGAACAATTTGTGGAACGTAACAGAAGGATTATCTAATGGCAACGAACCTTAAACCCAGCGAAGTTAGCGACATCCTGCTCATGCAGCTGAGGGATATGAAGAACGATCTCCAGTTCGAGGAGATTGGCAAAGTCTTGCAGGTCAGCGACGGTGTGGTGCGCATTTACGGACTGGACCATGCCGAGGCCGGCGAACTGCTGGACTGCGGAAACGGAGTGATGGGCGTGGTGATGAACCTGGAAACCGACAACGTGGGCGCCGTGCTCATGGGACCCACGGACCACATCAAGGAAGGGATGGTGGTGCGCCGCACCGGCCGGATCGCCTCCGTGGGGGTGAACGACCAGATGCTGGGGCGTGTGGTGGACCCGCTGGGGAATCCGCTGGACGGCCTGGGCCCCATTGACGGGGACAAGGTGGAGATGCCCCTGGAGCGCAAGGCGCCGGGCGTCATCTTCCGTGAGCCGGTGAGCCAGCCGCTGCAGACGGGCCTGAAGGCCATCGACGCCATGATCCCCATCGGCCGGGGACAGCGCGAACTCATCATCGGAGACCGTCAGACGGGTAAGACGGCCATTGCCATAGATACCATTATCAACCAGCGGGCAGGTTATCTTTCCGGAGACCCGGTGTACTGCATCTACGTGGCCATCGGCCAGAAGGGCAGCACCATCGCCTCTACGGTGGAGACCCTCAGGGCCCACGGAGCCATGGACTATACCGTTGTGGTAGCGGCTACGGCGGCCGATCCGGCTGCGCTGCAGTACTACGCTCCCTTTGCCGGGGCGGCCATCGGCGAGTACTTCCGCGATACCGGCCGGCATGCGTTGGTAGTGTACGACGACCTTTCCAAGCAGGCCGTGGCGTACCGGGAAGTGTCCCTGATCCTACGGCGTCCTTCCGGACGTGAGGCCTATCCGGGCGATATTTTCTATTTGCATTCCAGGCTCCTGGAGCGCGCGGCCAAGATTATCTCCCAGGAGGAGGTGGCGGCGCAGATGAACGACTTGCCGGAGTCCCTGAAGGGGAAGGTGAAAGGGGGTGGCTCGCTTACGGCCCTGCCTATCATCGAGACGCAGGCGGGGGACGTATCGGCCTATATCCCCACCAACGTGATTTCCATCACGGACGGCCAGATCTACCTGGAGCAGGCGCTCTTCAACCAGGGCGTGCGTCCGGCCATCAATGTGGGTATCTCCGTATCCCGTGTGGGCGGCAGTGCCCAGGTGAAATCCATGAAGAAGGTGGCGGGTACCCTCAAGATAGACCAGGCCCAGTGGACGGAGCTGGAGGCCTTCTCCAAGTTCTCGTCCGATATGGACAAGGTTACGGAAATGGCCCTGGACAAGGGCCGGAAGAACAATCAGCTGCTCATCCAGCCCCAGTACAGCCCTATGCCGGTGGGCGAGCAGGTGGCCATCCTCTACTGCGGCACGCACGCGCTCATGCGGGACATCCCCGTAACACGCGTACGGGACTTCCAGGAGGCTTTCCTGGACCGTCTGCGCGCCTCCCACAAGGCCGATATCCTGGAGCCGCTGGGCGCAGGCAAGATGCCCGACGGCGCGGCGCAGGTGCTGGAAGACATTGCAGCCCAGGTGGTTCTCTCGATGAAAGAATAATCTATGCCGACACTGAAGGAAATAAAGGGCCGGATAGGCTCCGTGCAAAGTACGCTGAAGATTACATCGGCCATGAAGCTGGTGTCTTCGGCCAAGCTTCGCAAGGCGCAGACGGCCATTGCCCATATGCGGCCGTACGAGGAACAGCTGCAGCGGATCCTCTCTGCCGTCCGTTCCGGAGAAGGGAAGGACTCCTTCTCCTACGCTAAAAAGAAGGCCGATGCTTCGGAGAAGGAGCCCTTCCCTTCTTCCGCAAAAGCGGCTACTGTCATTATTGCCATAGCGTCCAATTCGTCGCTCTGCGGGGGCTTCAACGCCAATGCCATCGGCAAGGTGAAGGCGCTGCTGGAGGAGTATCCCGGCGCTACGGTCCATTCCATCGGCCGCAAGATGGCCGATGCTATGCGCAAGGCGGGGTATCTCTCGCCGAAGGACTATGCCGACCTTTCCGAGCACCCGTCCTACGGTCCGGCGGCCGATCTGGTTTCGGAGTTGATGGAAGAGTTTGAGAAGGGTCGTGTTGGCAGAGTTTTCCTGGTATACAATCACTTCGTCTCCACGGCCAAACAGGTCCTGGTTGTTGAGCAACTCCTTCCTATAATGGCAGAGGACTCTTTTTCCTACGCGAAAAAGAAGGCCGATGCTTCGGAAAAAGAGTCCTCTGCCACTGAAATAAAGAAGGCCGATGCTCCGGAGGACATTATTCTGGAGCCCAATGCGAAGGAACTGCTGGAGGCGTTGATTCCCAAGACGCTCAAGCTCAAGTTGTATGCTGCTTTGCTGGACAGCGCGGCTGCTGAACATGCGGCCCGTACGGTGGCCATGCAGACGGCCACCGACAACGGCGAGGACCTGCTGGACGAGCTTACCCTCCAGTACAACAAGGGCCGTCAGCAGAAGATAACCTCGGAAATCCTGGACCTGGCTTCCGGCCAGCAGAAGGACTGACGCTTAGATGGAAAAGGCAATGATTAAGGCGATAGTATTCGATATGGGCGGGGTGCTCGTGGACCTGGATCCCAAGGCCTGCATCCGGGCGTTCCTGGATATCCTGGGTTATGAGCGGATCAAGGAACTCATCGATCCCTATCACCAGAAAGGCATTTACGGGGAGCTGGAAGAGGGGGCCATATCGGCCGATGAATTCCGCGCGGCGGTGCTGGCGGAATCCCGTCCGGGCTGCACTCCGCAGGATGTGGACCGCTGCATGGATGCCATGATTTCCGGCATGGAGCCTTACAAGGCCGACCTTCTAAGGGAACTGTCCCAAAAGTATCCGCTGTATCTGCTTTCCAACAACAATGAGATAGCCCGCATCCGTTACCATAAAATCCTGTCCAGCCTGGGGCTGGACTGGCGCAGCGTGTTCCGGGAAGAGTTCTGCTCCTTCCAGATGAAGCTGCTCAAGCCGGATCCGGAGTTTTTCCGGGAGGCCATATGCCGGATTGGCCTTCCGCCGGAGGAAATCCTGTTCGTGGACGATTCCCCGGTGAATGTGGAAGCCGCCCGCGCCGTTGGCCTCAACGCGGTCATGTGCCCGCAGGGAGGCGACCTGCGCAAGGTTTTTGAAGGTTTCTGACATGTCTCTGTTCCATCATTTCAGAATCAGCAAGCCGGCTGCGGAAATGCTGCCCCCCGATGAGGTGGACAGTGCCTACAAGCGTTTCCGCACCCGTACTTTCTGGGGTGTGACGGTGGCCTATACCCTCTACTATGTGTGCCGGATGACCCTGGGTGTGGTGAAGCAGCCGCTCATCGACGGGGGCATCCTGTCGGCCGGACAGCTGGGCCTCATCGGCTCGGCCTTCTACTTCGTGTACGCGGTGGGCAAGTTCACCAACGGATTCATTGCCGATTACTGCAACATCCGCCGCTTCATGGCGGCAGGGCTGGGCATATCGGCCATCATCAATCTGGTGCTGGGCATCCTGGGGCTTTTGCACGGGCCGCTGGGCATCGGCTCCATGGTCATGTTGCTTTCCTTCGCCGTGCTCTGGGGCATCAATGGCTGGATGCAGTCCATGGGTTCGCCGCCCGGGACCATCAGCCTGTCCCGCTGGTTCCCGCTCAAGACCCGCGGCACCATGTACAGCATCTTCTCCTCTACGCCGCAGTTGGGCAAGGCCGTTTCCATGATCCTTACCGGCTTTATCGTGGCGGCCGCAGGCTGGCAGTGGGGCTTCCTGGCGGCGGCCGGAGCGGGTGTCATCGGCACCGTCATTTCGCTGGTATTCATCTCCGATACGCCGGAAAGCCGGGGACTCCCTTCCGTGCAGGAACTCTCCGGAGAACCGCTTAAATCGCTGGACAAAAAGCCCACCAGGGAACTGCAGAAATGGGTGTTCAAGCATCCCGGTATCTGGGTTATAGCCATCTCCACGGCCTTTCTGTATATTACCCAGCATGCCGTGAGCGACTGGGGCGTGCTGTTCCTCCAGAAACAGAAGACCTTCTCCCTGGAGAGCGCCACGCAGGTGATCGGCATCGCGGAGGTCTTTGGCGTGGCAGGGAACCTCATGGCAGGCTGGCTGTCGGACCGCCTGTTCCGGGGCAACCGGGTGCGGCCGGTAATCATGGCCGGGATATTGGCCGTGTTCTCCCTGGCCGGATTCCTCTTCCTGGGCGGGAGTTATTGGGCCAATATCGCTTTTGTGGCCCTGTTCAGCATGGCCTTCAGCGTGGTGTTCTGCATCGTGGCCGGCCTCATGGCCCTGGACTTCGTGCCCCGCAAGGCCACCGGCGCCGCCCTGGGCATCGTGGGCATCTCCAGCTATGCCGCCGCCGGCGCCCAGTCCATCGTGAGCGGCTTCCTCATCGAGGGCAACGCGGCCGAAGGCCTTTACAACTTCACGCCGGTGTCCATCTTCTGGACGGTGGCCTGCCTCATTGCCTTCGTGCTTCCTGTCATCGGCTGGAAATACCTAAGACCCAAAGAATAACATTACAACTATGATAGACGTTAAGAAACTGCTTAGCCCCCTGGCTACCTTCAAGTTCTGGAAGGAGCTGGTAATCATGACCCTGGCCATGACCATCGCAGCGGCGGCCGTGTATTATTTCCTCATGCCCTCCAACCTCATCATGGGTTCCATCACCGGTCTCAGTATGGTGCTCACGGACATCTGCGGGATTATCGGCATCCCCATGAAGGTTTCCTGGATGGTCACCTCCATCAATGCCATCCTGCTGGTGCTGGCGTGGTTCCTCATCGGCAAGGAATTCGGCGCCAAAACCGTTTACACGGCCCTCATCCTGGGTCCGCTCCTGGAATTCTGGGAGAAGGTGATGCCTTATGAGAAGCTCATCGAGCCCGGCCAGACTTCCGTGATGGGCGACATCTGGTTCGACCTCATCTGCTTCGTGCTCATCCTCAGCATCTCGCAGACCATCCTCTTCCACATCAACGCCTCCACCGGCGGCCTGGATATCCTGGCCAAGATCGTGAACAAGTACCTGCACTTCGATATCGGCACGTCCGTCACGGTGGCGGGCGCCATCATCTGCTGCACGGCCTTCGCGGTGAATCCGTTCCGGATGGTGGTTATCGGCCTCATCGGCACGTGGATCAACGGTGTGGCGCTGGACTATTTCACGGCGGGCCTCAACCGGCGCAAGCGCGTGTGCATCATCTCTAAGGATTATGAGGCCATCCGGGACTACATTATCAAGGAACTCACCCGCGGCTGCAGCCTTTATGAGGTGACGGGCGGCTACTCCGGAGAAAAATCCATGGAGATCCAGGCCCTGCTCACCAAAGACGAGTTCGCCAATCTGATGAACTACTTGAGGGAGAATAACATAAACAGCTTCATCACAGCCGGGAACGTGAGTGAGGTCTATGGCCTCTGGCACGAAAAATCGCATGGCAGGAAAGGAAAACCATGAGTTTGGCACGGTATTGGAATTAAGGGGTATCAGACATAAATATTGATACCTTACATACACTACAAAACCCGCCGCCAATTGTGAAATTCGCGAGCGGGTTCTTCTTTTTTCCGTAAGAAAACCGTAACTTTACGGAAAACCCCAACCACATGAAACAATACATCCAAGAGAATAAGGAACGGTTCTTCCAAGAACTGTTCTCCCTGCTGCGCATCCCGTCCGTGAGCGCCAAGCCGGAACACAAGGCCGATATGTACCGCTGCGCCAGGCGCCTGGTGGAACTGCTGAAGGAAGCCGGTGCGCAGGAGGCCGCCGTGTATGAGACGGCCGGCCATCCGGTGGTCTTCGGCCAGTACAACCAGGGGGCGGAAAAGACCGTCCTGGTGTATGGCCATTACGATGTGCAGCCGCCGGAACCGCTGGAGAAATGGCGTACGGATCCCTTTGAGCCCGTGATTGCCAAAGACCCTTCCACCGGGGAGGAAGCCATCTACGCCCGCGGCGCCAACGACGACAAGGGCCAGCTCTTCATGCACCTGAAAGCCTTCGAGTTCCTGCTCCGGAAGGGCCTCCTGAAGCACAATGTGAAGTTCATCTTCGAGGGCGAGGAGGAGATTGGCAGCCCGTCCCTGCCGGAGTGGATCAAGGAGCATAAAGAGCTGTTGAAGGCCGATGTGGTGCTGGTTTCGGACACCACCATGATAAGCGAGAAGGTGCCTTCCATCAACTGCGGCATGCGCGGCCTGGCGTATCTGGAAGTGACGGTGACGGGCCCCAACAAGGACCTGCACTCCGGCCATTACGGCGGTGCCGTGGCCAACCCCATCAACGTACTTTGCAGCATGATAGCCTCCCTGCAGGATGCCGACGGCCGCATCACCGTCCCCGGCTTCTACGATTCCGTGGTGGAATTATCGGCCGAAGACAGGGCCCTCCTGAACCGGGCGCCGTTTGATATGGAGGAGTACAAGCGGTTCCTGGACATCAATGAGGTAAAGGGGGAGAAGGGGTACACAACCATCGAGCGCACGGCCATCCGGCCCAGCCTGGACGTGTGCGGCATCTGGGGCGGTTATACCGGAGCCGGAGCCAAGACGGTGCTGCCTTCCACGGCCCACGCCAAGGTGTCCATGCGCCTGGTGCCCAACCAAAAGGCTTCTGAAATTACGGAACTGTTTACCAGGCACTTCCTTTCCATCGCTCCGCCGTACGTGAAGGTGTCCGTAACCCCTTGCGAGGGCGGCAACGGCTTCCTGATCCCGCTCAGCTCCCCGGCCTTCAAGGCGGCGTCCCGGGCCATGACGGAGGTCTATGGCATGGAACCCGTACCCGCTCGCGGCGGCGGTTCCATCGCCATCCTGGCCGATATGCAGCAGATCCTTAACGTGGACCCGCTCCTCATGGGCTTCGGCCTGGAAAGGGATACCATCCACTCACCCAACGAGAGCTACCTCCTGCGCCAGCTCTTTGCCGGGATGGAGAGCATCGCCCTGTTCTATCAGTACTGGTAGGAAGGCCAGCGGAGGGTGAGATACCCTGCCCTTATGGCCAGATGCACGAAATAGGCCGCCATCAGCAGATGAATGGCGGCTTCCGGTGTTTTCATCAGTCCCACACCGGCAAACCACACGGCAAAGAAGCCCACGGCGCAAAGCAGGGTGCTGTTTCTCAGGTCCTTGGACGCCGTGGCTCCTATAAAGATGCCGTCCCAGATAAAGGCCGGGCAGCCGATAAGGGGCATCAGCAAGAGCCAGGGCAGGAAGGCCCGTCCGGCTTCCACCACCGTGGAATCGTCCGTCATCAGGCGCAGCACCGGCACTCCGCCCAGGCCGTACAGCAGCATGAACAGCGCCGCCACGGCTATGCCCCAGAGGAAAGTACCCCGGATGGTAGCACGTACGCCTTCCCGGGAGGCCTCGCCTATGAATCGGCCCGTAAGCGCTTCGCCGGCATAGGCAAAGCCGTCGGAGAAGTAACTGAAAAACATAAGCAGTTTCATCAGGATGGCGCTCACCGCCAGCATCAGGTCTCCGTAGCGGGCACTGATGATGGTGAAGCCAATGTACACCGCAATCATCCCCAGGCTTCGCAGAATCAGGTCCCGGTTCAGCTGGAAGAAGCTGCCGGAGCCAAAGTCCTTTGTCTCAGTCGCTTCCGTTTTCGTCCCTGTGTCTGTAATCACAGGGACAGAAGGGCAAATCATTGATTTTAAGGCAATTGAGTATCCATAGCGCCGACGGGCGGCCACCAGGCAGTAGCTGAATCCGCTCCACTGGGCCAGGAAGGTGCCCAGGGCTATACCAGGAAAGCCTATCGCCAGGGACAGGCCGATGGAAGCGGCGATGTTCACCCCATTCACCAGCAGATCGGCCGTCATGGGCCTCACGGTATCCTGCTCTCCGATGAACCAGCCTTTGAAGGCAAAGAGCGAGAGGGTAGCCGGCGCCGCCCAGATGCGGATGTAGAAGTAGCGCGAGGCCAGTTGCCGCACTTCCGGCGAGCAGTCTACCAGCAGGAAAGCCAGTTGCACAATTACCCACTGCAGCGCAATCATGGCCACCCCGGAGAGCAGCGCAATCCGCAGCGCCCTCCGCAGGATGCTGCCGGTTTCCTCTCCGCGCCCATAGGCCTGCGCCGTGAGCCCGCCCGTACCTACCCGCAGGAAACCGAAGTTCCAGTACAGCAGGTCGAAGAG
>JAEEGH010018924.1_pt1 | contig 14505 bp, 7 predicted proteins | sample 9134181 | NCBI WGS metagenome assembly JAEEGH01 (sample SAMN16246544, study PRJNA631951) | gut metagenome | biome: gut microbiome; feature: rumen; material: DP-attached | host: Bos | place: Iran: Karaj | collected 2018-10 | reverse complement strand
CAACTGTCAAATTGTGACAAAAGGAATTTGAAACAACAATTACAGCGTCTACATTATCTGATTTTAAAATTTCAAGGCCGGTCCAATATTGATAATCATACTGAAATTCTTCATTATGAGGAGCGTTTATAGTGGATATGATGACGTGCACATCTTGTTTTGACTTAAAAAAATCACAAATTCCATCAACAACAACAATGTTATACTCAACCGTTAAGTCAAAAACAAGCACGGCGATATTTATCATAATTATAATTATAAAATAGAATTCGCCGATTGTAAAAAAAAAACGGCCGCCGCAAAATTATTTTTTGCAGCCAGCCGCTTTGATTTTTGAGCATTTTTTGTAAAGAAAAAATGCGTTAATCAAACAATGCATTTTCGACGTTGTTTGATTTTATCAACTAATCTGATTCAAATTAGTCTTTGAACATTCCAGGTTTTGCAACAACTTTTGCAATGTTAGGACGTTTTACCAAGTCTGCCTTAAGACCCTCTTCCCTAGCTTTATTCACATAATCTGGGCTCTGGAATGAATACTTGAAGTTTGTATGAACATCGTAAGTTCCCTTCATAAGAGCATAAGCATCTTCTGTCATTACCAATTCTTCATCTGTTGGAATAACGAAAATCTTTGTTTTTGAATCATCAGCGTGAATGTAAGTTTCTGCATTGCCTGTGAAAGACCATTCGTTGCGCTGTGCATCAATCTTAATGCCGTAGTTTTCGAGTCCTGAACAAGCCTTGAAACGAGTAATTGGACCACGTTCTCCAACACCGGCAGTCCAAACGATAGCATCAACATGTCCAAGTTCTGCCATGTACTGTCCAATGTATTTTTTAATGCGGAGAGCTTCCATTTCAATTGAAAGCTGACAGAGTTTATCGCCCTTTGCAGCTTCTACTTCGATATCGCGGCGGTCTGAGAAACGTCCTGTAATACCAAGACATCCACACTTCTTGTTCAAAGCTTTATCCATTTCATCAGCAGACATTCCAGTCTTTCTCATGATATAGAAAGGAAGTGCTGGGTCCAAATCTCCTGAACGTGTTCCCATTACAAGACCTTCGAGTGGTGTAATACCCATTGATGTATCATAACAAACACCATTTTTAACAGCACACATTGAAGAACCGTTTCCAATGTGACAGATGATGAGGTTACAGTCTTTTGGATCTTTTCCAAGAAGAACTGCTGCACGTTTTGCTGTATAAAGGAATGATGTTCCGTGGAATCCATAACGGCGGGCTGCATATTTTTCGTACCATTCACGTGGAATTGCGTACTGGAATGTTTCTTCTGGCATTGTCTGGTGCCATGCTGTATCCATGATAGCGGCATGTGGAACATTTGGCATAACTTTCTGAGCAGCTTCAATACCCATGATATTTGCAGGCATGTGGAGTGGTCCAAGATCAATTACTTCGCGGAAACCATCAAGAACTTCTGGAGTAATAAGAACTGATTTTGTGAATTTTTCTCCACCATGAAGTACACGGTGTCCTACAGCTCCAATTTCGTCCATTGATTTAATAACACCAACTTCTGGATCTGTGATTTCTTTAATAATTAATTCGATTGCTTCTTTGTGTGTTGGACAAGGAGACTGAATTTCAGTTTTATTGCCCTTTGCTTTGTGTGTAATTACAGAACCTTCAATACCAATGCGTTCTACTACACCATTGGCCATAACTTCTTTGTTATCCCAATCATAAACCTGATACTTTGCAGATGATGAACCGCAGTTCAAAGTTAAAATTACCATATTTTTTTCCTGTATGAATAAAATAATAGAATGTGGGTGTCGCTTGTCGGTGGACATTGCGCTGGCAGGTGGCACTCAGAAAAGATGTTTTAGTATATTCCTATTTTTTTAGATTTTCAATCAGAGGATTAACTCACAAAATGATTACCTTTCGAAACGAATTAAATTTTCATACTGATGTTTTTTTTCTTCCAGCTTTTTGTACAAATACTTCAAAGGATGAACGTCAAAAGCATTGGTAGACCATCCACCAACTTCAGAAGAATCTATAACATTTACAGTTACAGGATGATAGATTGGCAGAACCATTCCGCTGTCTAAAAGAATTTCTTCTGCCTGGCCCAAAAGTTTTAATCTTTCTGTATCAGAAACGACTGCAGCCTGATCAAGTAAATCATCATACTCTTTATTGCTCCAGCCAGAATCATTTAATGTCGAATCTGCACGGAAAAGTTCAAGAAAAGCCAGTGGATCTGCAAAATCACCAATCCAGGTATAGGCAAAAAGATCTGCCTCAGACATTGGCATTGTAGAAATATAATCATTTGCAGGAACTTCTGTAAAAGTTATCTGAACCCCAAGTTTTTTAAAAGCGTCTGCAATTATGTCCTGTTTTTCCTGAGAAAGTGTAAAAGATGTAATTGCAAAATTCAAAGACAAAATTTCATCTTCAGGAATGCCATATTTTTTTCGGGCATCCTGCATTTTTAGCAAAGCTTCCCTATGGTCGGTGTAAGAAAATCCTTCAATCTGAGGATATGCAGAAAGAGGAAAAACAAAGGTTGATGCTGGCACCATTGCAGCTCCGCGAACATCTTCCCAAGGAAAAGCTTCAAGAATTGCATTTCTGAATTCAGGATAATCCCAGACTGAAGCTTTTTTCGAAGGCTTTTTATTTGAAAGTTTGAAAAAGTAATAGGATGTTCCAAATTCTGCATTAACCTGAACAGCCTTTTTATCAAGCACTTTGTTTGTATCTATATTTGTAGTAACCCAATCAACCTGACCAACATTGTAGAGATAAGTATTGTATTCCATATCATCAGACTGATAAAAACTAATCTGTTCAAGTCTTACATTGTTATAATCCCAGTAATAAGGATTTTTTCTAAGTATGTAAGTATAACCGTTTGTATCGTAAAGTTCGTAAGGTCCACTGTAAACGGTTGGAAGACGATGTGTAATTGAAAAAGCAGAATGGCACAAAACTCGTGGCAGATAATTTGCAGGTTTTAACAGATAGATAGAAAGAGTGTGTTCATCAACAGCATAAATTCCAACATTTTCTGCAGAAGTTTTTCCTGTTCTGTATTCACTCGCTCCACGAATAATATCCAGCAATGAAGCATAAGGCGCATTTGGTGTACTTAACAATCTTAGCCAGGAATCTCTTACAGAATCAGCTGTGATATTTTCTCCATTGCTAAAGTATGCATCTTCCCGCAAAGTTATGGTCCATCTTTTTTTATCACGGGAAATTTTATAGCTTTTTGCAATTGCATATTCTGGTTCAAGAGTTACAGGGTGATAAGAAAAAAGACCTTCATAAAGTCCGCTTAAAATCTGAGAGTCAGAAGAATAGGATGTAACCTGAGGATTAAGTTCATGAATTTTTAAGCCTTCCAGAATAATAAAGTTTTTTTGCAGTTCATCTGGTTGTGAAAGTTTTTCTTCAAGTTCCTTCTGCTCTATAGCATCCATTTCAAGCTCAGGTGAAGTTTCGCTTTCCTGAGCCCAAATGAAATTAAACAAAATAAATAATGATGTAAAAATACAAAATGCTTTTTTAGAAAAATTAGACATTATCCTTAATACCAAGCTTTCTCATCTGTTCAGACTCTTCTCTAAAGCTTGCATATTCTCCTCTTTTCTTATTAGCATTGATTATAGAATTACGCAAGGCTGAAAGTTCAATCTGAAGGCCTTTTACCTTAGCTTTTACAGAATCATCTACATTATTTTTAAAATAAGCATCCAGTGCATTCATAATTGTAAAATCTGACTGCACTTCTGAAATCTGTTTATTTACAAAAATCAAAATAGAATCTTCTGTAGCAGATTCTATTTTAGAGTATTCAACTCCCTTGTTTCCGATTCCTGCATAAACATGAGTTTTTCGGGTCAGGTTAAACATAAAATCTGTTACATTCAATTTTTGAATTTTTTCTACACCAGTTTTTGAATCTTTCACAGGAAGGTTGATAATCTTTTCTTTTTCCTTAAGATGAAAGGCTTTTTTTAAAAGTTCACCAAGTTTGGTAAAGAAATTTTTCTTTTTGGTGTACAAAAGCCTGAAGTCTTCTTCCAGTTTTTCCTGTAACTGAGCTAAAGTTGGAGCCATAGCCCCAATTGCAGTAACTGTCATCATCAGTAATTCTTTACTTCCAGGTCCAGTCTGTTTTTTGCTGTCAGATTTAACTTCTTCTTTTATCTTAAGTCGATTTAAAACAGCAGACTGTAATCTTTCTTTATCTGATCCCTGATCTTCTGCAATAATTTCATTTACAAGATCATTATAAAAAGTCTTTTTACCCATTACTTTTGGATAAAGTCTTTTGATTTCTGCAAGTTCTGCATCTGAAGACGAAAAAGCTTTTTCACGATTGAAATCCGGATGATCAAAAATATTCTTTCGAATTTCACCTTTATAAAGTTCTCTCTGAAAAATTCCTGTTTCATTCAGAATTTTTGCAATTTCGGAAGCACATTTTACACACTTGTCGATACTGTCGTTTATCATACTCTGAATTACAGCCGGCGAGCCCATTTTTGCACTTGCAATTAAAGCAGAAAAACCGCGGGTGTTCGGACTTGTACTGTTACTGGAAAGATTTTCCCAGTCAAAAGCTTTGTTGAAATCCAGTAATTTTTTGATATTAGCAATAGTAAGAGATTCTGTTGTGAATCTAAAATAAGTACAAAGGTAATCAAGCATCATATCGAAATCAGAAAATCTGGTTCCCATTACTTTTCCCATATCAGAATCTGAATACGGTGTATTTTCCGGAACAGTAATTTCGTTAATTCTTTTATCAAGACGGTATGGATCTGGAACAATAATGTTTTTCTTGGTTAATGTTTCGTAAAGATTATGAAAGCATGTATTCATTAACCTGTATTGATTTACGAGATCCTGAAATCTTACAGAATTAAACCATTCCTGTTTTTTACTGAGAGCTTCTTTTAATTCTTGATTAAAATTAGATTCTTCCATATCTATAATCATCGGCACAAATGGCTAATATAATGAATTGAATAAATAAGATAATTTTTTTAATATCCTTGTATGACTAACAATTCTGATAAACCCGCTAAAAAATCCCTTGTAAAATCTGGACTTGTTCTTTCTCTTATGACTCTGGCATCCAGAATTATGGGATTAGTTCGAGAAGCAACTAAAGCTTCATTTCTTGGAACTTCTATGTACGCAGATGCCTTTGCAACTGCCTTTATGATTCCAAATTTACTGCGCAGACTTTTTGCAGAAAATGCAATTTCAGTAGCCTTTATTCCAACTTTTAAGAAATATCTGGCAAAAGGAGACACTCCTGAAAATCACACTGATACTCAGGAATTTTTAAAAGCTACATTCACCCTGGTTACATTTTTAACTTCCTGTGTTGTTGTTCTTGGAATTATTATCACACCACTCTTAGTTCCAATCTTTTGTAAAAAACCTGTAAATCCAAATGCGACAGACTATGCAATGCAGCTGCAGGCCTGGCTTTTGAAAAAAGATGAAATAACTATTCTGACCAGAATCATGTTCCCTTATTTATGCGTAATTTCTATTGCCGCATTTTTTCAGGGGGTACTTAACGGTTCAAATATCTTTGCTCCATCTGGATTTACTCCAGTTCTTTTCAACGGAATTGTAATTATTGCAACTTATGTTTTATCACCATTTACTGAAAATCCTGCAAGAGCCATGTCCATTGGTGTTGTAATTGGAGGATGTATTCAGGCCCTCTTCCAGTGGCCGTTCATTCACCGCACTGGCTGGAAAATCTGTTTTACAAGCTTAAAAAAGACCTTTTCCAACCCTGGTACAAAAAAAGTTATCAGTCTGATTGTTCCAACAATTATTGGAATGGCTGCCTACCAGTTGAATGACCTTGTTTCTACCGCCCTTGCAAACCGCACTGGTGATGGAATTGCTTCAAGTTTGCAGTACAGTCTGCGTCTGCAGGAATTAATTCTTGGAATTTTTGCAGTTTCTATTGGAACCGTAATTCTTCCAGACTTGAGCGGTCTTGCAAACAATAACAAATGGGAAGATTTTAACAAAATGCTCATGCAGGCCATAAAAATTATGACAATGATTTCAATTCCTGTAACAGCATATTTTCTTATTTCAGGAAAAGAAGTTATTTCCCTTTTGTATAAATCTAAATCTTTTGATGATGCCTCAGTTGCCCTGACACTGGGAGAATTCCGCTTTCATATTGCAGGGCTTTTATTTATTGCCTTAAACAGAATTATATCTCCTGCTTTTTACGCCCAGGGAAATACAAAACTTCCAACTCTGGCAGGAATTATCAGTTTTGGTGCCAATATCCTTCTTGCCTTAGTTTTAGTAAGATTTATGTCTGGAAACGGAATTGCCCTTGCTTTGAGTCTTGCAAGTCTGGTAAACACAATCTTCCTCTTTATTTTTATGAAAAAAATGCAGTCTATTCAGGTTGGAAAAATTCTTAAAGGAAGTTTGCTTTACACCATAAAAATTGTTATTTTATCTGTAGTAGCATCAGTTCCATCTTACTTTGCTCATGCATTCTTAATAAAACAATTTGCTACACACGGAAAACTGATTGCTTTCGGCGTTCCAGTACTTATATCAGCCCTTATTTTTGCAATTACAGGCGTTCTTGAACTTATAATTACAAAAGACGAACTGGTACTGGTGATTGTAAAAAAATTCCGACGCACAAAGTAAAATTTTAAAGAGGCCAAAAATGAAACAATATAGTCCAGAAGAAATGAAAAAAATCTTCCAGAACAGATGTCAAACCCTTGCTAATTATTTAAAAGATAATGATTTTGGTGCCTGCGTTTTTATTGACAGCGAAGAACACCGTGATCCAAATCTTGCTTATTATACAAATCATCCTACAGATGCAATTTTAATTGTTTTTAGTGATTCCTACACAGTTCTGATTGCATGGGATGAAAATCTGGCAAAACAAAATGCCTTCTACGACCGCCTGATTCCTTACACCCGCTACAAAAATGACAAACTTCAGGCACTTAAGGCTTTACTTAACGCCTGTTCCAGTCATGCCTTAAACAGTAAGGTTGAACTGCCTCCATATTTGACCTATCCGACATATTTAAAATTTATTGATTGTCTTAACAATTATGATTGCCGCTGTAAAGAAGATGGAGCTCACCAGTTTGCAATTTCCTGCCGTCAGATTAAAGATGAATACGAAATTGAATGCACAAAAGAAGCTGCCAGAATTGGTGATTTAATCATTGATGAAATTGAAAGTATGATTAAAAACGGACAGATTAAAACCGAAACCGATGTAGCCCTTCTTATTGAAAAAAGACTGCGTGAAAACGGCTGTCAGAGAACAGGATTTGATACTCTGGCAGCAGGTCCAGCCAGAAGTTTTGCAATTCACGCTTTTCCTGGCTATACAGGCGGTCAATGGCCTGCTCAGGGACTTTCAATTCTGGATTTTGGCGTTGTTTACAATGGGTACACCAGCGATACAACTGTAACAGTTGCTAAAGGGCCTTTAACAGAAGAACAGGAAAAACAGCTTAATCTGGTTCAAAAAGCCTATGATGAAAGTCTTGCTCTCTATCTTCCTGAGCATAAAATTGTTGATGCTGCAAAAAAGACTGATTCAGTATTTGCTAAAGAAAAAAGAAAAATGCCTCACACCCTGGGACATGCTATCGGACTGGAAATTCATGAATCTCCAAGAGTAAGTTCCCGTGCAGATGCAGACCTGGTTTTTAAACCTGGTATGATTTTAACCTGCGAACCAGGCTTGTATGACATGGAAATTGGTGGATGCCGTCTTGAAAATGATGTGCTTATCACCCAAGACGGACATGAAGTTCTGACTCATTCCAGAATTATCAGAATATAATCTACCATTTTTCAGGCAAACTACATTCGTCTAGAAAATCTGACTTTTAGAATTTTCTATTTCAATTTTTTCGAGTATGTTATCTGCACTTGTGCAAAGGGCCTCTGAAAGAGAAGAATCTTCCAGCTGGCCTGCAAGTTCTTTCATATAAGTAAGAACATGCTTGATTAAATCATTACTCAAATATTCATCAGATTCTTCTGAAAGTTTAGAAGAATATTCTTCGCCTAAGAATCCAGATTCAAGCAGAGCTTCTGCTGTAATAAGAAGTCCTGGTTTTCCAGAAAGTTTTGCAATAAGATAATCAAGAACCATGCGGATTTTGCAGGAAACATATGAATCATTCTGATTATCCGGCATAAAGCTGGAAAGAGCCTTAAGACTCTTAAAGAGTTCAATCTGATCTGCGTTGTCTTTTTCTGCATTCTGATTGCGGAGTTTTTCTTCAATTTCGCTAACGATGCGCTGATATGGAGATTCTTCATCGACAAACTCATCGAGTTCTGCGAATGGCTGGTCGGAAAGTTCTTCTGCCACAGCAGATTCTTCTTCCACGGCAGGAGTTTCTTCCACCACGGAAGGTTCTTCCACCACGGCTGGAGTTTCTTCTGCGACAGGAGGTTCTTCCACCACAGCAGGTTCTTCCACCACAGCAGGCTCTTCCACCACGGCTGGTTCTTCTTCCTCGGCAAGAGTTTCTTCTTCTGCAAAATCTTCTACACCGCAGAAAGGTTCGTCTGAAAGTTCTTCTGAACTTTCTTCCTCTGCAGGAGTTTCTTCTGCCACAAGTGGTTCTTCCTCTGTAATTTCTTCACCAATAAAATCATCAAGTTCTGCAAATGGCTGGTCGGAAAGTTCTTCTGCCACGGCTTGAGTTTCTTCTTCTGCAAAATCTTCTACACCGCAGAATGGTTCATCTGAAAGTTCTTCTGAACTTTCTGCTTCTGCAGGAATTTCTTCTGCCACAAGTGGTTCTTCCACTGCAATTTCTTCATCAATAAAATCATCGAGTTCCGCAAATGGCTGGTCGGAAAGTTCTTCTTCCACGGCTGGAGTTTCTTCTGCAACAGGAGGCTCTTCCACCACGGCAGGTTCTTCTTCCACAGCAGGAGTTTCTTCCTCCACTGGTGAAGTTTCTTCTGGGACATATTCTTCTATATCTGCAAATATATCTTCTTCTTTTTCTGCGGCCATAATTTTCTCCATCTGTTGATCCATATTCTTCTGGATTTTTTCGTCTACAGCTTTTTCGACAGCATCATGAATCATTTTTTCATTTTTAAGTGTAAGATTTTCTTCAAACTGCTTCTGCTGATCTGTAAGCTGCTGAACCATTCTCTGAGCCATAAATGCTGCTTCCATAGCATTTCCAGCATTATTCATAGCTGCGGCCTGCATCTGTCGGTCATAAGAAGGATTATAAGCCGGCTGCTGATATTTATTTCCCATATCTGCATAAGGATCTGGCTGATTATATGCATTAGCTGGAGCTGACTGTTCTGAAAGTGGTGAACTTTCTGGAATTTCTGTATTTTCTGGAGAAACTTCCATTTGAGGATGATTACTCTCTGCATCCTCAATCGGATTATTTGCATCAGCATCTTCAAAATCACCAAAATCAAAATCATCTGAATCTTCAGGAAGACTTCTGGCAATATCATCAAGATTTTCGGAATTTTCATCTATATCATCTGGAGAAAATTCTGCGTCATCCCCAGAATTTGCAAGAGCATCAAGAAGCTGATCCCCATTATCTTCTGAATCAGAATTTTCAGGACCGCCCCGGAAATCATCATAAGGAAGACCTGTATCAGGATTTGTCATAACCATATTAACAGGATCATCTTCCTCATCTTCTGTTTCTTCTTCCTGCTTTTCTTCTGAATCAGAGTGTTCATCATCATCAAAATCTTCCCAGAAATTTCCTTCCTTTTCCAGAAGAGCTTCTCCCATAGGAACATCATCTCCCATCTGCTCATAATCAAACTCTTCTGTAAGACCAGGCTCGGTGTCTTCTTCCTCATGTCCAACAACTTCGCCCTTAAAAGATTCAGGAATATAATCTTCCTCTTCTACATCCACCTTTTCTGCATCAACTTCAATTGAAGGAGTTTCATAATCCATTAAGGCAGGATTTTTTGAAAGTTCAGCATTTACCTTTTTTAATCCATTTTCTGCAATTTTATTTGGAAGAGCGTAATGCTGACTTTTTTCATATTCTTCTTTTGCAGTTTTCATATCACCACGTGCAAAAGCAATATTTCCAAGACGATTATAACCTTCTGGAGACTGAGAACATCTTTCTACAAATTTTTCAGCATATTCTTTTGATTTATCTAAATCTCCAATCTGAGCATAACGATCCGAAGCTTCAAGCATGTAATTTTTATAATGATGATTAAGCTGCTTAATTTTTTCGTAATACTCTTTTGCAGTTCCTTCATCGCCACGGCAGATATAATACTGACCGTACAAATCCAAAACCTGAGGATCTTTTCCGTTTGTATCATTATCAAGAATTTTAACCTGCTCAAAAGCCTGTTCATATCTCTGTGCTGAAAGTAAGGCATGGGCATACTGCAGGCGGGAATTTTTATCTTCCGGAGCAAGCTCGCAGGCTTCAAGAGCTTTTTCCAGAGCTTCGGAAACCTTATCCCCTCTTTCAAGTGCCTTAGAAAAGCCTGTCAAAATTTGAATATCATTTGGTTTTACAGAATCAGCCTTTTTAAAAGCCAAAGAGGCATTTTCATAATCAAACTGATTAAGGAAAATACGTCCAAGAATGCACAATAAATCTCCATCTGTAGGATGAAGTTTTATAGATTTTTCTACTAAATCCTGAGCAGCTTTATTTTTCTGCCCTTTAATCAACAATTCACTAAAATCGCGAATGGCATCTTTCCAGCCCGGACGAGTTTTTAATGCTGCTTCGTAACAACGGATTGCGTCAGGAATATTTTTAGAATCTTCATAACAGCGCGCAAGGTTGTAATTCAAAATAGGGTGATTAGGGTCTACCTGAAGTCCGCGTCTGTAAGAAGTGATAGATTTTTCATAATTTTTCTGAATGTAATAAATTGAACCAAGGTGATTGTATGCAAGAACATCATCTGGATTTTCATTTATAACTGATTCAAAAGATTCTATGGCCTCGTCATATTTGCCCATTTCTTTATAAGTGAAACCCATATTGTAGTTTACACTGGCAGAATCACGTCCTTCATCTTTTGCTTTCTGTAAAATTGCAATTGATTCATCGTAACGTTTAAGACGACGATAAATGGCACCAAGACTGTTCATTGCTTCAATGTAATGAGGATAATAAGTGATTATCTGCTGATAATACGGAATTGCCTTTTCATCTTCCCCATCCTTTACATATATACTTCCAAGTTCTTTCAAATATTCAACATTGGACTCGTTTCCATGTAAGAGTTCCTTATAAAGGCGGGCTGCTGTTGTCCAGTCATGAGACAAAATTGCATTCTGAGCTTTTGCCAATACTAAGTTTTTTGCCATAAATTTTCCCCTATTTTTATATCCCTATTTTAACCTTGCTAATGGTCGGGCAAAGACTTCTTTTGAAAGACTTCCTACAACCCTCATATCTGCAGCAGACCAGGCCGCAACTGCAAAATAATAAATTTTACCGTTTTCAAGACCTGTTACAGTAAATGATGTGGTGTTTCCAACATTTATTGGTGATTCCCCTTCAATTGCAACTCTTCCCAGATATTCACCAGGCCTGCTTCCATAGTAGAGGTAATAACCACCTGCTGTATCATCAACTGAATAATTCCATGAAACAGTTACACTTCCGTTTCCTGCTACTGCTTTAACAACAAAAGGAGGTAAAGGTTCCGGAAGTACAGAAAAATCTAAAGAAATTTGTGTTATAGTTGGTGATTTACTTCCATTTCCGTCTGGCAAAAGTTCTGCCATAACCTGGAAATAAAGCCCCGTAACTCCTGTAATTTTTTCACCATTTTCCACTGGCTTCCATTCAGGATAAGTATCTGTCCACCCAAAAAAGTTTTCTCCAGAACGAACATAATACAAAACTTCAGTTTGAACTGGCACAGACTCTTCTGCAGTAAGTGAATTAAGTACAGAACCTGTGGAAATCATTATTGGTTTTGAAACGAAACTTCCACCCTGTGGCAAATACTGAAAATGTTCCAGACCTCCAGCATTATCAGCCGACTGAAAATCTGGCAGCTGGAAGGCTCTTCTTAAAACTCTGAAATCATCAATTTTTCCGGTGTATTCAGAACAAATTTCAAGTTCAGATCTTGTTCCTAAAACTACAAGACAAACTTCACCATCTTCACGGCCACTGGTAGTAATATATGTAAGGTCTTCTGTAACTCCATTAACCAGATATTCTAAAAGTCCTGTTTCTGCATCAAAAGAAAGAACATGATATGACCAGGTGTCAGGAATGATTTGTGTAGAACCTTTTAAAATGACATCTGTATTTCCCTGCTGGGTAACAAAATAATTAAAAATATTTGATATAGTCCAGACAATTCTTCCCTTATCAAAAGAACCGTTGAGCAGCTGATACACAAGTTTATTATTTTCAACTTTAGAAGATTCCCAATTAACAATTGTTTCTCCGTTTTCTGCAATCGAAGGACAAAGCCAGAATTCAATTGAGAAAGAACCCATTAAACCTTCTGAACCAAAGAAAGAACCTGGCTGTCCAAGAATGCTCAATCCACCAAGATTTCGGCTTAATCCGGCGGCATTTCCATTTGTTGTTACGTTAGAAAGCTTAAGATTATTCTGAATTAATTCATAATCTCCAGCTGCAATAACATTTTCACTATCCTCAAAATTAATCAGAACATCGGTGTATTCATCAGCATCAAAAGAGTTCGAGGCAATCTGGATACAGTCATATCCGAAACGGCCTTTTTGAGTGGTGATATTATTCTCTTTTTCAAATGAAGGCCAGCCTTCTTTTCCGCCAAGAGTTACCTCTTTAGCAAAAACAAGAGAAGTTCCTGCTGCAATACAAGAAATGAGCGACAGGGTGAGTAATGATAAAATTTTTCTAACTGTTGGGTTCAACATATTCTTTCCTAACTTCACTATCGGCAAGATTTTTACAGGGTTTAGTACTATTTATCAAAGCACCGCTATGTCTTATAATCATCTGCATGAGTAAGAGCAATCCGGCATATGAAAATCTTCACCAGACCGCATTAAAAGCTCCCCAGGATAGCGGAGTATACTTATGGCACAATGATGAAGACACTGTAATTTACGTTGGTAAGGCAAAAAATCTTAAAAACCGTCTGAGCTCATACTTTTCGGGACAAAGAAACTTAAAAACAAGACTTCTGGTTTCCCATGCAAAATGGATTGAATACATTACCACCAGAAACGAATACGAAGCTCTGATTCTGGAAAACAACCTGATTAAAAAGTATTCACCCCGCTACAATATCAACCTGAAAGATGGAAAATCTTATCCAGTCCTTAGAATTACAAAAGAAGCTTTTCCTAAAATCTTTAAAACCCGCCGGATTCTGCAGGATGGTTCTACCTACTTTGGTCCCTTCCCCGATGTTGGAGCCTTAGATTCCTTCATTGAATCAATTTTCAAACTTTATCCTATAAGACACTGCCGTACTTTAAGAGACCGCGATACTCCCTGCCTTTACTACCACATGAAACAGTGCAAGGCTCCCTGCTGTAAAAAAATCTCTGAAGAAGAATACAATACTTACATTGAAGAAATAAAAGGGCTGCTGGGAGGTCAGGGAGAAGAAACTATCTCAAAAATGACTGAAGAAATGAAAAATGCGGCAAAGGAACTGAACTTTGAAAAGGCAGCCCGACTCAGGGACGGAATAAAAGCCCTTATGGTTCTGCAAAATCAAAATATTGTTGAAAGTTTTGAAGCAGATGACCGCGATTATATTGCCTATGCATCTGAAGGAGAACTGGTTAGCTTTACAGTCCTTAAAATCCGTAACGGAAAACTTCTTGGACGTGAAAATTATCGTGCAGAATCTTTAAATGATGATGAAGATTTAGTCGGGGAATTTATGGCCTGCTATTACGAAGACCCGCTTACAATTCCTCCAAATATCTACATTCCAGAAACCGGGCAGTCGGAACTTATTAATCACTGGCTTTCGGATGATATGAAATGCAATTCAAAACTCAATGTTGTTCATTCAAAAGACCTGCCCCGCGATGTAGCTGCAATTCAAATGGCAAAACAAAATGCAAAGGAAGATATTATCAGACGTCTCAGAGACCGTGGTGATACTCCAGCCATGCAGGAACTTAAAGACAAACTGGGCCTCGATGTTCTTCCGGTACGAATTGAAGGTTTTGATATTGCCCATATCGGTGGTAAATGGCCGGTTGCATCCTTAATCAGTTTTTACAATGGAAATCCGGACAAAAAAAATTACCGCTACTTCCGCCTGAAAACAACAGACGGATTAATAGACGATTTTGCCTCCATGAAAGAAGCAGTCAGCCGCCGTTACACCAGACTTGTAAATGAACAGGCCGACTTACCAGATTTAATTCTTATTGATGGTGGTATTGGTCAGGTAAACGCCGTTGAAGAAATTTTAAACACCATTGGTCTTGATATTCCTGTAGCAGGC
>JAEEGH010018922.1_pt1 | contig 14505 bp, 9 predicted proteins | sample 9134181 | NCBI WGS metagenome assembly JAEEGH01 (sample SAMN16246544, study PRJNA631951) | gut metagenome | biome: gut microbiome; feature: rumen; material: DP-attached | host: Bos | place: Iran: Karaj | collected 2018-10 | reverse complement strand
ATTCCCGGCATCATAAGAGACGAAACGACAAGCCAAGGGGAAGATGCATAGTGGACAGCGACGAAGAAGTAACTTACATATATTACGGTCTTGACAAACTCGGCGTTGATATCGGGGCGATACAACTTTGGCTGGATCCGCCCACCGGAATGACCGCCGAACCTTTTACGGGCGAAACGACGGTCGTTATCTCGGACGTTATCATTCTCAGGACGGCTCTTTTGCCCGAACCCGTTGTGGAGGCGGAGAGTCGCAGCGTGGATTATAACGGAGAACCGCACGGGATAGTCGGTGCGACGTGTACGCCCGATAAACCGCTTTCCTACTACTATAAGTTGGAAAACCAACCGGATTCCGCTTATACGACCGTTGCACCCACAAACGGTGGCGTTTATACCGTTAAGGTGGGATTCGACGGAGATTTGGAATACCGTGCGGCGTACGTTTACGTAACGCTTACGATAAATCGCGTTGCCGCGCCCGTTCCGAGTGAAGATATCGTCGAACTGGATTATTTTTCCGCCGCTATTATGTTCAACGAAAGGTTGGTGGAAGTGTGTCGGCAGAGCGATTTCGGAGTGCTTTTATCAAATAACACGCCTTTTATAGAAGGCGAAACATTGTATGCGAGAAATAAGGAGACGTCCAACTATTTTACGAGCGATGCGATAACTATTCAGATTCCCGTCCGTTCAGCCGTCGTGCTTACCATGGATGACGCACAGTACGTTTACGACGGGACGGGACGTACGCTGACAGCCGTTTCTTCTCCCGAAGGTCGACCGATCGTTTACGACTATAAAATTGCTTCGGAAGGAGACGACGAATACACACCGACCGCCCCTTGCGACGCAGGAGTATATACGGTGCGCGCGACGTTCGTGGGAACCAGGGATGAACGTACCGCGTTTATCACCGCAACGCTGACGATCGAACGGGCAAAGGCGGCCACGCCCGTATTCGGAAACATTACCATAAATTATACGACGGAAAAGTTCACGTTCGACGCTTCGATATATCAGGTGAGCAGGAGTGAAACTTTTGAAGCGACCGACCTGTACGCTTCCGGATTGCCCGTTCCGAAAGGAGAAACGGTCTATATGAAGCGTATTGAAGACAATAACTATACGGAAAGCGACGTAGCAATGCTGGTGATGCCTATTGCCGGTAAGCCCGCGCCCGAAATAGGCATAGATTTTACCAACGAAACGACTTCCGTTGCCATCACGGCGCAGATCGAATATCGTTTAGGGACAGTAGGCGCTTGGACGAAAGGCGTAGGAAACGCGGTAACTCTAGCGGCGGATAGCACGTATCAGTTCCGTTACGCACCCACGTCGTCGGAATTTGCTTCGTCGGCGATGACTCTCAGCGTTCCCAAACGGGCGGCGAAGCCCGCTACCGTGGCTTTGGAATCCGCAACGCAGGATTCTATCACGGTGGTGAAAGCGGACGGGTGGGAATACCGTCTCGGCGACGACGGGGTCTGGCAGGATTCCAACGTCTTTACGGATCTTGAAGGCAACACGGAGTATAAAGTTTTTGCGAGAGTGAAAGCGACGGATACGAAGTATGCTTCCGAAGAAAACAGCGCGTTTTTATCGACGACCGCACCGGAACGGAAAGGCGGGTGCAAAGGAGAGATCCTGACCGTAATAATATTGATTGCGGTGTTGGTGATTGTGGCAGGCACTGCTTTCTTGGTGTGGACTAAAGTAACGGACAAGAAAAAAATACGGGAAACACAAGGAGCACAGGAAATACAAGAAAAAGATAAGGAGGAAAAATAACATGTTGTTGACGAAAAGATTGAAATTGAAGGCAATCGTTGTTTGTTTGGTGCTGGCAGTTACTTCGGTATTTTTTGCGGCGGCGCTCGCTCGGGTAGAGCGTGTGAACGCTGCGGGAGGGACGGAGGTTACGGTCACGACCGAAACGGAACTTCGGAATTTTCGGGACGATACGGATACGGCGATAATCTACGTAGACGCGGACAGTCTTATTATGACGAGTTACATCCGTATAAATTACGGGCCGAAGGTAATTATGCCCGCCGAGGGAAGAGAACGAGTTACTCTTGCTTGTCAACGATATCGACATACCGTCCGGGCAGTCTAATATTTACATTTACGGGGAAGTTACGATAGAGCCTGCGAATTATTCGGGCACTATGGTGAAGATTACGGTGCCTACCGACGGAAATTATCCGTTCTATTTGCAGGAAATCGGCGGGGTTGCCGCAAAACTGACGTTGAAAAACGTCTACGTGCAGGACAACACTCCCGCAAGTCCGACAACTTTCTATCTTAATGCGAACGGAAACGTCCTTACCATTATCGACAGTAAGATCGAACGAGCAAACTCTTATCGTGTGTTCAGTGCCGGCGTAGGTAAATTCAACACGGTATTCGTGAGTATATACGACTCGGAGATCGTTAACGGAGACGGGTCGCAGCCGACTTTCTATCGCGGTACGTTCTACCTTTACGGGACTACGACCTATACGGGTACGGTGCGCAGCGCTTCGACGAACGATTATTCGATTTTCTTCGACTATACCGGTATCGAACTTTCCGCAACAATAGACGCAGATTTTGATGTGTCTCTTTCCTACAATAAAAAACCCGTCGTAAACGCAGGGCCTCACGCGTCGGCGGACAACGTAAAACTGTATTATACCACGGACGGTTCGGATCCTGTTACCAGTGCAACGGCGCAAGTGTACGAAGGGCCGATTGCGGTCGACGGCGTAGTGCAGATACGATACACGCTTAAAGACGTGGATTCTACGGCGCAATCCGCGCTTGATTTTTCAAACGAATCGTGGTTCTTCCGCTATTCGGTGGATTATGTTGGGGAAACGATATCCTGGAACGAAAATATCGAAATGAGCAGGAGCGAAGATTTTGCGACGCTCGTTGAAAGCGGGGCGAAAGTGATACCCGGCGAAACTTTGTTTGCAAGAATAGACGGACAGACCGAAGTGTTTACCATCGTCATTGAATCGAGACCCGCCGCTCCCACCGGCGTGGAATTAGTTTCTAAAACCGACACGACCGCGAGCGTTACCGCTATCGAGGGAGTGGAGTACAAGTTAGAGGAAAACGGGGAATGGCAAGATTCCGCCGCTTTTTCGGGGCTTACCAAAGATACTTCGTACAGGGTCTATTTTAGGAGCAAGGCGACCGATTCGGCGTTTTATTCCGAAGAGAATTACCTTACCGTACGAACTCTCGGCAAGAAGGCTACGGTAAGTGCGAGCGATATAACCCTTAACTACGTCGGAACCAGGATCGAGTTCGACGGTTCGTTGATCGAAGTCAATACCAACGCGGCGTTCACGGGTACGAACATTACGAGCGGCACGGAAATTACCCCGTCAATGACGCTGTACGCCCGCTTTAAGGCGGACGCGGAAAACGTTGCGGGAGATGTATATACGATAGTCGTAGCGGCACGTCCGTCCGCACCGCAGAACGTAACTTACACCGCGACGAAACATTCCATTACCGTTAACGCCGTCGAAAGAGCGGAATACCGTCTCGGAGACGGGGACGGTGCGGAGTGGCAAGATTCCAACGTTTTCCAGGGGCTTGCCGCGGGAACGGAATACGTGATATACGTGCGTATCGCCGCAAACACTGACGCGTTTGCTTCCGAAGAGACGTTTATTACCGCCGAGACTGAAACGGATAAGCCGCAGAAAGGCGGATGCAGAGGAACGTTGGGAGCCGCTCTGTCCGGTGACGTGTTGTTAGTCGCTTTGTCGGTAACGGCAGGGGCAAGCCTGTTCGTGTTCCGGAATAAAAAGAAACGCGATTAGGTTTTCAAAGGAGGAAATTTGTGATGAAAAAACTGATTACGATTTTCCTGGCTCTTACCGTTGCGGCCATGTGCGCCGTTACGACCGCTCCCGCGTTCGCGGCGGTATTGCCGGAAGAAGGCGACTGGGATTACGGAAAGAAATATACCATAGTTAATCCGTACGAGAGTGTGGACTGGGCAACCGTAAATCACGTCAAATCCGCGCTTCACGTACATACTTCCAACTCGGGTATAGTATGGAACGACGTCGGGCTGACAGCTCCGGAAGCGGTTATCGCCGCATACAAGAGCATGGGTTTCGGCGCCGTGGTGCTGACCGATCACGATTACGTCGGATATCCGTGGCGGGACGGTAATTCTTACGATCCGCCGACCAACGTGAACTATACGAACGACGACGTTCTGACTATGGCGGGCAATGAACTGAGTAAAAACGCGCATATGTTGAGTTACGGTTCGAGATACATGGACACTTACGACCCGAACAATATTAAAAATCAGTCCGTTACGGCAGGATACGACCAGAACATAACCAATATTTCACAGATAGAGAATATTTTCGGCGAAACGGGTGCGTACGTTTATCTTGCGCACCCGAGAAGAAACGATCCCAATGAAGCGCAGAGAAACAAGGCGGAAAGCGTTAGTTATTCCGACCTGTGGTGGCTCAGCAAATTTATGAATCACGACAATGCGATAGGTTTGGAAGTATTAAACTGCGGACAGTTTTCGAGAAATCACAGCGAAAGGCTTTGGGACTCGTTGCTCAGTAAATCCATGCCCGAAAGATTTATTTTCGGAACGGCAAGCGACGACAATCACGGTTCGACCTCTCTCGCGCCGGTAACTAATCTCGGAACGGGATGGACAAACGTTCTGATTTCCGACGAAAATATGAATAACAGGGGACTGTACGACGGACTGAAAGCGGGACTGACTTATTTTTCGACGTATATGATGGTTCACGACCTGAACGGACCCAACGACGATAATAAAGCGCGTCCGGAGATACCTCAGCCCAAAATTCACTCCATCACGGTGGATAACGAGGCGGGAACTATCAGCATAGAAACCGATTATACTTCCAAAGTGGAGTGGATAAGCGGAGTGGACGAAGACAATAAAGAGTCCCGCGTCGTCTTAACCGACAGAAACGCGGCGGGTTCTTCCGCAAATCGTTACGTCTCCACGATCTGCGTAGAACAACTCCAAGGGTTAGAAGGGTATATTCGTGCAAGGATAATAGGCGACGGCGGGCAGACGCATTGTCAGCCTTTCGGGTTAAAGAAATATTATCGCACGCTTGAAGTGTCCGATACGGATTATTCCGTGGACTATGCGGCGGAAACGATCTCCTTCGATCCCGAGAAATTAACCGTTTCGTCCGACAGTCTGTTTACGCAACCTATACAAAACGGCGGAACGGTCACGGCGGGGCAAGAACTGTTTATGAGATGGAAGACGGATACGCCGGAGCAGGAATGCGTGGTTTTATCGGTAATATTATCCGAGCGTCCGGCAACGCCGAAGGCGTCTTTATCCACGAGAAACGAAACGACTATCACGCTATCTGCGGTAAACGGTGGACAATGCCGTATGAACGGCGGTGAGTGGCAGGACAGTTTCACGTTCAGAAATCTTACCCCAAATACGGAATATACGTTCGATATCCGCATAAAACCCACGGAAACACAGTTTGCTTCGGAGATTGCCACGACGAGGATATCCACAAAAGAAGGTTCTTCTTATGATGTCGGTTGCAATTCGCGGATTTTGGGAGACGGCGGATTGTTGGCGATGCTGATCGTCGTTTGCGTCTTGGTAACCGTCGGCATCCGGCTTATAAGACGGAGGAAGAGCGAATGAAAATTAAAAAACGGTATACGGCGATAACGACCGTACTGCTGACGTTTATTTTCCTGTTTTCCGCCTGTTCAAAAGGTTCGGTGAAATTCGATCGGGTGGATCTCAATAAGGTCCAGTTGCAGTTAAAAGTAGGCGAAACTTTTCAGCTCGGTATTCGGGGAAGCGGAAACACAGCTCTCTCGGGCGTGGAATTTATCGGTGGCGACGAAACGGTCGCAACTATTTCCGAAAGCGGGCTCGTTACCGCTCTTAAAGAAGGGTCTTCCGTGGTGATGGTAAAATCGTCCGACGGATACGGTGTATGCCAGATAGTAGTGTGGGGAGAAATCGTTATTCCGCTTTTGTCAATGGAAATAACCGGTATTCCCGCGGGGAATACCGTGAGCGTCGGGGAAAGCGCGCAGCTTAACGTATCGTTTTCCCCCGCGAACGCCAACGACTACTATTCGTTGACGTGGTCGTCCGATAATACGGGCGTTCTCAGGGTGGACGAGTCGGGAACTATCGTCGCCGTAAATGCGGGAACCGCGATAATTACCGTAGGTGCTAACGGAACGTTGGTAAGCGCGTTTGCCGAACTTACCGTAACGGCGTAGATGTTGTGGCGGGGAAAATGAAGTAAGGAGTGTACGGGTGTATATTATGAGAAGAATCGGAGTAAAAATAACGGCTTTGCTGTTTGCTGTGACGGTCTTGCTTTCCTACATATTTATACCGGGAGCCGGAGTTTATGCGTTAACCGCCGACGATATGCCGCACGGTATTTCGGTGACTTTCAACGGAGACGTGTATTCTCAACGCGGAATCGCTTGGGTCGCAGGTAAAGCCGTAACGGATTGTCTCGTCGAAGTAATAGAAAAGGGCGATTTCGACAAAGAAGATATAGACTGGAACGAAAGTGGAGTAACTCGTTTTGCGGGGCGCACGGATCTTACGAAAGGTGCGGCGATAACGGAAAAATATACCGGATATAAGGCGCTTGTGACGGGACTTACCGAGAATACGGATTACTATTTCAGGATATATTCGCCGTCCAGAGAAATTGCGTCGGAGATAGGAGAATTCCGTATCGGCGATCCTTCGGCAGAATCTTTGAAGTTTATCACTTACACCGATCCTCAGGAAGGATCCAAAGATGGTTACAGAAACGTTGCGAAGGTGTTGGCAAGCGCGGTCGAAACGCAACCCGATTCCGCCTTTCTGATGTGTGGAGGGGATAACGTGAACAGTAGCCACAATCTGCCCATTAATCTCAACGAGTGGAATTATTATTTCGACGAGTGCCGCAACACGTTCTTAAATTATCCGGTAGTATCTACCGCAGGAAATCACGAAAGCAAAGACTTTGCCTTTACGGACAGGTTTCACAACGACTATCAGGGAGCCGTAAGCGGTTTTGTGACCGGCGGGTACTATTCTTTCGACTATGCCGACGCTCATTTTGCGGTACTGAATTCAAACGATAGCAATATTCAGGGGCCACAGACGACGTGGCTTAAAAACGACTTGGCGGCGACGCAAAAGACTTGGAAGTTCGTCCTTATACACTGGGGACCTGTCACGGTCGGCAGATATTTTGACGACGGACTTACAATCAAATTGAGAGAGATACTTATGCCGATAATGGCTGAGTACGAAGTAGACGTGTTGTTTTCGGGGCACAATCATGTTTATATGCGTACCGATCCGTATTTATGGAGTGAGAAAAGCGGGGAAGTCCCGATACAGAATCCTGTAGTCGTAACGGAATCGGTTGACGGAGTATCTACTGATTTTCTGTTGGAACCGCAGGGAACGACGTATATGATCGCCAACATGTGCGGAAATAAGCAATATCAGGTAGCGAATATCAATAATGCGCAGGTAGCGGTAAATCCGGTGAACGGAGAACTTGCGGCGTCGGGATTTAACGCGGACGGCGGCTCGAGTTCTACCTCGGGCGACAATCCTACGTTCATTACGGTCGATATAGACTTTACAACGAACAGGCTGGTTTATAAAACCTATATCTACGACAGAGAAACAGAAATTCCCGTTTTGTACGACGTTTTCGGGATGTATAAAGATACGCATAAACCCGTTGAACGGTTGGTGGAAAAACTTCCCGACGCCGAAGATTTTACGTTGGACGACACGCCGCTTTTGAGCAATGCGGCAGTCTTGTATGAAAATCTTACGCCCGTTGCGAAACAGAAAATGAACGCGACGTATAAAGATCGTCTCGTCGGTTTGATGGAATCGGTGGATATAGCGGGGAATTTCCGCGTGCTGAAAGCAGAAGAAAAAATACTTCTTATAGGGGAAGTTTCTTTGGATGCGGCATGCAGACGAAGGATTTTTGAAGCGAAAGTCGCATACGGCGAACTTACGTATAGTCAGAAACAGCAGGTAAGGAATTATTCCGTTCTTAAAGACGCGAACGATACTTTGTTGGATATGATATACGCGCAGGGGGTCGTCGATTTTATAGACGGAATTTCCGAAACCGATGAAGATTTTTCCGTTAAGGTTTCCTTGGCGAGAACGGCTTATAACCGTCTGACCGTAACGCAGAAAAGTTACGTTACGAATATTTCAACGCTGGCGGAATACGAAAGCGGTATAAAAGACAAAGAAGGCGCGTCTGGTTGCGGAGCCGCGTTAATCGGTCAAGATATCGTCTTTACGTTAGGGATTTTAACGTTTGCCGCGGGTTTATGGTTCTTAAAGGTGCGACTTCGCGGCAAGAAGATAAAAAAGTAAGAACGTAGATAAACCTAACCGAGCGTATAACGTTACGGGGCGGTTTTTAAGGTAGGTCTTTATAATGCTGTCACATGGATAGGTAAAACGCCTATTTCATGTCTCATATTCTCCAAAATCCGAGCGGGGGCGTTACGCCCCCGCTCGGATTTTAAATTAAGACAAGACGAAAAGAAAAGTTCCCTTGCGGAGGTGTTCTCCGCAAGGGAACTGAAATTTTTAACGTAAAAACGTTATATAAGCAGCGAATCGACGGAAGAAACGAGTTCGGTAAGTTCCTTTTTGTAAAATTCTATATATTTCGTCAGATCTTCGCCGCCACTGCCGTTGCGGCGGATACTGCGGCGTAAGAGTCGCATATATCCCACGATCTTCGCTTTCTTTTCGGCTTCGGCGATCTTTTTTTCGTTGCCGCCGACGTATTTTTCAAGCGATTTTTCCCAGATTTTCACCGCTACGTCGTTATCTATTCCGAGAAACGCTTTCGAAACCGTTTTGTCGAGTACGGAAAATCCCTTATACGCATTGAACATAGAACCGAGTTCAAAAACGGGATTGCCGACGCAAAGGGTGTCCATATCTATAAGCAACGCTTCGCCCGATTGCACCATAACGTTTTTGACGTGGTAATCGCCGTGCATCATGTGATTGTCCTGCGGGACGGCTTCGACTAGTTTCACGAGTTTTTCGCCCGCTTCTTTCGGAAGATGGTCTTTATCGAAGTTCGCCCAACCGAGCGCCACCTCTCTCATATCGGGCATATCGCCGTCTTTCACGACGGTGGAGTGTATCTTCCTTAAAAGGTCGACGTACATATCGACGTAATAGTCTATTTTGTCGGGATTTTCGTCTATGAGTTTCGCCAGCGACTTGGCGTCGAGAAGTTCGAACACCGTGCCGTAGCCGTCGCCAACCCTTGCTATATCGTAGGAAATAGCGGTGGGAATACCGAGAACGAAGGCTTTTTTGGCGAGATCGCGTTCGCGGCGTATGTCTTCCAAACAGTCGGGATCGAGATACACCTTTACTATGGTGTCGTCGTTTATCCTGTAAACTTTGCCGTTCGCGCCTCTGCCTATCACTTCGCACCCGTCTACGGAAATGCGGCGGTAAGCCTTTTGTATATCCATCATTTCCGTAAATCCAGTCATATCGAAAATTTCGTACACGTCGGAATTGACGTTTACGAGTTTCACGGCAGGGTAGGTCTTTTTTATACGCAGGACTATCCTTAATCCTGCGGAAGAAATGTAGTCGAGCCCGTCCGCGTCGATCACCGGATCTTTTCCTTGGTTGCCGTTAAGGACTGAAAATATTTCGCTTTCCGTAGCGGCGGCGTTGAGAGAGTCGATCCTTCCCTTAAGGAAGATAACGACGGAGTTTCCGTCAATTTTAAAGTCCATAAAAGTTCTCCTTATCCGAATATACTATCGAGTAATCTTTGATACTCTTTAAATGCCGAAGTTTCGCCGAGATCCGCGCTTAACGCTTTTTCTATGCTTCTGTAATACCACTCGTGCGATTTCTTGTCCTGCGTATGGAAAGATTTCCACACGTCGTCGCCGATTTTAAGATACGTGGAAAAAAGACTTCGCATATTCGACAATTTATCCGAAAGCCACAAAATTTTTACGTTTATGTCTTTGGTGTCGAACAATTCTTTCAGCGTTTCTTCTTTTCTCGTTTTCCAAGTGTTTTCGGGCGGCATATCCTTCCGTTTGTTTTCGGTCTCCGCCGCGACGAGATTTGCCACCTTTTCGCCGAAAAGTTCGCGTATTTCGCTCTCTTTGACGTTTGCGTCCTCTATGGTATCGTGAAGCAGCGCCGCGCAGATAACGTCTTCGTCGGAAGTTAAACTCGCGGCGATCGTCGCCGCCTCCAAGGGGTGCAGGATATAAGGCGTAAGGGTAAGTTTTCTCGTTTGTCCCGCGTGCCTGTCGGTGGCGAATTTTATCGCCGAGTCTAATTTAGTCAAGTTTTTTCTCCAAGGTCAGTATATTTTTTCCGTCTTCGTAACGGTAACTGATATCGTCCGTCATTTTCTTCGTCATAAACACGCCGAGCCCGCCTATCTGCCTTTCTTCCGCGGAGAGAGTAACGTCGGGTTCCGGTGCGAATAGGGGATCGTAAGGTTTGCCGCGGTCGGTGAATATTACTACGGCTTTTTCGCCCTCTTTTTTCATCGTTATCTCCACGTCGCCGATGCCGCCTTCGTAAGCGTAATGCGCGACGTTGACGAACACTTCTTCCGCGACGAGTTGCATCTGCATCACGGTCTTTTGCGAAGCGCCCGATTTTTCGAAAAATTCCGTTATGAAATCTATCGCTTTCGGCAAGTTTTCGTCAACGGCCCGAAGTTTTATCTTTTTTTCGCCGTCTTCTTCGTTATACCCTTTATATTCGAGACACAGCATGGTAAGATCGTCGAATTGCGGTGCGTCGCCGACGAAGTTTTCGACGTCCGTTTTTACGACGGAAAGCACTTCTTCGGGGCTACTGTCCGCGGCTTTATTCAAGGCGTTTATCATGCCGTTTATCGTGAACATTTTCTGGTTTATATCGGTGGCTTCGGGAACTCCGTCGGTGTAAAGGAATATCTTATCGCCCTTATTCAGCTGTATCTCGAAATCTCTGTAAGGAACGCCTTCCATCGCGCCTACGACGAGATTGTGTTTGTTTTTGACAATTTCGAACCTGCCGTCTTTTCTGTACACGGCGGGGTCGTCGTGTCCGGCGTTTGCGGCAGTTATTCTGCCCGTTTTAAGGTCTATAACACCCAGCCACATGGTAACGAACATTTCAGCCTTGTTGTTGGCGCATATTCTGTCGTTAAGAAAATAGAGTATTTCCGCAGGCGTGCCGCCGAGCTCTGCGCGTTCTTTAACGAGAATCATGGTTGCCATCATAAACAGGGCGGCGGGAACGCCTTTCCCCGAAACGTCGGCGATAACGAAAGCGAGTTTATCTTCTTCGGTGAAGAAAAAGTTATAGAAATCGCCGCCGACTTCCTTTGCCGGCGTCATTGAAGCGAAAAGGTCGAATTCTTTACGGTCGGGAAACGCGGGGAATATCGACGGAACCAAGCCTTCCTGAATACGTCTTGCAATATTGAGTTCCGTGCCCATACGTTGTTTTTCGGAGATTGCCGAAGAAAGATTAGCGATGTATTTAAGCGTATCTCTTTCCATGCCGTTGACGGCGGAAACGAGTTCCGAAAGTTCCGTTATCTTGATTTTATCGGTAGATATCGGATTTTCGGGCGCGCTGTTTTCCGCGGCGAAACGCGTCGCTTCTTTTGAAATGTCCTTTACGGGTTTTATGAACTGCCGCCTTATGTAAAGGGTGGCGATAATCGTGCCGAGTATCATTATCACGATAGTGGTGAGCGCGACGAGTCGCATATACCGCGCGCGCCCGCCGACGAGTTCTCCCATAGTCCGCTGAACGCACAAAAGCGCGGCGACGTTCTCGCCGTCATTTATCGGAATAACCGAAGTAACGTGCGGAACCACGCCGTTTAAGTTGCGCGTTCTCATGACCGTGCCGCGGGCAAGCCCGTTTTCGTATATATCTTTGTACAGGTCGTAAAAAGCGTTGTCTTCTATGGTTTCGGTGTCCACCACGGTGCCTATATCCCAAGGCGTGTAGCCGCTTGCGGCGTTGGGGCAGTTTATCACCGAAACGAAAGATTTATAATCGGGATTTACCGCAATTATATAGATGACGTTTACGTCCTGCGTGGCGCAAAGGTTATCGAGCCGCGACTTACACTCTTCGTACGTCGCGGTAAGGGGGGTGTCTTTGCCGTTCCTTATGTTTTCCGCGTTTTCGATAAACGCCGCGATATCTTCGCCGTGGACAAGAGAAGACGCCGTCGTCGCCGTCCTGAAAGCCGATTCGTTGTATTCGTCGGTAAGAGATCTGGTAAACTGTGAGTAGCCTATCGCTAAAACTATTACCTGAAACACCAGAAGCAAAACGATTATTGATCCTATCACGTTGAAAGTGAGACCGTGAAGGAATTTTTTAAATGTTTTCCGCTTTTCTTCCATTGAATACAATTATAATACGGGAGTACGATTTTTGTCAATTATGTGACGAAAGTTGTTGCCGTTAAATCGAAAATCGGTAAAATGCGTGCAAAATACGGCATTTTTATTAAAAATTTCGTTGCCAAACGAAAAAATTTTTTTAAAACGGTTGCCATAAAATCGGGTTTTATGCTATATTATAGCGGAAGAAAACGGGAGTCCGTTTTCTTAAAAGTTTACGAAAAAGGAGAAGTTGCGTTTAGGGTTCCGGACGTAAAATACGGTACGGTAAAGAACGCAAACGCATTTAAGGCAGGATGGATACGGAAGAACGAAAGATAAAATACGTCGCGCCCGATTTTGAGATGTCAAAGGTTTCGGATCGCGACGTTTTGCTTGCAAGCGTACTTGTAAACGACACGGACAATATAGGTACGGATATATTCGGGTGGGAACTATGGGAAAGATAAAGAAATTTATAGCCGTTTGTGCGGCGGCGACGGTGCTCGCGTTTCCGGTAAATCCCGCCGATGCCGAGACTAATCTTCTTACGAACGGGAATTTTAACGAACATACGACGGCAGGTTCGCTCTCTATAACTTATTCCGTAACGGACTGGACGGCTTCCGAAGGGGTGTCCGTCGACGTCTCGGATACGGAAAACCTCCGTTTTGCGGTAGGCAGCAATATGACGATAACGCAAAGCGGTATCGCGTTGGAGGCGGGAACGTACCGTGCGGGAGTAAAAATAAAGACGGCGGGCGAAGCAAGCGTTTCTTTTAAATTGCAGGGCGGAACGGAATACGAGACCGCGGATATATCGGTACAAGACACAGGCGGCGAGTACCGCGAAGTTGCGGGTACGGTAACGGTAAGCGCGGGAAATTACGATTTTACGATATGTTTTAAAAGCGTTTCCGATACCTGCTACGCGGACGACGCGTTTTTGGAAATATACGACGCCGCGCCTGAAACCGACGCTAATCTTACGACGGGCACGGGTGCGTCCATACGGATCACGGGAGCGTCGGGTTTAAGATTTTACGGCAGTGCGGATAAAACGTATTACGACGGTTTTAAGGATTCGCATCCCGAAGCGACGTTGGGTATGCTGATAGTGCCTTACGACTATCTTAAAGACTGCGACTTTTCGGTCGAGTGTCTTAAAGCGGCGGGGCATAAGTACCTTGAAATACAGGCAAACGTCTGGAACAACGACCCGACTGCCGACGGGTACTACGGTTTTAATTGCGCTATAACCGATATACACACTCTGAATTTAGACAGGCCTTTTGCGGCGAGAACGTATCTTAAATACCAAGACGGCGGAAAAGACGCGTATATATACGGCGATTTCAACGCGACGGACAACGTGAGATCGGTTTCGGAAGTCGCAGAAGCGGCGCAAGCCAATAACGGGTATTACGGAAGTTTGTCCCCGAGCGAAAAAGCCGTGATAGATTATTACGCGGAAGCGATAGAAGATATTTCGTCGGCGGTTTCGTCTTACTATAACGGCGTTTTCATCACCTGTACTTTTACGGTGGAAAGCGCGGGATATATAGCGTTTTCTTACGACCTTACCACCGAAACGAGCGTCTCTTCCACCGTTGCCACGTCCTGCGGCGACGAAAAGGCGATTTTAGGTAACGCCTTCGAAGTGTCCGACGGACAAGTCAGTATAAAGATCTATTTCGACGACACTCCGCTTTTCTCTCCCATAGAAAACTTTTCGGTAAAGCTGTACAAGAAGAACTGAACGGTAAAACCGGAAGAAGATAGTAAAAAAGCCCCCGACCGCGATTTCGCGGTCGGGGGCTTTAAGTTGCTTTAAGTGATTTTCTTTATTTTGCTTGTTTTGCGCGGTAGTCGTCTATCGCTTTTTTTATCGCCTCTTCGGCAAGCACCGAGCAGTGTATCTTCTGTGCGGGAAGTCCGCCCAAAGTTTCTATCACCTTTTTGTTGGTAACTTTAAGCGCTTCTTCTATCGTCATACCCTTTATCATCTCGGTGGCGGTGGAACTCGTGGCTATTGCGGCGG
>JAEEGH010018920.1_pt1 | contig 14505 bp, 10 predicted proteins | sample 9134181 | NCBI WGS metagenome assembly JAEEGH01 (sample SAMN16246544, study PRJNA631951) | gut metagenome | biome: gut microbiome; feature: rumen; material: DP-attached | host: Bos | place: Iran: Karaj | collected 2018-10 | reverse complement strand
ACAGCCACCTGATCGATGGCGCCGAGAACAGGACCTACGAACGTGGCAAGGATTTTGCCGAATTCCACCCCGACCGCGTGGCCATGCAGGACGCTACCGCCCAGATGGCCCTCCTCCAGTTCACCACCGCCGGTAAGGCCCGCGTGGCAGTGCCGAGCTCCGTGCACTGCGACCACTTGATTATCGCTCGCGAAGGTGTCGAAAAGGACCTCCCCCGCGCCAAGGAAGAAAGCAAGGAAGTGTACGACTTCTTGCAGTCCGTTTCCGCCAAGTACGGCATTGACTGCTGGCTCCCGGGTGCTGGCATCATCCACCAGGTGGTGCTCGAAAACTACGCCTTCCCGGGCGGAATGATGATCGGTACCGACTCCCACACCGTGAACGCTGGCGGTCTCGGCATGCTCGCGATTGGCGTGGGCGGTGCAGACGCCGTGGACGCCATGGTCGGTCTCCCGTGGGAACTCAAGTACCCGAAGATGATCGGCGTGAAGCTCACCGGCAAACTCCAGGGCTTCGCTACTGCCAAGGACATCATCCTCAAGCTCGCAGGCATCCTCACCGTTAAGGGTGGCACGAATGCCATTATCGAATACTTCGGCGAAGGCGCACGCAGCCTCTCCGCTACTGGCAAGGCGACGATTGCCAACATGGGTGCCGAAGTGGGCGCAACCTGCTCCACCTTCAGCTACGACGATTCCATGAGCCGCTATTTGCGCGTCACGGGTCGCGCGGACGTTGCACAAGCTGCCGACAAGATTGCAGAACACCTCAAGACCGACCCCGAAGTTGAAGCCAATCCGGAAAAGTACTTTGACCGCGTCGTGGAAATCGACTTGAACACGCTCATCCCGCATTATAACGGCCCGTTCAGCCCGGACCGCGCCTATGCCGTGACCGACATGGCAGAAAGCCTCAAGGCCACTGAAACCAAGCCGGAATCTACGCCGGTCGTAAGCGCCGCCCTCATCGGCAGCTGCACGAACTCCAGCTACGAAGACCTCTTCATGGCCGCCAACATGATCAAGCAGGCACTCGCCAAGGGTCTTTCCCCGAAGTGCCCGCTCCTCATCAACCCGGGGAGCGAACAAGTGCGCTACACCGCCGAACGCGACGGCCTCATCGACTTGTTCAAGCAGTTCGGTGCCACCATCATGACGAACGCCTGCGGTCCTTGCATTGGCCGTTGGGACCGCGCCGGTGCCGACAAGAAGGAACTCAACACCATCGTCCACAGCTTTAACCGAAACTTCGCCAAGCGCGCTGACGGCAACCCAAACACGCACGCCTTTGTGGCTAGCCCGCTCATGGCCGTGATTGCAGCGCTCAGCGGCGACATTCGCTTCAACCCGATGACCGACACCCTCGTGAACAACGAAGGCAAAGCCGTTAAGCTCGACCCGCCGGAACAGTGCGAACTTCCGCCGAAGGGCTTCGAAGTCAAGGATGCCGGCTACCAGGCTCCTGCCGAAGACGGTTCCAAGATTACCGTTTCCATCAACCCCGAAAGCAAGCGTTTGCAGGCTCTCGCTCCGTTCGCGGCTTGGGACGGCAAGGACATCGCGGGCGCCCCGCTCCTCATCAAGGCCAAGGGCAAGTGCACCACCGACCACATTTCCATGGCCGGTCCGTGGCTCAACTACCGCGGTCACTTAGAAAACATTTCGAACAACATGCTCATCGGCGCCGTGAACGCCTTCAACGGCGAAACGAACAAGGTTCTCTGCCAGTGCGGTGAATACAAGGAAGTTCCCGAACTTGCCAAGATTTACAAGGCCAAGGGTACGGGCTCCATCGTGATCGGTGACGAAAACTACGGCGAAGGCTCCAGCCGCGAACACGCCGCTATGGAACCACGCTTCCTCGGCGTGAAGGCCGTAATCGTGAAGAGCTTCGCCCGCATTCACGAGACGAACCTCAAGAAGCAGGGCATGCTCGCCCTCACCTTCAAGAATGCCGCCGACTACGACAAGATCCAGGAACAGGACGTATTCGACATCGTGGGCCTCACCAAGTTCGCCCCGGGTTCCGAATTCACGCTCGTCGCCCACCACAAGGACGGCTCGGTCGATAACATCGCCCTCAGCCACACCTACAACGAACAGCAGTGGGCATGGTTCAAGGCGGGTTCGGCCCTCAACCTCATCCGCGCGAACAACAAGTAATCGCACGAAAACATTTTTTTCAAGGAACGGAATGTACTATTCCGTTCTTTTTTATTTATATTCATTGTTAATTTGTAGGGGGACTCATGAAATCAGTCTATTTCCATCTGCTCGTGGCCTTGGCCATCTTCGCGGGGTGTTCTGAGTCCTCCGACGAATCCCTGGTCGTCGTGGACGAAATCTCCGAGGGAGCCTCTTCCATAAGCCTGTCATCCTCCCCCGTTTCAAGTTCTACTCCAGTTTCAAGTTCCGTTACATCTTCAAGTTCTGCGACAGATTCCATCTCCAGTTCCAAGACAAGTTCCTGTTCAAGCGACGTTTCAAGTTCATCGAAACAGGAGCCGGCTTCCAGCTCTTCTAGCGAACCCTCTCCAGAAGATCTCAGCAGCAGCGTCAAGAATTCATCTTCCAGCAGCAAGCCCTATTACGCCAAAGTCGATATCGACTCTGTTTTTAGGCACATCGAAGCAACAGACTCCCGCCCGCGACGTTTCAGGATGCTCTACCCGGTAGAAGACGAAAAACTCGACACGGGATTTTTCAACGTTAGCGACTGTGAATTTTCTTTAGACGGGATGTTCAAATGCGCCCAGAGAGGTTGCGTTGCATATGTCGGCGGCACCTACGCCTCAGGAAGTACCGATAAACTTTTGCTCATCGACGTCAATCTTGGCGACAGCGCCTTGACGTCATTCATCCCCTACGCAGACTTTCCCGAGTTCAACGAAAACAGGGCCAGGAATTTCCTCTCGACTTTCCGCAAAGAAAGTTGCACGACCCTCTACCATTACGAAGGGAACTATCAACTTGAAGCCGAGGGACTTCCTGAAGGGATTATTCTCTATGCCGACGACATTATACCCGACTTTGCGGGCTGGGACAAGGAAGAATACTCCCTGATTGTCAAGGCCGACAAACTGGATTCCATAGAAGATCTCGCTTCCCGCATAAACGACAATAGCCTCCGCTTAAAACCAGAAGACGGAATATACGACGAAAGCGACTACATTTTCCAAGCCTTCTACCAAAAGGATTCTTGCCAGTTCTCGGCATCCCTAAACGATTACGGTTGCGGGATACTTTCTCATACATTCTACAAGCAACCTACAGCCGGATACTGCCACGGTTGGGAATTGCCCGACCTTGCCAAGTATTATTCCTATCGCCTGCTCAACATTTCAAACACCTATCCGAGAGGCCCGTTCGAATGGACTCTCAAATACAAGGACCAGTACGGACGTGGCGGCTCGGTAAAAATCAAGAGCGAGTTCAAGTAGTTTTTTCTAAATTTGGCGGCGGAAAAAGGACCCGATATGGACAAGAACCGCTGGCAAGACATCTACAACAGCCTAAGCCCCGAGATGAAGGAAGAAGTCATCCGCAGGGCCAAGGCGAAAATTCGCGAAAAGATCAGGCACTGGCTCTCGCAACCGGTTCTCGTCGTTGCGGCCTTGGTTCTCGGGGCCATCGTCGGCGCACTGACCGCGTTTTTCGGGCAGGTGCTGCAACGCGTCGGCGATATCCGTGACGCAAACCCGCTATACTGGATTCCGGCACTCGCATTGGGCGGTATCGCCATCGTACTCACGTACAAGAAAATCGGCAAGGGCTCCGAACGCGGCATGGGAATCGTCTTCGACGTCGCGCATGGCAAAGAAAGCGAAATTCCGCTCCGCTTGATTCCGCTCATCATGGTAACGACGTGGGTCACGCACCTCTTCGGCGGAAGTTCCGGCCGCGAAGGCGTCGCGATGCAGATTGGCGCTACCCTCGGCCATAACATCAGCTCTAAAATTCCGGTAGACAACGCTCCCCGCATCTTGCTCGTGTCGGGCATGGCGGCAGGTTTTGCCGGACTCTTCCAGACCCCGATGGCGGCCATCGCGCTTTCCATCGAGATTTTGCTGGCTGGCCACCTCGAAATGGCAGCACTCCTCCCCGCGACCGTCGCCGCAGTTACAGCATACAAGGTCTCCGAGATGCTCGGAATTGCCCGATTCACGCTGGACCTGAACAGTTTCTCGCCAGACTGGAACCTCGCCGGACTCTTTTACGGCAATGCGGGACTTGACATTTATTTTGTCCTAAAGCTTGCCGTACTGGGCATCCTCTTCGGGATTGTCGGTGGCCTATTCGCCTGGCTGCTCCCGCTTTCCAAGAAATTCTTCGCCGAAAAATTCCCGAACCCCGTCAAGCGCGTCGCCATCATGGGCGTTGCGCTCAGCGTACTTTTGCTTCTCTGCTGGCAGGGGCGCTACTCCGGCCTCGGCACGAACCTGACGGACGCCTGCTTCGGCAACGCTTCCGCCGTTATGGCTAGCGGTGCGGGCATCTACGCCTGGGACTGGATTCTGAAGATGCTGTTCACCATCGTCACGCTCTCAGTAGGTTTCCAAGGCGGCGAAGTCACCCCGCTATTTACCATCGGCGCCACCTTCGGCGCAGTTATCGCGACCGCCGTGGGCGTCCCCTTCCCGCTTGCCGCGGCGCTCGGCTATGCGGCCGTATTCGGCGGTGCCACGAACACGCTGTTTGCCCCTATCCTTGTGGGCGCCGAGATGTTCGGTTTCGATACGTTACCCGCATTCTTTATCGTGTGTACGTTCGCCTACGTGTGCAACGGCGGCAAATCCATCTACGCACAAAAGAAAATCCGGTTAAGGTAGGCCAAGGCGGGTTGCCAAGTCGCGCAGATTGTCTTAGTTTTAAGACATGCAAAACAATCGTGAAAACTGGGGCTCCAAAATAGGAGTCATCCTGGCTGTTGCCGGTTCGGCAGTCGGCCTCGGCAATTTCCTGCGTTTCCCTGTCCAGGCGGCAACAAATGGCGGTGGCGCATTCATCATTCCCTACCTCATCGCATTCGTATTCCTCGGGATTCCCCTCGCATGGATCGAATGGACGCTCGGTCGCTACGCCGGCTACCACAACTACGGTACCTCCCCGAGCACCTACCACATCATTTTCCACAAGAAGAAGCCCTGGGCAAAGTACCTCGGCTCGCTCGGGCTTTTGCCGCCCATCTTCATCATCTTCTACTATGGATTCATCCAGTCGTGGATTCTCGCGTTCGCATTCTACTCGGCGACAGGCACGCTCATGGAAATCGTCGCGCAGGGCCCCGAAAAGATGACGGAGTTCTTCGGCAACTACATCATGCTCAAGACATGCGTCGGCGGCATCCCCGTGGCAATCATCTTCTTCCTGATTACGTTCGCTGCGAACATGGTCGTGCTTTCGTTCGGCGTGCGCAAGGGCATCGAACGCGCGAACAAGATTTGCATGCCCATCCTGCTTATCCTGGGCCTCGTGCTGGTGGCACGCGTGCTCACGCTCCCGGGCATCGGCAAGGGACTCGCGTTCATGTGGAACCCGGACCTTTCCGAACTTGCAAGCCCCAAGGTTTGGATGGCGGCGGCAGGCCAGGTATTCTTCACCATGAGCCTCGGCATGGCCATCATCTTCTGCTACGCAAGCTACCTCAAGCCCAAGGAAGACCTCGTGCTTTCTTCGCTTACGGCTAGCGCCACGAACGGCTTTGCCGAAGTGATTATCGGCGGTACGGTCGTCATCCCAATGGCAGTACTCATCGCTGGCGCGAACATCGAGGAATGCGCGAAGCTCGGCACCTTCGGACTCGGATTCCAGACGATGCCTTACGTGTTCGGCACGCTCCCGTTCGGCGGGTTCCTGCAGACGGTCTGGTTCGCCATGCTGTTCTTCGCGGGCATCACGAGCGCGATTTCCATCATCCAGCCGCTCATCAGCTTCTGCGAAGACGACCTCAAGTTCACGCGCAAAAAATCCGTCACCACGGTCAGCACCATCACGTTCATCGGTAGCCTCACCGCCATCTTCGGCCTTGCCGCGGGCACGGTCGACGAACTCGACTTCTGGGGCGGCACGTACCTCATCGTGTTCGTGGGCATGATCCAGGCAATTCTCTTCAGCATCGTACTCGGGCGCCGCAAGGCAAAGGACGCCCAGGCCTGCGGAGACCTCCCTGCCGAAGTGGAAATCGAACCGGGCGAAAACGAAGCCTTCGCGACCATGAACGACGGCGCCCTCGTCAAGCTTCCGCGCTTCCTGCGCCCCATCATCCTGTACGTGTGCCCGATCTACCTGATTGTGCTCCTCGTCTCGTTCACGGCGACGGACGGCCTCCCGTTCATCACGCTCAGCAACGTGGACCCGGCCGCGACCGTCACCTTCCTCGGGCATACCTTCCCGCAGGTAGGCTTCACCTGGGCCTTCCGCGGATTCCTGCTGTTGCTATTCATCCTCCTGAACGTCGCCATCGCCTACGCCTGGCGCAAGGGCGGCCCCGCCGAGAAGGGACGCAGCAAGGAAATCAAGAAAGTGGCCGTCGGCAACTCCGACGAAACCGACAATGCGGCCGACGCCGTAAAGGAGAACTAGCATGGACGCAGAATTCACCACCAGCGGACTCATTTTCATGATTGCGTCGTGGACCGCAATCACGGCTCTTTGCGCCTTCTGCTTTACGAAGGTGCTCAAGAAGAAGTAAGTATATTTAATGACGAAGAGGAAAGACTAATCATGGATATCAAGAAGAAAGTCGAAGAACTTGCACTCACACTTCCCGAATGCCCCGTACCGCTCGCGGCATACGTCCCGGCAACGCGTTTTGGCAACACCATCGTCGTCTCGGGGCAGCTCCCGAGCGTCAAGGGCGACTTTTCCGCCTACACAGGAACCGTCCCGACCGAACTTCCGGCCGAAAAAGCTACCGAAGCCGCACGTATCTGCCTCTTGAACAACATCGCCGCCGCCATGACGCAGTTGCAGCACGGCGAAACGCTCAGGCTCGTTCAGATGCAGGGATTCGTCCAGTCCGCGGCCGATTTCCATGAACAACCCGCCGTGCTGAACGGCGCCAGCGAACTCGCGGTACAGATTCTCGGCGAAGCCGGCAAGCACGCCCGCACCGCCGTGGGCGTTTCCGCGCTCCCCAAGAACGCGGCCGTCGAAATCAGCTGCACGTTCGAGGCCATCCCCGAACAGGTTCAGTTTACCGGAAGGATGAACTGGATCGAAGGCTAGAGTGACTTGAGCCACTCGCGCATTTCGTAGACATCTACATTCGCCTGCAAGGACTTGCGGGCGATTTTTGCACCCGGAACCGTCGCCATCTTCTCGGGCTTGAGGGACATCCCTACGCGGCCCAGATCCAGGCGGTCGGCATCGTAGCACGTGTCGATGGTCGCATCGCCAGCCTGATGTTCCTTCGTATGGAAAAAGCAGGCATGGTAAAGTTTGTCGAACTGCTCCTGCGTAATGTCGAGGAGGCCTTCTTCAAAACACTTCTTGGCAAAAGCCGCACCGCGCTCGCCATGTTCGCCGTCGTAGCCGTCGTCTTCGCGTTTGCTGTCGTGAAAAAGCGCGAACAGGCGCACCACCGTGATGTCCGCCCCTGTCGAAGGCGCAAGCATGAGCCCGTTGAATTCCACCTGGCGCCAATGATCGAGCCCGTGGTGGTCCGAATCGAACACCCGGTTCCCGTAGACAAAATCTTGTAAGGCGGCGAAGTCAATCATGGGCAAACCTATTTCCCGTAATTCTCCTTCAGGTCCATCAGGCATTGCAGCGCCTGCATCGGGGTCATCTCTTCGGGCTTGATGCGACGAATCTCGTCCTTCAGCAATTGCGTATTCTCGTCGGGAGGCGCGAACAGGTCCATCTGCGGCTTCTCCACGATCTTCTTGTGGGCCGCCTTGTCGCTCGGGTCAATCTTCTCCTTTTCGAGGCGCAGCAGGATCTTGCGGGCGCGGCGAAGCACGTTGTTCGGGAGGCCAGCCATCTCGGCTACATGGATGCCGTAGCTCGAGTCGCAGGCACCGGCAAGAATCTTGTGCAAAAAGACTAGCTTGTCGCCCTTCTCCTGCACTGCCACCTGGAAGTTCCCGGCATGTTCAAGACTCTCGACAAGTCCCGTCAATTCATGATAGTGCGTCGCAAACAGGGTGATTGCCGCACGGGCCGGTTCGTCGTGCAAAGTTTCCACGATTGCCCACGCGATGGAAAGGCCGTCGAAGGTGCTCGTGCCACGACCAATCTCGTCGAGCAGCACCAGGCTGTGCGGCGTCGCATTGCGCAAGATGTTCGCGGTCTCTATCATCTCGACCATGAAGGTACTGAGCCCGCGGCTCAGGCGGTCGCTCGCGCCCACGCGCGTGAATATGCGGTCCACCACGCCAATACGGGCCGATTCCGCCGGCACAAAGCAGCCAATCTGCGCCATCAGCACAATGAGCCCCGTCTGGCGCAGGTAAGTTGACTTACCGGCCATGTTCGGGCCCGTGATGAGCATCAGGCGGGTCGCGTCGGGAGAAAGCGAAACATCGTTCGGGACAAAATCCAAATCCGAATTCACCGCGACAATCACGGGATGGAACCCGCCGCGGATATCGATACCGGTGCCCTCGAAAACCTCGGGGCGCACGTAATTGTACTTGCGGGCGGCACGCGCAAAGCTATAGAACGTATCTACGCGGGCAATCGCATCGGCTATGCCCTGCAGTTCGGCACGCCAGCCGTTCACGCGCTCACGCAGTTCACAGAAAATCTTGTATTCGAGCGCATGGATGTTCACTTCGGCATTGCTGATGACGGATTCGCACTCCTTCATCTCGGGAGTGATATAGCGCTCGCCGTTCACCGTCGTCTGCTTGCGGATGTATTCCTCGGGAATCGGGCTTGTGGCCTTCGCCATCTGCGCCTTGGTAATCTCGATGTAGTAGCCGAACACGCGGTTGTAACCGACCTTGAGGCTCGGGATGCCGAGGCGTTCGCGCTCGCGGCCTTCCAGCGAGGCAATCCATTCGCGCTTTTCCTTGATGTCCTCGTTCATCGCGTCGAGTTCGGCGTTCGCGCCGGGGCGAATCATTCCGCCCTCGCGCACCGTGAGCGGCAAGTCCTCGTTAAAGTAGTTGAGCAGGTCTTCGCCACGACCTTTGGCCAGCACAAGCGTCTCGCGCAGGCTTTCGAAAATCGGTGCACGCAGGCCCTCGAGCACATCGGCCACCTTCGACGCCTGCGAAAGCGAACGTCCCATGCCTGCGAGGTCACGCGCATTGGCACGTCCCGAACCGACACGCCCCATCAGGCGTTCCATGTCAAGGATGCTCGTAAGCGAATCCTTGAGCTCGTCGAGGGCGACGGGATTGTTCACCAGTTCCTCGACAGCCTCTTCGCGCTCGCGGATGCGGTCCACCGAAATCAGCGGGTGGCTCACCCAGTCCTTGAGCGTACGGCCGCCCATCGCGGTCACCGTGAAATCAAGCACGGAGCAGAGCGTGCTGGAATAGTCGTCTGCATTGAGCGGGCGCACCAGTTCCAAGTTGCGCAACGTACTCGGGTCGAGCGTCATGTAGTCGTCGAGGTTCAGAATCTCGAGATTCGTAAAATGCGTAAGTTCGGACTTCTTCTGGTCCATCAGGTACTGCAACAGCGCACCCGTCACGGCCGTCTCGTCGTCGCGGCCATCGAGCCCGAGCCCGTCCAGGGCCTCCACCTTGAAGTGTGAGAACAGCACGTCCTTCGCCTGTTCCACCGCAAACAGGAATGCAGGCAGTTCCGTCACCAGCACGTTCTCGGAACGCACCAGGTCCATAACCGACGCCGGAATCTCGCAACCCTCGGGGACGACAATCTCCTTCGGCATGCGACGGCTGAACTCGCACTCGAAAGCCTGCACGCTACTGCGGCACGCGGCCAGGTAGCCCGTCGTCACGTCGGCTACGGCAAAAGCGGCATCCTTGCCCGCGGGAATGTACGCGAACAAGTAATTCGCCTCTTTCGCGTTGAGGTTCGTCTCGTCCATCGCGGTACCGGCGCTGATAATCTCGACGATATCGCGCTTGACGATTCCCTTCGCGAGTTTCGGGTCTTCCACTTGCTCGCAAATGGCGATGCGGTAACCGGCAGCCACCATCTTGGGCACGTAGCGGTCGGCGGCATGGTGCGGGAACCCGCACAAGGGAGTCGCCCCCGAAGCACCGTTGTTGCGGCTCGTGAGCGTGAGTCCCAGAATCTTGGAAGCTATGACGGCATCGTCCTCGAAAAGTTCGAAGAAGTCGCCCATTCGGAAAAAGAGGATGCAGCCCGGGTTCTGTTTCTTGATTTCGTAATACTGCTGCATCAACGGGGTCGCAGCCATTACGCATCCCCCATCGACAATTCAATCTGTCCCGGATTCTCCTCGGGCGGCTTAGGCTCCTCGGGAGAATTTTCCGGCTTCGGGTACTGCGGCACCAGGGCTCCGGCCTCGAGAAGCTCGCTGAACTCGCGCAGGCGCGGTAGGTCTTCCGGAATGCGGTTGATGCCGAAATACTTCATGAATTCCTGCGTCGTCACGTAGGTGTACGGGTTCCCGACCGTATCGGAACGCGCACCGAGCGCGATGAATCCCTTGTCGAGCAAATTACGGATGGGGCCGTCCACGGAGGACACGCCGCGCACCTGTTCGATGGCAGCCTTAGTGATGGGCTGCTGGTAAGCAATCACGGCAAGCGTTTCGAGAGCGGCCTGCGAAAGGCGGCGGGCGTTCGCCTCGGGGAACAGCTTGCGCACCCACGGGTAGTACTTGGCGCGAGTCCTGAATCGGTAACCGCCGGCCTGTTCCACAATCTCGAACGGGGCGTTAATCTTGTTCAGCGAATCATTCGCGGCAATCAGGGCGTCCGACACGGAACGCACGTCCAAAAAGTCGCCGAGAATCTCGCGCAGCTTTTTCAAAGTCACAATGTCGGGCGAAGCAAAAACGAGCGCCTGGATAATGCGGGCCAGGTCCTCCCGGCTTTCCACTTTCGGGAGTTCCGCCGATTCCTCGGCAGCTTCGTCCATATTCTGTACATCTTCACTCATGTAATTCAAGATAGTAAAAAAAACAGGACTTTTAACGAATTAGAACTGGAAATACAGGAACGGGTTGTAGCTCTGGGTAAACAGCGCAAGCGTCGCGAGCACAAAGAGCCCAAGCGCGACAACGGCCTTCCAGGACTTCACCTCGTTGCACCAGTCGAAGCTGCGGAACTTCCAGAACGAGAGCAGGGCCGCCACGGCCATGAACACCACGCACGTAGGCGTGAAGATTTCGGCCGTAAGGATGGCATCGGCGCCGCTCACCGGCATAAGCCCGAGCATCGCCTTCCACATGCGCCACGCCTCACCGATGTTATCGGCACGGAACAGCACCCAGCCAAACAGCACAATCACCTGCGTAATGATTATCTGCACCACGCGGGGCGCCTTGTAGTAGAGCGCGTTCTTGTTGTTCGCGCGTTCCACGATCATGAAGAAGGCATGGTAAAGGCCCCAGCAAACGAACGTCCAGTTCGCGCCGTGCCACACACCGCTCAAGAACATGACCATGAACAAATTAAAATACAAACGCTTCTTGCCCACGCGGTTTCCACCGAGGGCGATGTAGAGGTAATCGCGGAACCAGCTCGTGAGCGAAATGTGCCAGCGCTTCCAGAATTCGGTAATGCTCCCCGAGCGGTACGGGCCATTGAAGTTGCGCGGGAAATGGAACCCGAGCATCAGGCCAAGGCCGATTGCCATATTCGAATACGCCGAGAAGTCGAAGTAAATCTGGAACATGTAGGCAAGGCTACCCCACCATGTATTGAGCACGCCCGGAGCGTCCGCCGCAAACACGCGGTCGGCAATGATGCCCACTTGGTTCGCGAGGAAAATCTTTTCGGCAAAGCCGAAACTGAAGAACATGATGCCGCGTACGAAGTTCTCGAGCGTATGCGTGCGGGTCGCAAGTTCCTCTGCGACCGTATTGTAACGCACGATCGGGCCCGCCACGAGCTGCGGGAACAGCGCCACGTAACAGGCGAACGTCACGAAGTCCTTGACCGGAGGGGCCGTACCGCGCCACACGTCAATCGCGTAGCTCATGGACTGGAACGTATAGAACGAGATGCCCACCGGCAACAGCACCGTCATCACCGAGAACGGCTCACAGCCAAGCTTGGCCACAACATCGTTGATGACACCCATGCCGAACATATAGTACTTGAAGAACCCGAGCGCACCGAGGTTCACGACAATCGCCGCGAGGAGCGCCAAGTTACGCTGTCGCTTGCTCGCGCCAGGCGCAGAGATAAAGCGCCCGCTCACGTACACGACGAGCGTCGAGCCGAACATCAGGAACACGAGCCACGGTTCGAGCCAGCCGTAAAAGATGTAGCTGAAAATCGTGATGAAGAAGTTCAGACCGGAATGCTTGACGCCAGCGCGGAACAGCACGAAATACCCGACCAGGAACGTCGGCAAAAAGTAGAACAGGAAAATCTGGGAAGAGAAGACCACGGCCTACTCGTTCACTTCAATCGCCAGATAGCGCGGAGATTCGTCGTCAAAATACTCGTCTTCCACAGCGCCGTCCCAGTTGCCTTCGAGCGGCACGATCTTGAGCGTGTGCTTGGCCTTCGCCTTGAACTCGCCCACGTTGCCCTTGCTCTTGTCGGCCATCTTGTCCTTGACCTTGCCGCGGGCGATAAGCGGGTTATAAACACCCACGAGGATTTCCTTGGCATCGAGTTTACCGGAGACGACCTTCTGCACCTTGTACTTGAACACGTACACATAACTGTACAGGTCGTTGCTCGGCATCTTGCCCGGAATTTCGGTCAGGCGGGCTTCGACAGTCACGGGGTCAGCCGCGAGCGTGAAGGCAGCCGCAGCGAGGATTGCAATAAGGAGTTTTTTGAACATAAAGGTTCCTTCCAGTTAAAATTTCAGGTACAGCGTCGAGCCATCCGTACTTCTGTCCGCATAGAAAACGTGCAAATGATGCCAAGAGCCATCTTTCCATGCACCCTTGTCATCCACGCGGTCTTCGCAGGATGCTTCCAGGGGGTCTCCCGCATGGCACCCATGACCTTCCGAAGCGAGGCTCTTCAAATCGACCTTTCCGCCGGCTGGCAGATGCGTTCCGCCCAGGTCCAAAGCCAGCACGCCATCAATAAAGACCCACAAGTCACCCTGGGAAGTAAACTCGAACACCTTGCCCGCATCCTTCTTGTACTTGAACGGAGCATAGCCCATCATGGTAAAGCCGGAATTGCGCAGATGACGCAGTCCAACATAATTAGTCGACATTGCAGCGCTCACGGCAGCGTCGCCCACTCTCGGTCCTCCATTCAGCAACCACGACGCACACAAGGAGGCCGTATTCATGCCCATGTTATCTTCCTGCGTACTCGCATACTCGTAGTTATAAGGAGGGCAGTAAATCGTCAAGCTCTGGGGGCCGAACTGATTCTGGAAATCCGGATTTACCGAAACAAATTCCGACTTGTCAGAAACGGAATCCAACGGATAGAACCCGCCATTGTTCCAGTCATACGAAATCCCCATCGAAGTTTTATCAAGCGAATCAAGGGGCAACGTACCTTCGGAACGCTTGTTCAATTCGTTATCGGTGAACCACTGTTCAAAATACTTGTTGTCGCAAGCATCGCGCGCCTTGACAATGTTCGGCTCATGCAAGTTCGGCTTGCCATCTTCCCCCTTCGGGAACGAAAGCGCCGGTTTCACCATGCCCGACGTAAAATACACCTTCTCCGCCCACAAATAGCCCTTGCAACGCTTATTGCACTGGCGAACCGAATCCGCCGTTTCCCACCCTTCCGTAGCATCGGAACAAAGGTCGTGGACAAAACCACGCATTGCCTTGGTAGGCTCTTCATCACAATTTGCAAATTCGCCATACCAGACTTGTGTGGAATTTTCAAGAAGCGGCGTCCCGTAATCGGGAGTCGTCTGACTTCCACAACCATAAATTGCATAGCCGTCGGGAATCACGCGGCGCGCCAACCACTCCTCGTTGTCCCCATAACCGGGAAAGTTCCACGTATCAAAAGTACTGCCACGTGCAGCCGTCTGGCTTTGGTAGGCTGCCGACTGGAAATTATCGAAATCCGGATAGCCCGCCTCGAAGTCCCGCAAAACGATTTCCAGTTCCTTGATATCTTCACTCGCATTGGCCGGATCAATACCGGCTTTCGAATCCGAGTTATTCTCAGACTGGTTTCCAGATTGACCTTCTGACTGATTCTCGACATCTTCCACGACCGTCGAAGAAGTATCCGAAGAGTCACAACCAAAGACCGCCAAAGTCCAGAGCCCCGCAATGCAAAGACGCAATATTCTATTCAAATCAATCCCCCATTTCATTTCCATATTCCCAATATAGCAAAACAAAGAACCCCGCTCTTTCGAACGGGGTTCTAAGCTGCTTCACTTGGACTCGAACCAAGGACAACGCGATTAACAGTCGCGGGCTCTACCAACTGAGCTATGAAGC
>JAEEGH010018918.1_pt1 | contig 14507 bp, 11 predicted proteins | sample 9134181 | NCBI WGS metagenome assembly JAEEGH01 (sample SAMN16246544, study PRJNA631951) | gut metagenome | biome: gut microbiome; feature: rumen; material: DP-attached | host: Bos | place: Iran: Karaj | collected 2018-10 | reverse complement strand
CAAAAGTGCCCAAGATGAAGAAGGCCGGAGAGGACGTTTCGGCGCTGCTCGCGGAGATGAAGGAGCTTGCGGACGAGATAAAGGGGCTCGATGCGGAGCTTGCGGAGATCGACGGCAGGTTCGATGAGCTGCTCATGAAGATCCCGAACATTCCTCATCCGAGCGTGCCCGACGGAGCGGACGACCGCGACAATGCGGAAGTGAGGCGCTGGGGCAAGCCCACCGAATTCGACTTTGAGCCGAAGGCGCACTGGGATCTCGGCGAGGACCTCGGCATACTCGATTTTGCTTCCGCAGGCAAGATCACCGGCGCAAGGTTCACCGTTTACCGCGGTCTCGGCGCGAGGCTCGAGCGCGCTATTATAAGCTATTTCCTCGACACGCATACCGAGAACGGGTATTTTGAGATACTGCCCCCCTACATGGTCAACCGCGCCTCCATGACCGGCACGGGTCAGCTCCCCAAATTCGAGGAGGACGCCTTCAAGGTCGCCGGTACGGATTACTTCCTGATCCCCACGGCGGAGGTCCCGGTTACGAACCTGCACCGCGGCGAGATACTCGAGGGCGACGATCTGCCCATCAAGTACTGCGCGTACTCCGCGTGCTTCCGCTCCGAGGCGGGTTCCGCCGGGCGCGACACGAGGGGACTCATCCGCCAGCATCAGTTCAACAAGGTGGAGCTCGTCAAATTCGTAAAGCCCGAGACCAGCTATGACGAGCTGGAAAAGCTCACGAACGACGCCGAAAAGGTGCTCCAGGGTCTCGGTCTCCCCTACCGCGTGGTTTGCCTCTCCACCGGCGATATCGGCTTCTCCAGCGCGAAGACCTATGATATCGAGGTCTGGATGCCGAGCTACGGCAGGTACGTCGAGATAAGCTCCTGCTCCAATTTCGAGGATTTCCAGGCGCGCAGGGCGCAGATCCGCTTCCGCCGCGACAAGAAGTCCAAGCCCGAGCTCGTGCATACCCTCAACGGTTCCGGCGTGGCGATCGGACGCACCGTCGCCGCCATCCTCGAGAATTACCAGAACGAGGACGGCTCCGTCACCGTGCCCGAGGCGCTCAGGCCCTATATGCACTGCGACGTGATAAAATAAAAGGCTTCCCCCGGGTGGGGAAGCTGTCGGGCGAGCGTAAGCGAGAACGACTGATGAGGGGTCTATAATAATAGGGATTTCACTGAATGTGAAATCCCTTTTTTCATTTTTTGTCCGTGATTCGCTCCGACAAACGGCGGGAAATATCGTTATAGACGCCTTCAAAGTTTGTGTTCACATCATGGTTCGTATATCTGACGACCTCCAGACCGACGGAAGACAAGTATCCGTCCCTTTCGGCGTCGTTGTCTCTGCCGCTTTCAGAATAATGCTGCGAACCGTCGATCTCTATCACGAGGGCAGCCTCCGCACAGAAGAAATCAACTATGTACTTTCCTATCGGCTTTTGGCGGCAGAACGTATAGGGAAGCCTTTTCAAGCAATCATACCAGACATGCTTTTCTTCCCGTGTCATCGATCTGCGAAGCTCGCACGAAAATGCCTTTTTTGATGGATCGACAGGTGTTCGCATATGTGTTTTCCCTTTTGAAAACGGAGGGATTTCCTTTTGGGAAATCCCTGATAATAGACCCCTCATCACCGCTTACGCGGAGCTTCCCCACCGGGGGGAAGCCTTTTTTTATTCCGTTATCATGTTCCCTTCGTCACGGGCGGGGAGGGATTCCACGTCGCGGAGCTTCCTCAATATAGCGCGGGTGCGGGTGCCGATGAGCTTTTCAAGCTCGTCGCTGGCGCCGCTCAAACGCTTCTGGGCGGAGGCGAGGACGGACTCGAAATTCTCGAATTCCGCCTTGACCGCGCCGAGCACCTGCCAAGCCTCGCCGGAGCGTTTCTGCATGGCGACTATCGAGAAGCCCATGCGGAGTGAATTAAGCAGCGCCGCCATAGTGGATGGACCGGCGACGTTGACGCGCGCCTCACGCTGGAGCTTTTCGACCATGCCGAGGCGGACGACCTCCGCATAGATGCCCTCCGTCGGGAGGAACATTACGGCAAACTCCGTCGTGCGGGGGGGCTCGATGTACTTATCGCGGATATCCCGCGCGAATTTCATAATGACGTCCGCAAGCCGCTTTTGCGCCGCCTGAACCTGGGCGGGGTCGCCCGATTCGTAAGCGTCTGCAAGCTGAACGTATGCGTCGGAAGGGAATTTGGAATCGATGGGCAGATACACGGGCGCTTCCCCGTCGCCGGGAAGGCGGACGGCATACTCGACGCGCTCCTGATTTTTGCCCTTTGCATCGAAGTTTTTGACGTACTGCTCGGGGGCGAGTATCTCCTCGAGTATGGCGCCGAGCTGCACCTCGCCGAGGGTGCCCCTCGTCTTAACGTTCGAGAGCACCTTTTTAAGATCGCCCACGCCGGCGGCGAGGGTCTTCATTTCGCCGAGCCCCTGGTAGACCTCCGACAGCCTGTCGTTTACGAGCTTGAAGCTCTCCGTGATGCGGGAATTGAGCGTTTCCTGCAGCTTCTCGTCGACCACTCCCCTGACCTCGTCAAGGCTCTTTTTCACGGTATCGCGCACGTCGTCAAGGTGCTTGTCGTTCTCCGCCTGTATGCTCGAGAGCCTTCGCTCCATGGTCTCCCTTATCTCGTTGAGGTCGGCGGCGTTCTTCGCCTCGAACGTGCGGAAGCGGTCCTCCGTCGTTTTGGCGCTGACCTCAAGGCTCATACTGATGGCGTTCTGCTTCTCGGTCATAAGCCCGAAAAACGCGTCCTGTTTGGAGGAAAGCTGCTCCTCGGAGCCCTTCTGCGCGACGCGGATATTCTCGCCGAGGTAGCGCATCTGCTGCTCCATATCCTCGGAGATGTCCTTCTTTGCGCGGTCGATGTTCCGCTCGTTCTCATTCTTGTAGGTTATGAGAAGATCGCCGACGTTCTCACGCCTGCGGGTAAGTATTATCGCCGCGACCGCCGCCGCCCCCGAGAGGAGCACCGCCGCTATGAGCACTATGAACTGCCATGTCTCCATAGCTTATTCCTCCTTATGTTCGGTCTTATCCTTCGCCTTAATGTCCTTTTTCGGGAAAACGCGGCTCAATGCAAGTATCAGCACGATCCCCGCGACGGCGCCGAAAACGTACTGGATCATGTTCGTCCAAAGCCCGAACACTGCCGCCTCCCGCGCGATGAAGAACTCATACGCGAAATACCCGGCGGGCATAATGAGCCCTGCGATCGCCGGCGCGGCAAGGCGCAGACGCTTGAGAAGCAGCCCGCAGACGAGCCCCATGAGCGCCTTTATTATGAGCGTCGCCGGAGCGTAGATTATAGCCCCGTGCAGGATATCCGCGAGCGCGGAGCCTATCCCCGCCGCGATGGCGCCGCCGACGGGACCGAGCGCCCATGCCGCCGCGTAAACGGCCGCATCGCCCGCGTTAAGATACGCCCCGGAGGAGCTTGCGGGGAGCGGGATCGACGCAAACAGCGTCAGCACCGCTATCGCCGCAGCAAATATGCCGTGCAGGGCGAGCGCCCTTATGCGGCTGTCGTTCATTGTTTTTTCGCCTTTGTTTTTCATGCCCTGATTATACCACAAAACGGCGGCAAAAAAAAGGGGTGCCGGATAAAAAACCGAGCACCCTGTTTCCATTTTATTAGTTTATTCCCAGCCCCATACTCCGTACTGGGCTTTTTCCGCGTCGGAATCGGAGGCGAATCTCGGGTCGTAGATCCTGAACAGCCATTCGCCGTCGGTAGTTCTGACGCCGGCATAGACCGTTCCCCAGCTTATCGCAACGAGACCGCGTTCCTCCATATACGAGTCCAGATTGCCGTATCTGAGGCTCAGCCGGTCGCGTTCCGTTATGTCGGGTATCTCGTCGACCGCGTTAAGATCCGCGCCGCGCTTTACGCCGTTTTTATCGGTAAGCCAATCGGTCGAAAGGAGTATCCCCTGCGACATCTCATCGTCGGCGCAGAACGACGAGCTCCATTCGGGACGTATGTCCGACATAACGACCTCGCCGTCGAGCGTGAAGAGCGAGAGATCGTACTCGTCGTACCAATAGCCTTCATAGCCTTCCTTGACGGTGCCGCCGATTATGTATTTGCCGCCGAACACGCCGTAGATCTTGCCGAAGGGCTCGGGATCGACGGTGCGGAGCACGTTCCCATGCTCGTCATAGAGCACGGGATCGTACAGGTAATCCATCTTTTCCTCGCTGGAGTTCCAATCGAATTTGCGCCCGAACACGAGATAATTGCCGTCGATATGCAGCACTCCGCCGCATTCGCCGAGCTTCGGCGCTTCGTCGGGATCGAAGCTGAACAGCTCGTTGAAATCGCAATCCATAACGCTCGTCAGTTTGACGCCCCAGCCTTCATCGTCATACCACTCCGTACGCAGTATGAAATCGCCGAAAAGCGCGAAGGGATCGACAGTTTCGCCGGTTGCGATGCGGACGTTTTCGCATATGCCGTCCTCGCCGAAGAAGCCGGGCCAGCCGAAGGCGTATTCGTCGTCGACGGCGGAGAAGCTCCTTATAAGCTCGCCCATGTTATTGTAAACGTAGAAGTGATCGCTCTCCCCCTTCAGCACGAGATACTTAACGGGCTCGGGGAATATCGGTCCCTCGCAGAGCTTGCCTATCGCGCCGGGCGTGGGATAGACGGGGAGCGGGGTCGCATTCGGATCGGGCGTGACCGCGGGGACCTCGGTCGGCGCCGCGGTGGGCGCCGCTGTCGGATCGGCGGACGGCGTTTCGGTCTCGCTTAAGCCGCCCGGAAGCACGAACGCGCAGGCGGACAGGCAGAACATGAGCGCCGCCGCCGTGATCGCACATAATGCCCTTTTCATACTTTTACCGATGACCTTTCCCGGCTTTTACAGCCGATCGCAGTTATTGAGCGATACCCTTCATATAAGGCACGTAGCCGCACTGGGACACGAAATACTGCCCGTCGCGGGATTCGAGCCAATCGACGATCGCGGAAGCGAGGGGATCTGCGTTCTCCTTCGGGAGGATCGCGTAGAAGGGGTTGATGAAGGGATACTCGCCGGAATTGATGGTCTCGTTGGTGGGAGTAACTCCGTCGACGGTGATGAACTTCAAATTGGGATAGGTGTACATATTCTTTGCATAATAGTACACGGAGTAGCCGATCGCGTTAGCGCTGTTGTCGTAAGCGGCGATATCGTCGATAACGTCCGCCATGGTGTTGGAAACGGTGATCTTATCGACGGGCGCCATTTCGACGTCGCCCATGCAGAGGTTGAGCATGAGCGTCTGGCTGCCGGAAAGCTCCGGGCGCTGGAAGGCGTTGATCGGCGCGTCAAGCCCGCCGACTTCCTTCCAGTTGGTGATCTCGCCGCTGAATATGCCGCGGATCTGCTCGATGGTCAGGGACTCGACGGGGTTGTCGGTATTGGTTATGAACACGAGCGCGTCAAGCCCGATGGGGCGCATATCGAAGGTGTTTTCGGGATCGAGCTTCTCCTTCGTGGGGCGGCTCGCCTCATAGACGAGGAGCATCTTGGCGTTGCCGTTCATAAGCTCCTCATAGGAGAAATCGGTGGTGGAAACGGTGGTCTTGTTCGACGCCTCATCCTCGGAGCAGCCGGTGATGAGCTGCATCAGGCTGACCATCATGGGGATGTTCGCGGTGGAGCCGTCCACCTTGGGATATTCGTCAATGCCGCAGTGCGGAAGCTCGACCTGGGGAACGGGATCCTCGGCAGGCGTTTCGGTGGGAGCCTCGGTGGGGACCTCGGTGGGCTTTTCGGTGGGCACTTCAGTGGGGTCGGCGGGCTTGGGCGTGTTTGCACATGCGGCAAGGGAAACCAAAAGGAGCAGTGCGATCATGAGTGATATCGCTTTTTTCATAATAATGACCTTCTTTCAAAATATAAATACGGCTTAAAAATGCCTCTGTTAATATAACGGATCAAAGGCGCGCCGGGTTGCGTGTTTCGGCGCGCCATGCAAAGTATATTCAGTTTGATCTTACCCAGCCGGCTATGTGCGCCGCCCAGATCCGATCGTACTGGAGATTCATATGCACGCCGTCCGAGGAGGCTTCTGCGGGAAGGTAGCCCTCCGCATCGAAAAGCTCCGAAGGATTGGGCACGTATATCGCACCTGTCGAGGCGCACATCGACTCTATCATGCCGTTGGTGCGGTTGATGTTCTTTATGTTGATGCCGTTATCCGCGCCGGTGCTGTTCGAGTACTTCTTCGTGACGGGGGTCATCGCCACGACGTAGACCTTTGCGCCGGGCAGACGGGTCTTGATATCGTTGACGATATTGGTGTAGCGGTTTATGAAGGTCTCCTGGCTGGGCCAGCCCACCTCGTTGAGACCGAGGTTGATGATGACCTTCTTGTAATTCGCGCCGGCAAGCTCGTCATAGATGGGCTTCGTGCCGCCGGAGGAGGGCGGATCGGTGTAGAAGGAGTTGACGTTAAGACCCACCTTCGTCAAAAACACGCCGTGAGTGATAATGCCGAACCTGTAAAGCCCCTCGAATATGGAGTTGCCGATGAACACGGCGTCGTCAAAGACCGCCTGATCGTCGCCGGGAACGGGCGGGGTCGTCGGCTGCTGCGTGGGCTGCTGGGTCGGTTCCTGCGTGGGCTCCTGAGTAGGCTCCTGAGTCGGCTCCTGAGTAGGCTCCTGAGTCGGCTCCTGTGTGGGCTCCTGAGTCGGCTCCTGCGTAGGCTCCTGAGTTGTGACCGACGCTTCGGTCGGCAGATCGATATCGACGATTTCTTCGCCGTGCTTTGCCGAACAGCCGGCGAGGATCAGCGCGAATACAAACGCCATAACTAATGATAATGCTCTTTTCAAACTTTTCCTCCATTCGCCGCGCCTTTAACGCGGCCTTTTATGATACCGGCGCGCTATACCCTTACGAGCACGCGCAGCCTGCCTTTTTTGGTTTCACGTTCAATGCCGAGGAAGGTGAACCTGCCCCTGCCGCGAAGCGTTACCCTCGCGCCCTCGTCAAGCTCCGCGCCCGCCTTTGTCACAAGGCGCGAATCCACGTAGACGAGCCCCTTTTCACAGAATTCCTTCGCCTCGCTCCGGGAGAGGCGATAGACCGCGGCGAGCAGGGCGTCGAGCCTTTCGGACGAGACGACGAGGCTCTTCTCCTCCCCTTCTCTTGCAGCGTCATCGGGGAGGGCGGAGTATTCGCAGCGGACGGTCGTGCGTTTGACCTCGGTAAGCTCGCTTATTATAACGGGCGCGATCTCGTCAAGGCAGAACAGGTACCCCGCGCCGCCGACGAGCACGATATCGCCGAGCATCTCCCGCTTTATGCCGAGCCCCATCAGCGCGCCGAGAAAGTCGCGATGAGTGAGCTCGTCGGAGAATTTCATGGATACCGGCGCTATCTTTACGCAAGCGATGGGCAGCCCGTCCGTTTCTCCGAATACGGCAATACGCCTTTCCGCGCCTTCATAGCCGCCCTCGAGCCTTAAACCGATTATCGCTTCACGCGCTTCGCTCTGCTCCGCGATATTAAGGAATCTGCTCGAGCACGCCACCCCAGTATTATACGCTCTTTCTTCAAGCTCCGCAAGCCTTCTTTTCAGCTTTGATCCATCTTCTGCCACAGATGAAGCACGCTCCTTCCCTCTGTTTCGAGCCTGCGCATGGTCTCCTTGAGGCTGTCGTTCGCAAGCTCCACCTCTTTCTGGAATGCGGAGGCGGGCACGCGCAGCGCCCCGCGCCCCATTATAATGAGCTGTTCCATCGCGTCGGAGGTGACGACGCGCACGTTCCTTTCCATATCGGTGAGCTTCTGCACGGCGCGCTCTATGAACACGTCCGCGATCTCGCTCTCACGCGTGTAGACGATGTGGATCCCGCCGACCTCCTCCACCTTTTCCGTGCCGCCCGTGACCTTGTACGCGTCGAACACGAGTATGAGGCAGGTCTTCCGCACGCCGTTGAAATTGATCATCATGCGGATCAGCGCCTCGCGCGCGGAATCGATGCTCTCCATGGCGACGCTCTTGAGCGCGTCCCAGGCGAATATCACGTTGTAGCCGTCCACGAGCAGGAATTCGGGCTTTGCGGCGGCATGCCCGCTCTTTTCCGCACGCGCGGTCTCCTTTTTACGGGGAAGCAGGCTCGTCCCCGCGACGGCGCCGTAGGTGCGCTCGAATATCGCGCGGAGCTCCTCCTCCTCGTCCTTCGGAGAAACGGGCTTCTTCGTCGGCATCTTGGCGTTCGGCGAGGCGGAATGCTGTTTTATGTACGAGGCGACCTCGAACCATTTTACGGTGAAGCCCGCTCCCGCGGCGCAGAATACGGAATCGGGGGTGTTCCTGAGATCCGCTTCGGGATCGTAAGCGGCGGCGCGTATGACTTCGGCGGCGTTATGGCAGGGGCGGTACTCCCCGGGAACGAGCCTTAAAGAGCCCCTGCCGCGGGTGTACGCGGCGACGGACTTATAATAATCGCGCATCTCGGAAACGGGCGCAAAGCCCCTTATTACGGCAAGCGCGCCGTCGGTCTCCGGCGCAGAGAACTCGCCCTCCATGCGGCGGATATCGTTCATCGCTCTGCCGATCTGGTCGGCGGGAAGCGTAAGTGTGAATTCGTAATACGGTTCGAGGAGCACGCTTTGGGCGAACATAAGCGCGTTCCTCACCGCGCGGGAGGACGCCTTTCTGAAATCGCCGCCCTCGGTATGCTTCAAATGCGCCCTGCCGCCGGTAAGCGTTATCTTTACGTCGGTGAGCGGCGCGCCCGTCAGCACGCCGCGGTGCTTTTTATCGGCAAGACAGCCGAGTATAAGCCTTTGCCAGCTTCGGGCAAGCTCGTTTTCGCCGACGTCGGTCTCAAGCTCTATGCCGCTGCCCCTTGCGCCGGGCTCGACGGTAAGCTCGACGTGCGCAAAATGCCTGAGCGGCTCGAAATGCCCTATCCCCGCCGCCTTGTTCGCGACGGTCTCCCGATATATGACCGAGCCGGGACCGAACGTGACGGTAAGACCGAACCTTTCCTTTATTATTCGCGAGAGCACCTCGCACTGCACCTCGCCCATAAGGCGGGCGCGTATCTCGGAATGCGCCTCGTCCCATTCGATATTGAGCTCCGGCTCCTCCTCGGCAAGCTCCGCTATGCGGCGGTACGCGTCGAAGGCGTTGACGTCCTCGGGAAGGAGCATGGAATACTCGAGTACGGGGCGGGTATAGAGCCCGTTTTCGCCGGGATCGACGCCGAGCCCCTCTCCCGGCTTTGTCGCGGTAAGCCCCGTTACGGCGACGACGCTGCCCGCCTCCGCATGCTTTACGGGCGTGAACCTTGCGCCGGAATAAACGCGTATGCCGTCCGCCTTTTCCTCCCACACCTCATCCTCGGGCGTGCAGGCGGAACGGTTGGTGAGCACCTGCTTTGCATAAAGCGCGCCGCCGGTGATCTTCATGAATGTGAGCCTTGCGCCGTCCATGCGGCTTATCTTGAAAACGCGCGCGCCGAAGCGATCCGCGTATTCCCGCATTTCGGTAAAGCGGGCAAGCCCGTCTATAAGCGCGTCGACGCCGCTTAGCTTCAGCGCGGAGCCGAAATACACGGGAGTGATCTGCCTCAGGCGCACCGCCTCCCTTACGGCGGCGTCCGAAAGCGCGCCTTTTGCGAAATACTCCTCCATCAGCCTTTCGGAGCAGGCGGCTATATTCTCATTCAAAGCGGCGCTCTCCTCCCCGAAATCGGCAAAACTGCCGCCAAGCGCCTTTTTAAGCCCCTCGAGCAGAGCTTTTTTCGACGGGCAGGGCAGGTCGAGCTTGTTTACGAAAATGAAAACTGGCACGCGGTGCTTCATCAAAAGCTGCCACAGCGTGCGCGTGTGGGGCGTTGCGCCCTCCGCCGCGCTGACGACGAGCACGGCGTAATCGAGCACGGAGAGCACCCTTTCCGCCTCCGCCGAAAAATCGACGTGACCGGGGGTGTCGAGCAGCGTCACGCTCTTGCCGGGGAGCGTTAACTGTGCCTGTTTGGAAAAGATGGTGATGCCGCGCTCCTTCTCAAGCTCGTGCGTATCCAAAAAGGCGTCCCCGTGATCCACACGGCCCAGACGCCGAACGGCGCCGGTCTTAAAGAGCAGCGCCTCGGATAACGTGGTCTTGCCGGCGTCGACGTGCGCCAGCATACCGATTACGAGCCTTTCCAAACGAGCCTCCGTTTTGCACAGTTTTTTACGTTTATATTGTACTTAAAACCGCCCCGTTTTGCAAGGATATTATTGCGCGGCGGGGGTCTGCGAAAAAAAACCGTCCCTTTTTCGGGACGGGATTATCGCAGTCTTTACCTTTTCGCGTTCTTTGCGGCGCGGCTCCTCTTCCATTCGCCCCACATGCGGAACACGGTGGAGATCAGCAGCACGCCTATCGCCATCGCCCCGGCGATATACGCCGTCGCGAGACCCTTCGAATACGCCTCGGACACCATGCCGCGGCGGATGAAGTCCATCGTATAATAGATGCCGGCGCCGGGAATGAGCGGCACGAGCGCGCAGAGGAGGTAGCTCGTCGCGGGGTATTTGCGGATCCTTGCAAGTATCTCGGCATAGAGCGAGGACGCCGCCGCCGCGATTAGATACGAGATGGGCTCGCTTAGGCCCAAGCGCATCAGGAGGCTGCAGACGAGCCAGGAGATCACGCTGCCGAGCATTGCAAGAGGTATGCCGTGCCCGTGTATGTTGAACATGAGTCCGAAGCCCAGCGCGCCGATAAGCCCGGCGATGCACTGCACGTAAAGGGGATGCGATATGGGCTCAAGACCCGTTTCGACGGAGGAGAATATCGCCCTTGCCAGGGTGACCGCGGCGCTTGTGCCGAAAACGAGCGCCGCCGCGATAAGCAGCACCTGAACGAGCCTGTTCACGCCGCTCATCGTATCGCCGTAGATGATGTCCCTCAGGCTGTTTGTGAAGAGGAAGCCGGGAACGAGTATCATCAGCGCGCCGATGGTGGCGATATCCGCGTTTTTGCCGAACCGCACCGCGGCGAGCGCGTTGGCAATGAACGCCAGTATGAAGCTGCAGGCGAAGGACTTGAAGAAAGTGTTTGCGTTGAGCTTGCCCATAAAGCGCAGGGACAGCGCCGTGGCGACGCCGCACACGCCCGCAGCCGCCGCTTCAAGAAGCTTGCCGCCGAAGAATATGCCGAAGCCGATGCCGATAAGGAATGCGGAAAAGTAATAGACCAAAGAGCCGTAATGACGCACGCTGTGCTCGGTCTCCTTGAGCATACGGCGGGCTTCCCCGATGGGGGGCTTTTCGGCGCATATCCTGCGGCAGAGCGCGGAATACCGCTCTATGCCGTCGAGCACGGTGTCGCTGCCCTTTATGCGGCGGATCTTGGAAATGATCCTGCCGTCGTCGGTCTCGAGGCTTGCCATTATGCAGCCGGGGATGACGAACGAATCGTTCTTCTTTACGCCGTAAGCCTCTATCACGCGGGAGATGGTCTCCTCCACGCGGTAGGTCTCCGCTCCGCATGCCTGAAGCTTTGCCGCGAGGGATACGGAAAACTCGAGCAGCTCCTCATAGAACTTCTCTTCCCTTATGAATTCGGTCATCTCTTCCGATGTATTTGACAGCGCGATCGCCTTATTTGATCTCTTTTTGCCCACGGGCGCCTCCGTTACGATTTTACGGGGACAAAGTATAACAGTAAATCTTAAAAAAATCAAGCGGAAATCCGCTTGATAAAAGGTATATTTCAGCTTTCGGTCAGCCGTTTGATCTCCGCCTCGAGCAGCCGGAAAACGTTCGCCAGAAGGTATCCGTCCGCGACGGCGTGATTGAGCCTTACCGTTACGGGCATCATAAGGCGCCCCGCTTCCTCCCGGTATCTGCCCCAATTCACGATAGGCGAGAAATGGAGGTAGCCGTCCGGCAGCTCTATATTCATGGAATCGTACGAGATCCACGGTATGTACGAGGCGTCGAACCAGTTGGGGTGCCCCGCGGGATCGAGAAGATACTCCCGCGTTTCTTTCGCGCGGGCGATATCCGCCTCCGCGCGGGCGTAAAACTCGTCATGATCCTCCGAATAAAGGGTGTAAACCGGCGTACAGGTCTCGGTATCCTCATGGAAAACGTACTGCGTGGGATTGATCGCGTCCCAGACTATGAGCTCGTCCGACTGCCAAAGATAGCCCATCCTGTAATCCTCACGCGAGTTGAGCACGCGCGAAAGCACGTAGAGGAAGTCGATATAAAAGCTCTCCCCCTTTTCAGCGGCATACTCCCTTAGCGCGGTAACGTCCACGCGCGCAGTCATCGAAACGGAGCATTTGCAGTCCTCGGTAAAATGCCTGTAAACGCCGCTCCTGTAATACTTTTCTCTGTCTATCACACGGTAAGCCATAATACTTCTCCTCCCGTTCCCCGACGAACCGCCATACCGGGTCGTCCGGATCGGCTGCGGCATTCAAATGCTTTTATCGGGATAAGTTTACCATATCCGCGCCTGTGTTTCAACATCTCCAAAACAAAGAATGCCTCCCCCGTCGGGAGGCGGCAAAACTTTTGCGTCCTCAGATATTGACCTTTACCGCGAACCCGGTGGTCCAGAAGTAAAAGTTCGTCTGATTCCGCTTTGGTGGAGGCGAGGAGAGTCTCCTCTCGCTGCGGCTCGGTCAGGGCACGGCTCTGACGCCACACTGTGGCGTCATTCACTCCCGTGCCCAGTTCGACTCCCCTCGCTTTTCCTTTAGCAAACAAAAGGACAGGGGTTCACCTGTCCTTTTGTTTGGTGGAGGCGAGGAGAGGCGAACTCCTGTCCGAAGATCTGTCTGCAAGACTTTCTACGAGCATAGCCGACGCATTGAGTCTTTCTTCACCGCACGCCCATCGGCGGGCTTACGGATCCGGCAGCCCCTTGATCCCGCCCGGGACGAGGCACGCCCGGGTTGGTTCCCCACATTGATGATGCCCGTATCTTACGCCGTGGGAAGCTTAAGGCGGACAGTCGCGCCGTTAGGCAGCGACGGGCATATAGCTGTTATTGTCAGTTATATTTAAAGAGTTTCCCGTTTTTAACGAAGCACGGGGCTTCGGCTCGCTTATCCGGCATCCACGGTCCCCGTCGAAACCATTTACGCCCCCTTGATAAACCTCCGTCTTGGCGGAGTACTGCTTATTATACACCAACTTGAAATAAAATCAACCTTTTTTGTAAAAACCTCTTGACTCTGACGCTGCGTTATAGTTTATAATACCTGCGAAGGGAAGGTGATCGACTGTGATGACGGTGCATGAAGTGAGCGCGCTTACAGGCGTGAGCGTGCGCGCGCTTCATCATTACGACGCGATCGGGCTTTTGAAGCCCCCGCGCGTTACGGAGGCGGGCTATCGGCTATATGACGGGGCGGCGCTTTCGAGGCTTCAATCAATACTGCTGTTTCGCGAGCTCGGGTTCCCCCTCAAGGAGATCGCCCGCATACTCGACGCGCCGGGCTATGACAGAAGCGCGGCGCTTAAGGATCAGCTTGCGCTTCTCAAGCTCAGGCGGGAGCGCCTGGACGGACTTATAGACCTTACCGACAGCCTTTTGGCGAAAGGAGACAATATGGATTTTACCGCGTTTGACGGATCGAAGGAAAAACAGTACGCCGAGGAGGCGAAAAAGCGCTGGGGCGGCACCGCCGCTTACGTGGAATTTGAAAAGAAAAAGCCCGGCGCGGCTGCGGCGGAGGGGCTGACGGAGCTTTTTGCGGAGTTCGGAAAGCTTAAAAAACTGCCCGCGGACGGGCCGGAGGCGCGCGGCTGCGCTGCGAAGCTGAAGGCTTACATAAGCGAAAACTATTATACCTGCACGGACGAGATACTCTTCGGGCTCGGGCAGATGTACGTTTCGGACCCGCGCTTTAAGGAGAATATCGACGCCGCGGGCGGCGAGGGCACGGCGGAGTTCGTATCGAAGGCGATAGCGCATTTCTGCGGGAAATAAGGCAAAAGCAGCCGATCAAAAGGCTTCTCCTTGTAGGAGAAGCCTTTTTCGTTTTCAATCCCTGTAACGGTCTTCCTTGCGGCGCTGTTCGATCTGCCTTTTGGCGTCCTTCTCCGCGAGGTCGTGCCTTTTATCGTAGAGCTTTTTGCCCTTGGCGACGGCGAGCTGCATCTTGACGAGCCCGTCTTTAAGATAAAGGCTGAGCGGGATGAGGCTGTACCCGTCCGCCTCGGAAAGGGCTTTGAGCTTCATTATCTCCCGTTTATGGAGGAGGAGCTTCCTTTCCCTGAACGGGTCGCGGTTGAAGATATTGCCCTGCTCATAGGGCGAAACGTGCATGCCGACGACGATCGCCTCGCCGTTTTTGACCTTTACGTAGGCGTCCTTAATATTGACCTTGCCCGCGCGGATGGATTTGACCTCCGTTCCGACGAGAGCAAGCCCGGCTTCATACGTATCTTCAATAAAATAATCGTGCCTCGCCTTGCGGTTTTCGGCGACGGAGCGTATCCCCTTTTTTATCGGCATATTACTT
>JAEEGH010018914.1_pt1 | contig 14510 bp, 9 predicted proteins | sample 9134181 | NCBI WGS metagenome assembly JAEEGH01 (sample SAMN16246544, study PRJNA631951) | gut metagenome | biome: gut microbiome; feature: rumen; material: DP-attached | host: Bos | place: Iran: Karaj | collected 2018-10 | reverse complement strand
ACACCAAAGCCGGCTGCGGCGAAAGACCGTCTTCGACGGTGCTCGTCGAGGCCTTGCCGTCGGTCTGGTGAACAAGTTCCCCGTCCGCCTGCAACGCCCCGCCGTGGTGCTTCGCACCTTTCGCCTGGCCGGACACTAAAACCCCACGAAAGGGCACGAAAATGATAGAATGGATGCATGGGGAATCAATTGCCATACAAGGACGAGGTCTATCAGATGCTGAACTATCTCCGCATCACAGGATGCCGACTGGGGCTTCTTGTGAACTTCGGAGCATATCCGCGAGTGGATATTGAGCGCTACGCCTTGTAATCCAAGGCTTTTTTGCATCGAGTGTCATGGCCTCCTTTTCGTGATACTTCGTGGGGTTTTCGTGTCCGCGAGGCTGGGCCACGGAGTGGCGCGGCAAGGTCTCGGCCTTGCGCGGGGGCTTGCCCACTGGCGCAAGGGCGGGGCTTGCCGCACGGCGGCGCAGCCGCTCCCAGCCGATGCGGCTTTGGTGTTCCAGCGCGGAGCGCCTGACCTGCGTGGGAAAAGCAAGATTAAGCTATCCCAAATTTCCTGGTGGAAAATGGGGGATAAGCCTGCCTCCATTCCCCCCTTGACATCCACCCCGCCCTTTGCTAAACTATTCACACAATTTTCCAACTCTGGCGCGAGTGCGCCGGAAACTAACTAACCACTAACCACTAGCGACTAACCACTAACCACTGACTTCCTGACAATCTGATTTTTGCATCTTTTGCAAGAGTCGCTTTGTTTTGGTATAATTGCTATGTTGAGTTTGTAAAGGGGGCAGAGGGAAAGCAATGGCGGGAAAGATTGAATCTGGTTTGTTGAACAGGCTATACAGGACGATTGTGGCGTTTCGCCCGTTGCGGTCGCAGATTTCCGCGCCATTGTCGCTCACGGACATGGCGCGGCGATATGGCCGTGGCAACGTGAAGTTGCAGATGGGGCTGGTGATGTCAGACGAGGAATACGCCATGCAGAAAAAACGTGTTTTGGCCTATGACTTCATTTGACGAACATCTTGTTTCGCTTATCGACAAAACCGAGGAGAATCTCAAGAAAATTGAGATTCTCAATGGCCGGTTCGTCTGCTTTTCTCTCAACGAATGGCGATATGCGACGCGCCATGTCATGCGCTATCACTTATGCGGCGACGATGAAGAGAGCCGCAAGGCGCTGTCGCACATGAAACGGGCCTATTTCGATTCTTGCGACATCCTTCTGGACTGCTTGCTGAACCGCGTGAGTATGCTTGACGATGAAATTCGCGGATATGCAAACATCGTGGCGCAGGTGGTGCCTGACTTCAAGAAAGCCCGGATAGCCATTCATGCCGCCCGCGATGCGCATTATTCGGCGCAAACCATTTCTGGCGATGACAGGGAGGTGCAATACGGCATTCTGTGCGCCCATTGCCTGGAATTGGAGAAATACTTGAACGACATGGCTGCGACGCAAGATGTCTGGCAGGAGGACATCCGCAAGCAGAAGTCCCGCGACAGGCTTCCTTTGATTTGGACGGCAATAGGCATTGCGGTGTCAATTATATTGGCCATTGTCTTTGGATGACGTCGCCATCAGACATTCCCTGAATCACCCCAACGGAGAACTGCACAACCCGGAACTGACGAACTGACAATTTGATTTTCGCATCTTTTGCAAGATGTGGTCGTTTGTAGAAAACCGAGAAATTTTTCTTGACAAAATGGGGACGATTTAGTAGAATATTCATTTGTTTTTTGATGTGTAAGCATGTCCGCCGCAGGGTATAATCCATGCAGAATGTTGCGCCACAAATAGTTGTGTGTGTGGGGGGGGGTATAGCCTAGCCGCCTCCAAAATTTCGTTTCCCCGTTTCCCCATTTTAGACGTCGACCGATGCGACTACGCCATCGGTCGTCTTTTTTTCATACCCTTCAACCAAGGAGAACAAAAATGAACAATAAACTATTCGCAATCAGCGCGGCGGCGATGGTTGTGGCGTCGGCTTCCGCCGATACTGTCGGCCTCTGGCTCTTCAATGGCCATTCCGATGGCGAGACGATTCCATCCGACACCGTGATTCCAAATCTAACTGTCGGCAGTAGGATGTCCATGACACTCGTATCAAACGCAGTCGAAGGCATCGTGAATAGAGAGACTATTTACAATACAGACAACCTGCCGCAGCCTCCATACATCTATTCAGACGCCAATCTCACCAATTGTCTCGGAAGAATCGACAGCGCGGCATATTTCGATGTCAAGGACAACGGCAATGACGAAGGACGCAAAGCGTGCAATTTCCTTAAAGTAGATGGATTCGGCGCGGCGATCATGAAAAATGGCGTAGCGGGTGACTTCACAGTGGAAATACTATGCAGAATGCCACCCTGCAATAGTTGGCAATACAATAACGACTGCCATCGCTATGCCAATCTGTTCGGCGTCTCGCCTAAGGCGGCGCTTGGCTACGCCTCTGGGTCGCCAGTCCTCTGCTACGACGACCAGAACGGTGGCAAACTCCGCATCTACACGAGTGATTCATCCTCATCCGGGGCCGAGTCCGGATGGATTGACAATGGCGGAAGCCATGCGCAGAACAAGGGTAAGTGGACGCTCTTCGTTTTCACCTATTCCGTATCCGACAAGACGGCCAAAGTTCAGGTGCGCAGCGATGTCGGAATTTCCAGCGGTTTTGTCTCCTACACTTCCGCACAGGGCTTTGGCGACGGCATCCCCATCGATGCAGATTCATTCATCCAGTTTAATGGCCCGATGGGTGCGCAGAAATATGGCATCCCCAAGTTCTACATCGGCGCAATCCGCGTTTCGGACAAAGTGTTGCGCGAAGCCGAATGGCTTACCGTCGCAAACTCCGCCGCCGACTATGCAGAGAACCCCATCGTGGGATGGTGGCGCTTTGAAGAGGGGACATCCGGCGATTCCTTCTCGCTATGCCAAAACTCGCGCATCGGACTGGCCGATCCTAACGGGGTATTCACGCGCGACTGGGTGGCGCTACGTCACGCAAATTCGGGCTGGGGCGACAATGCGACCGGGCGTACTAATGGCGTAAGCGGCACCTATTCGGAAGTTCCCAAGGAGCGCATCCGTCCGTTGCGCCGTGATAAGGAAGCCATTCGCAACACGGCGTGCCTCGGTTCAAGCCAGTGCGATGCATTCATCAATCCGCTGAAAACCTATGTTCCGATGATTCCAGATGCATATCTGCCCGGTTCATACACTATTGAATGCCTTGTTTCTGTTCCAAGAGATGCATCGATTGCCGCGAATGGAAACGCCAGGACTACCCTGTTTGGGTTCAACGGCAACGGCGCATGGGATTCAGTAGATTTCAAAACCGGAATCTTAGCATACAAGGTGAACCGCGATACTGGAGCCAGAACGCTGTTAAGAGCAGACTCAGGCGTTCGCATTGAATTCGGCAAGGGGATATGGCACCATTTGGCTTTCGTCTATGACCGTCCGGCGGCAGACGCGGCGAAGACCGTCATGGTGTATCTCGACTACAATCCCATCCAGTCCTTCAGTCTCGCTGCAAACGAGGAACTCCAGGGGGCAATCCTGCCCGACGGCACATTTTCCTCTGACTTCGGCGACGCAACTTTGAAACAGGGACTGCCGTTGCATCTGCCGGGGTCGGCGCACCTCGGGCAGTTGGGGCTTTGGGGCTATGTCGATGAAGTGCGATTCACCCGCAAGGCGCTATCCGCCGAAGAGTTCCTTGAACCATGCACGATTCGCTGCACGGTGATGACTTTCAAATAGCATTGCAATGGTTGGCGCTATTGCAATAGCCGGTGCCATGCTTTGCGCCGCATCACCCCTCTGCCACGGCGTCGACGAAGCATCGAGGACTGCTCCCGCGTTGACGTGGTCAGATGCGCCAGGAGGCGTGTTTGTAGCAGATTCGCCATGCATCTTTCGTGCGGATGGCGTGGCGGCGAACGCGGAATGCGAGGTGCGCGACTTTGACGGCTCACCGGTCGCCAGTGGCGCCTTTTCCGGCGGAGTGTTCCATGCTCCGCCGCTAGGATGCGGCTACTATACGCTTAAGACGTCGACATCGCGCCCATTCCCTTTCGCTGTCGTTCCGCCGCCGGAGTCTCGTTTGGCGTCGCGAGGGCGTTTCTTTGCGGTGGATTCGGGATTCAGTTGGCTCGCATCCCCCAATGGGAGGACTAGAGGCCAGCGTTGGTTCGACGGCGACTCCTACCGCCTAGTGGCGCACTTGATGCGGCTTGCCGGGGTTGAGGCGACACGCGACCGGATTAGCTGGTCGGACGTGGAGCCGGCTTCTGCTGAAACAGACTGGAAGCAATATGCTCGTGCTGCGGATGTGCTGAAAGAATATGGAATTCCAGATTCGGGCTGCTGGCACGATGCCCCGGAATGGACAAGGCCGATCCAAAAGCTCCCATCAAATCTTGTGGCGACTTTCGCTTTCGCCCGTAGCGCGGCGGAGGCTTTCCGCGGGACGATGGACTCCTGGGAGTTCTGGAACGAACCAGACATCCATCCTGCGCCGGAACCCGTGTGGGAATATGCGGCCGCGCAGAAAGCGGCTTCTCTCGGTTTTCTAGCGGCGGGAGGAGAGGCAATCATTCAGAGTTCCGCGCTCACGTCTGGCGGCAGCGGCTACAGCCGTGCGGCATTTGAATCGGAACTGGCAAAGTATGTTGATGTGTACAATTTCCACTGCTACGAAGAATTAGACCGACATCCGCGTCTTCATGAAAGATGGCATCGTTTCTTGACGGAGAACGGGCTTGAAGAGATGGAAATTCGGATTACCGAGTGCAACGAGCCTTTCGTCGCGCGTCCGCCGGAAGATCCGGAGCCAGGTGTTCCCGGCGTGCGGCGCTTTTCGGCGGAACAGGAGCGCGTCCAGGCCGAAATACTGCCGAAGGTGATGCTTTCCCATATGTGCGGCGGCGTCGGGCGGGCCTACTGGTTCGTGTTTCCACCCTGGAATTTCAGTTCCGCCGACTGGGGGCTGATGCACCGTGATGGAACGGTAAAGCCCGCATTTGCGGCATTCGCCACTATGACGGCCGTCCTTTCACCCTTGGAAATGCTTGGTGAGGTGCGGTTCGGCAATAGTGTCAAAGGTTATCTCTTCCGTGGGCCGGACGGACGAAGGACTCTTGCGTTCTGGTCTATCTCCGAAGCCGATGCCGGTAAGCCCGTGCCTTCGGGATTTGATTTGATCCGTCAGGAATTCGTGTTGGACGCAGAGGACGGAGACTACCGCGTAATCGACCTTTGCGGCAGGGGATCTGTCGTTCGCGCCATGAGCGGAAAACTGCGTCTTGTGGCGACGCGTTATCCAGCTTACGCATGCGGGCTTCCCAATGACATACCCATCGTGCGACGAGCCCGCAAGCCAGGAGTCCCCAAGCGCTACGAATCAACGTCCGTTGAGGACCTGTCAATCATTCTCAGGGTGGAACTGGACGAACAGTGCTACCGTCTTGCGGAAAGCAAAACATTGGCGGAGATTGATGGCGATGTTCTCCGCGCCAGGATTCATGTCTGGAATCTTTCGGACAAGGCGAAACGATGCATTCTATCGCTTGATGGAGGAAAAATGGAAGGCGCGGGGGTGCCGATGGATGTGCTTCCGATGGACGAGCGCATTGTCGATGTTGAAGTGATACCGGAACCAGATGCCGATTACCGGGCGACGCTCCGTTTCGGCGGTTCTGCGGACGGGCGCCTGGTTTCAACCCTCGCCGTCCGCACTCGGATGACAGGGCGGATGTTGGCCGAGGCGGAGATTGTCGAAACGGACTGGCGGGACCTTTCGCGATGGTCGCGTAGCGACAATGCGGCGACAGGGCGGATTTCGTGGGACGAGGAAGAACAGGCCGTGCGAATGGATTTAGAATGGGATGGTGGGGAGTCCGGCGATCGCTGGTGCTATCCGTCATTCAGACTTGATTCAGGAATTCTGGGCGACGCGCTCATGGTCGAGTTTGAGGCGAGGAACGAGCAGCCTGACCGAACAGAGGACGACTGGCGATTTTCGATGGCTCAGTTCCGCGAGATTTCGCCAGACGGCAAAAGGTCGGCAAGTTCGGCCTTGAACCCGGTTCTTTCGCGGTGGGAGGTGCGGCGCATTGCCGTGCCGACAGGAATGGACATCGCGGGAGCGGTATCGTTCGGAGCGGGTGGCAGCCCTCGAGGCCAAAGAATTTCGCTTTGGATTCGCAATCTCAAGGTAATCAGGCGGAAGAAGGAGAAACAATGAAGATGGAGACGTTCGGCGCGCTAGAGGCAGGCGCGCGCCATCAGTTGTTCGTGTTCTGGGCGGACGGCGAAGCTTTCACGGAAGCGGCGTCATCCTCGTTCCGCGCGTCGGTCGCGCAACTGCGCGAGGCACATCCGTATTCAGGTATTCTTCTTTTCGCGCCGGGGGATGGATGGCGTGACACGGCTACCGCGCTTGGTGTCGCGTTCGGGCCAGAAACGGAAACCAAAGAGCGTGACGCACGAATTCGCCTTGAACTTTCCCGCCATGGCGGCATCGACCATGCGATTGTTCGCAGACTGGAAGCAGTCGCGGAGGAACGCACAAGGCGTCTGCATGACGCGAAATGGGGCGTCTTCAACCATTTCCTCGGCAACGACTGCAAAACCTCTGCGGAATGGAACGCGAAAGTTGCGAATTTCGGTGTGGAACGCATTGCAGACCAACTACAGGAATGCGGTGCGAGATTCTACTTTTTCACCGTAATGCAAGGGCGTCGCTGGATGAGTGCGCCCAGCGCCGCATTCGATGCCATCGCCAGAACGCGGCCGGGAGAAGCCTGCTCCCTGCGCGATCTGCCGATGGAACTAGCGGACGAACTTGGAAAGCGCGGCATTGACCTCTATCTCTACTTTACAGGCGACGGGCCATACCTCGACCGTGAAATCGGCCCGCGATTCGGTTTGACGGAACGGCGCTTCCTCGGTGTTACGGAGAAGTTCGTCAGAAACTGGGCATCCGTTCTCGAAGAACTATCCTCGCGCTATGCCGGGAACGTCAAGGGTTGGTGGATAGATGGTTGCTACAACGACCATCTTGGCTACACGCCAGAACTCTTGCGGTTCTATGCCGATGCGGTAAAGGCAGGCAACCCGAATGCGCTTGTCGCGATGAATAACGGAATCTTCCATACGCCTGCATATAGAAAATACTGGCCGGAGGAAGATTTCACCGCCGGGGAGTTCAACGACTTCGCTTGCATACCGGAAAAGCGCTTCATAGACGGTGCGCAGGCTTTCATGCTCGCGCCGCTGGCGGCATGGCGTTCGGATGGCTATTGCGCCTGGGGCGGCGCGGGGTGCAAGCGCAACGCAGGCTACATGTCGCGATTCGTGCCACTCGTCAACGAAAACGGCGGTGTTGTCTGCATTGATGTCAGAGTCCATCCAGATGGATCGTGGGATTCCGACCAGATGGAAGTCTTGACTGCCGTCGGGAAGGCGACGGGAACGCTAGTTACGATTCCGCACCATAGTCTTGCTGATTTCTGCGCATAGCCTTCATCCTGTTCCGCACCGTACTTACGGTGCGGAATCATGCGAGACCATGGTGCGGAAAGCGGCGGCGGCGAAATGCAGTTCTCGTTCGAGGTCACAATCGACGGCGTGGACATCGGCTCGTCGGGCGCAATCGCAGCGGCCTCGCTGAAGGAGAACCTGCGGAAGGCCATCAGCGTAGAGGGCGCGACAAGGCTTGACGGCGAGTTCTCGCCCGCCAACATCGAACTGACCTTCGACGCCCCGGTGGACGGAAAGGCGCGGTTCACCGCCACGCCGCCGCCGGATGCCGGGACATCCTTCTTCATGCGGGCCAAGGTGCAATAGCGGATGCCTCGTGGAGGCGTCCCTACCGACGCATCGTTCCGCACCGTAGTCTTGCAGATTTCAGCGCATCCGAGATTGCGAGACCACGGTTCGGAAAACTTATACTGGCAGAGGCGAAAGCCGACGCCGCCAGCGGAGTGAACAAGGTCTGGGAGTGCTATGTCGCGGGCATAAGCCCGACGAACGCTGCAGCTGCGTTCCGCGCCGTAATCTCGTGGAAGAACGGAGCGCCGGAAATCTCGTGGGAGCCTGTACTTACGCCAGAAGAGGCGGCGAAGCGCACTTACCGGAAATACGGCAAGGTAAAGCTCACCGACGAGGACTGGACGGAAATCAACTGCGACGAAGCGTCCTACAACTTCTTCAAAGTCTCTGTCGAGATGACGAAGTAGGACGGCCAGTGCCGCCTTGAAATTTAGATGTTTACGCAATCGCCCGAAGGTTTGAGCCCTTCGGGCGAAGTTGGGCGTTGGCACGCCTTGAAATGTCAGTGGTTAGTGGCTAGTGGTTAGTGGCTAGTGGCTAGTGGTTAGTGGCTAGTGGCTAGTGGCTAGTGGCTAGTGGTTAGTGGCTAGTGGCTAGTTCGGAGGATTCGCCTTATCGTAATTACTTCTACGCCATGGTCTAATGAGATTTCCGCACCGTGGTCTAGCGACAGTTCCGCACCATGGTCTAGTGATGTTTCCGCACCATGGTCTAGTGATGTTTCCGCACCGTAGTCTTTTCAAGTCAGACGAGACGGACTTTTTTGGTTCCAAGTTTTTTGTGGAAGCATTAGCAGTCTCCGCTGTGAGTATTCATGGCGCTACCGCGCCGAAGTTGGGAAACTGGTGCGCCGTCTCGCTGTGCGAGCCAGCGGCCCGGATGCCGTCGCATTGATGCAAGCATCATGCGCCCGCACCCAGACCTTGCGACTTCGCCACGGCGCATCAGATTGGGAAACCGCCTCCGGCGGACAGGAAAACTTTGGAAGCAGGTCGCCATACGGACTGGTATTTTTTGACAGGATTAACATGATTCACAAGATTAAGGAATCCTGGAAATCCTGTGAATCCTGTCGGGAAAGAATATTCCCTGACTTCCCGGTTTTCCCATGCCGCAGAGCGGCCTTCCCAATCTGCCGGGGAGCGGCCACGGCCGCGCGGCAAACACGCAGCAGAATGCGCATGCGCATTCCCGGCAGTTTTCAAAGTTCGGCGCGGTAGCGCCCTAAGTAGATTCGTGACTACGCATTTCCCACAATTTTCTTTGAAGAGCCAGATTTCCTCAAGCCACTGCGCCCCCTAAACGCGCCAGCGACAATTGGCACGGATTGGCACGGGATTTAAAGATTTTTCGGTTTTCCCTTTGTCTTTGATGGTAGAATTGATGCCTCAATTCGCAATTTTCATCAACAAACCAAGGAGAAAACCATGCAGAAAAAGTCTGTTCCGTCCGCAAGCGGTGCGGCCCGCGCCACCTTCGCCCTGAGCCTCGCCATTCTCGGCATAAGCGCATCCGCCGCCGACGTGACATTTCCCGCCGCCGGGGGAGGCACTGCCGATCTCGCGTCCGCAGCCGCCTGGAATCTGGAGACCGTGCCGGACAGCTCCAGCAGGATTGTCTTCTCCAAGACGCTGACGGCGACCGCCTCGTCCGACCTGAACTTCGCCGGCTTCTACATGAACGCCTACAACTCGACGGTCACGCTGGACATGCGTGACGAGTCGACCGGTGCCTCGCCCCGCAAGATCGACCTCACAAGCGCCATCACCTTCAAGGGCGTGGAGAAACAGGTCCTGCGCCTCAAGGGCGGCGAGTGGGACATGCATGGCAAGTCCGTCACGATCTTTGCGAACAGTGACTATGGCAACAGCGCGGGCAGCCGTATCGAACTCCTTGACGGCATCAGGATGTACAACGTCGCCAACCTACGTGGCGGCTGGTGGCCGGACGGGAAACACCGCATCACAGTCGCAGGTGCGGGGACAGCCGTCACGGCCGGCGTATTCCAAGTCGCCGCCGGCGGAGGCGTCACCAATGTCGCAACCATCGCGGACGGCGCGACGCTCGTCGTCACGAATTCGGCAAACGGATCCCTTTCCATCGACAAGCCAGACACAAGCGGCAACCAGGCCAAGTTCAGCGGGATATTCGTCACGAACGGGGCGCGGCTTTTGAAGAACGTTGGCGGCCAAATCTACCTCGGGCGCCACGCGGCGGTCGGCAATTTCCTTCGCGTGGAGAGCGGAGCCACGGCATATTTGGGCGGCGTGTTCCACTTCGCCTACTCTGAGGAAGGCACTACCGCGAACAGTTCACGCGACAACCTCATCTCCGTAAGCGGCACGGGGTCGAACCTCCGCATCCCCGGCCTGATGCTCGGATATGGCGGCGCAAGTTCGGGGAACTCGAACAACGTCGTCTCCGTGAGCGACGGCGCCGTCCTCACGAACGCCTACACCTCCCTCCGGGGCCACGACAACGGTTTCGTCATCTCCAATGCGACGATGCGCACGACCAACGGCGGCATTGAATGCCGCGCCGACAGTCTCGGCACGGCCACGAACTGCTTCGTCAGGCTCCAGGGTGCGGCGCCACGGCTCACCGTCGATGGCTCGTCCAGTCCCTGCACCTTCAGCGGGTCGTTCCGCTTCGAATACGACATTCCGGCGGAGGGATATTCCTCCACCCCCGTGACATTGAACCAGTGGGCGACGATGGCGGCGAACACCGAGTTCGTCATCAACGGCGTCCCGGAACTGCAGGAGTCCATGCGGAAGCGGGAAGTCAAGAGCGCCAGCTACCCCCTCCTCAAGGCCAACGCCGGACTCAACACAAGCGGCCCCTCCGCCTCCATTGCCTCCCGCTGCAACACCCGGCTGCCGGAGGGCGCGTCGCTGTCCTACGCGAACAACACGTTCACCCTGAACGTCGAAGTTGACCTGAAACGGGCAACGACGATTGTCTTCCGCTAGCAGTCAAAAGACATGAAAAGCACGCTTGTTGCCCTGGCGGCCAAGAGTTGTGCGGCGCTGCTGGCGGGCGTGGCATTTGCAGGTATCCGGGAGGGATTCGACGCCCCGCCGAAGGACTGCCATCCTGAAATATGGCTTTTCAAGTTCGGCTCGGACACGCCGGACGAGACGATTTCCTACGATTTGGAGCAGCTCCATGGCGCCGGCGTCGCCGGCGTGATGGTCTATGGTTTCGACGCGACGGACGAGAAGCCCTACGGCAGACTGGCGCTCGACGGGCGGCCGAAGGCGGTCGGGCGCTTCCGCCGTCTTCTGCGCGAGGCGGGCCGCCTCGGCATGGACGTGCGACTCTGCATCGGCCCTGCGGGCTGCGGCAACGAGCGCGTCTCACCCGACAACGCGCAGAAGTCTCTGATCCTCTCCTCGGCCGACGCCGACGGCGGCGCTACCGTCAGCGTCCAGCTGCCCAAGGGGGAAGTCGTGATGCCCGCGCGGTGCGTCTGGCCGCCGGCGAAGACCGATTTCGCCTGGGCGCTCGCTCACTGGCACGACATCCGCGTTCTGGCCGCCCCAATAAAGGACGGCGGCGCCGCGCAGGAGGAGATCATCGACGTCACCGTCTTCTTCGACCCCGCCACGGAAACCCTCTCGTGGGATGCGCCTCCCGGCCGCTGGCGATTTGTCCGCGCCGGATGGGTGCCTATGAAGCTTGGCTGGGTCGATTACTACATAGACCCCTTGAGCCGCACCGCGTTCGACGAACACTGGGCGCGCACCGTGCAGCCGATCCTTGACGCCGCCACACCCGAGGAGCGCGCGGCCTTCCGCGGCGTGATGGTCGATAGCTGGGAGGCGGGCGAAGTCGGCTGGACGCAAGACTTCCCAGAAGAGTTCAGGCGGCGGCGCGGCTACGAGGTCTGGCCAGCCATCGCCGCCAAGGCCGGCGTGGAGCTCTCTTCGCCCGGCGGCGCGGCGAAGGCGCGGCGCGACTTCGGCGAGACGCTGGGCGACCTCTTTTCCGACAACTACTACGGCTACATGAAGGAGGTCGCGAACCGGCATGGGCTCGAAGCCGAGGCCGAGGCCTGCGGGCCGCACCAGTCGATGGGCGACATGCGCCGGATGCAGTCGCGCTGCGACCTCGCGACCGGCGAGTTCTGGATGCCCAGCGCGCACCGCTCCCACCAGCAGCAGCGCTTCATGCTGCGCGACGTGGCCACGGCGGCCCACGTGTACGGACTCCCCGACGTCCGCGCCGAGTCCTTCACCACGATGGGCACGCACTGGGAGGAGTCGCCCGCCATGTTCAAGGTCTGCGCCGACCGGGCGTTCTGCGACGGCCTCACGCGCGTGGTTTACCACGGGATGCTCGTCAGCGACCCCATCGGCGCGCGGCCCGGCCCCACGCGCCGCGCCGGCGCCTACTACAGCCCCAAGGTGACCTGGTTCCCCCTGTCCGCGCCGCTCAACCGCTACTTCGCCCGCTGCTCGTGGATGCTCTCGCAGGGACGTTTCGCCGCCGACTGCCTTCTCTACGCGGGCGACGCCCTCGGCCTCTTCATCGGCCTCAAGACACCGGAGGACGCCCTCGGCCCCGGCCACGACTACGACCTCTGCCCCACCGAGGCGCTGCTCAAGGCGCGCGTCGAGGACGGCGAAATCGTCCTCCCCTCAGGAATGCGCTACATGGCGCTCTATCTCTCCGACAAGAACCCCAAGTCAGTTTCCGCCGGAGCAGGGGCGCACCTGCCGACCGACGAAACGCCCCATGTCTGGCCGATTCCGCCGGAAGCGCGCGCAAAGATCAAGGCGCTCAAGGGCGACGGCGCGACGGTCCTGGAAACGCGCGCCGAGCGCGACGCCTTCGTCGCCTCCGGTGTCCTTGCGCCAGACTTCGAGGCCGTGGGGATGCCGGAAGGGGCAATCGACTGGATTCACCGCACCGGCGCCGGCGAGAACGGGGCAACGGACATCTACTTCGTCTCGAACCAGGGTGAACGTGAAATGGGGTTCGACGCCCTCTTCCGACAGACTTCCAGTCGCGTCGAGTTCTGGGACGCCGTGACCGGCAAACGCCGCACCGCCCCATCCGCGCCGACAGGGCTGGGTCGCGTGAAAGTGCCTCTCGTCCTCGCTCCCGGCGGCTCCATTTTCGTGGTCTTCAACCCCGATTCGCCAGTTGAAATTTTGAACCACGGAATAGACGGAACACACGGAAATAGAATGGCGCTGGATTCCAATTGGTCCGTCTCGTTTGACCCGCGCTGGGGCGGGCCGGAAGAGACGCTGGCAAACTGGACGCTGCACGTCCCAGGTGCCGACTGGTCGCGCCACTCCGACCCGCGAATCCGCTTTTACTCCGGCACGGCGACCTATCGCCTCGCCTTCGACCTTCCAGAAGGCGTTTCGGCCGCCACTCTCGACCTCGGCGCCGTGCGTGACGTGGCCGAGGTCTCTCTCAATGGCGAATCGCTCGGCATCCTCTGGACACCGCCCTTCGCCGCGGCCGTCCCCGCCGGGCTTCTGAGGCCAGCGGGCAACGTCCTTGAAGTCCGTGTGACGAACCTTTGGAAAAACCGTCTCGTGGGCGACGCCGCGCTCCCGCCAGAATTGCGCGTCGCTCAAACGCCGCGCAACCCCTTCGCCCCCGGCGCGCCGCTCCTTCCGTCCGGGCTTCTTGGCCCCGTGCGCCTCACCCTCTCTGTCGCACGTTGAAGTCTTGCCTCTGGCATGATACTATTGACATTTGTGTCATTCATTATGAAACTCTCCACATCCCCTGACCGCGTGCGCACGCCCTTGCGCATTGACCTTGAACGCATCGGCACCGTCCGCCCGCGCACTGCCTGCGAAATCGGCCCATCCAATTGGACCCTTGGCTGCGAAACGCTCGACCGCGACTTCGCCGACTGGGACCAGTACCGCGACTACATCGCCCCGCTGGGTCTCAAGACCATCCGCCTCCAGGCCGGCTGGGCCAAGTGCGAGCGCGTTCCCGGAACCTACGACTTTGCCTGGCTCGACCACATCGTCGATGACGCCATCGCGCGCGGCCTCGACCCAATCCTTGAAACGGACTACGGCAACCCGATTTACCCCGGAGGCGGCGGATGGGACCTCGCCGGTGGCTTCCCAACCTCGCCGGAGGGGCTAGCCGCCTGGGACGCCTGGGTCGATGCCCTGGCGAGCCACTTCGCGGGCCGTGTCCGCGACTGGTTCATGTGGAACGAACCTGACATTCTGCCCGGGGATGGTTCCACCCCCAAGACGCCTGGGCAAATCGCCGCCTTCAATGTGCGCACAGCTCGGATTATCAAGCGCATTGTCCCCGACGCCCGCATCGCCGGCCTCTCCCTCGCGCATAACAGCTCCGAACTTCTCGAAGAGTGCATCCGCGCCATCGGCGCCGATGGCGCGCTTTTCGACTGGTTCATCTACCACGGCTACGCGGAAGCCCCCGAGTCCTCCTACGAGAACGTCGAGGCGCAGAAGGAGATTGTGGCGCGCCTCGCGCCCCACGCGCGGCTCCGCCAAGGCGAGAACGGCTGCCCCAGCGAGATGGCCCACTGCTTCGCCCTCCACAAGGTCGCCTGGAGCGAGTATTCGCAGGCGAAGTGGGACCTGCGCCGGATGGTCGGCGATCTCGGCCACGGCGTCATGGCCAGCATCTTCACCATCTGC